>Ga0209608_1001460_pt1 | contig 19321 bp, 18 predicted proteins | sample AD_UKC130_MetaG_FD_184428 | JGI IMG/M metagenome (GOLD analysis project Ga0209608, IMG submission 184428) | Active sludge microbial communities of municipal wastewater-treating anaerobic digesters from Canada - AD_UKC130_MetaG (SPAdes) (version 2) | ecosystem: Engineered > Bioreactor > Anaerobic... | reverse complement strand
GAGCGATGACATCCGCATACTCCTCTAAGCTCGATGCAGGAAAGGTCAGACGGGTAACGCTTCCGGCAGCGTAGTACTCAAGAAGGCCATGCTGGTGTGCGTCCACCAGAAACCGCTCGACACCTTCGCGTGTCAGAAAGAACAACTTCCACTCCGCCATGTCCAACAGCTTCGCCCCCGATGCCTGGTTCTGCTTAAGGTAGAAAGCAATGTAGCAAAAAGCCGGCAGCGGAAGATAAGCAGGGGCTATGTGCTTGTTGACCGTCCCCCGCAGCACCCCGAAATCACGAAGCGTGGATAACAGCCCCTGGACAACGCGCCGGAGAGTGGCATCGCTCCAGACACTTGTGGTCTTGCCTGCCATGACCCACTGACGCAGCGTTCGATGCACTTCGGCCACACTCACCTGGGTTACACCCAGCGCCCACTGCGGAACCAGGATTTCCAGGACGACATCGCGCAACAGGGGGTCGGCTCGCGTGGCGTGGAAGTAGAGTATCCGATCGATGCTGTTCGCGTCGCAGCGGTTTCTGACGAGGCGTGACAGGGCTTTGGCAACTGATTCTTCACCAAGGTAGCGTTGCCGGAAAATGGCCAGAATATCCTCGGTTCGAGAACGCGAAGTTTTCCCTAGGAGGTTCTGGCGGCGTACCCGACGAAGGTTCTCAGCCACGGACTGCTCAGGGTCCCAACAGGACAGCAGCGCCTTCGTATCCGGAAGAAGCGCCCCTGCCTTGATAATCTTCGTAGTATATGGAGGACAATCCACTGTCGCCTGCCCACGTCTATTTGGCTTGCCGTCTTGCATTGCCTTTTATTCCGATGGTCGAGTCCTCACCTGCTCCACCGGTACGAACCCATTGGTCGACCTCTGATAGCTTGAGACGGAAGAGGCAACCTCTCCGGTAGGCGGGTATTGTTTTCCTCTCCACCCACCGGTACACGGGGTCCTGGTTACAACCGAGACGGGGGCAAATCCTCATTGCTGCCCCACTGCTTTTCAGCAATCATGTCCCTTCCGCGCTGGGGTTAGACACAGGACATCCCACCTAAACCGTAGAGACCGAACGAAATTATACCAAAGCCGAGAGACTTCGCAACACCGCAGCAAATTCCTCGACCCGAAAAGTGATGTGTTGGAGGCTTCTGGTCGTTTGCCCATCGCGGGAGGCCAACTTGTTCACCTGTCGAACCACACAGCACCGTACGTAGTTCGACCGCGTTATTTGGGGTTGTTCAATAACTAGTTCTTGTTTGGGAGGGCAGCGGCAGACCCCGAAGCGTCAAGCCGACCCGGCGGACGGTGCGTAACCTCAAGCACGAGAATCGCTCATAAGCGGCGTCAGGCCTCCGACGACCCGACTTAGGGCGAACCCTTCCGCTATAAGAACAGGGATGGCGGTTCATCGCTGGGCTCAATCGCGGATCGGTCCTCCAAGGCCGACGCAACTGGCGGGTGCGTTGGGAGTTGGGCGCGCAAGTGAAAGGGCCGCAAGCGGTTACTCCTTGCGGCCCTTGAAATTGCGTGGACCGGCGGTCAAGCGTCCCCGACAGGACTCGAACCTGTAACCTTCGGCTCCGGAGTCGGGTCCCGACCGCGCCCAAAGCAAAACTACCGTAAGGGACTCGGGCAAGCATGAGGAGGCGGGGTGATCCCAACGGTGCTCTACAGCTTTCCCTCTGGTGCCGCTTCTCGCATGAATCTGCAACGACAAGCCTGATGTGACGCCTCTCTATCGGCCCCGTATGTCTGCGCGGCGTTGGCCTCAAGCCCCGGGCAAAGTCCCTTGCGATCAATCACTCAATGCTCGTCGGCAGCGCCGGCCAGTCGCGGGTCCAGGCGGGCCGGAAAATGCTGATACGGGCGATCGGCTCGCAGGCCCGCCGCTCGTAGCCGTCCTTGCCCATGGGCGAGATGTGCCGGGCGTTGGGGTAGGTGGGCCGGCGGTAGATCGAGCTGGGAAGGGACAGGGTAACCGTTCACACCCCGGGGACGTTTTCTTGAAGAACGGATCTGGACGCGAATACGGCTTTTGTGGCACAACCGTGGGCATGGAAGCGGCCGTCACGGAGGAAATCATCGCTCGCCAGCCGCCGCAATCCCAGGCCATCATCCGCCGGTTGCTGGCGCGGATCGCCGAGTTGGAAGCCGAGCGAACCGGTCCGAGCGCGACGCCTCGTGCCGTGCGCTTTTCATGTCCACGATCCCAATGCGCGTGGGTGCAGAGCACCCACCCTACTACTTCTTCCGACAACCAGCGGCCGACGGCCGGGTCGTACCAGCGGTTGAGGTTGTTTTGTAGGCCCGTGTCGGCATCCAGCGGCCGGGCGGTGAAGAGAAACAAAGAATCCACCGCCGGATTGCTCTCCGATGTCATCTTGCCGAAGGCGTCATAGACCAGGTGGTTAACCACGGTCGTGCTCCCCGTCTGCGGGTCGTACTTGGCGATATCCCGCACCGTGTTCAGGTAATCCGTCAACGTCCAGGCTACCAAATCCGCCGTGCCGCCGTCAACTTCTTCCTCGGCCAGGATCTGGTCCACCGCCGGGCCTTGGGATAGTCCGTGAATTCGTTGGGTTTATTCACGATGCCACGAAGCCATCCCTCGTCATAGGTTTCGCTCCAAGAAATAGTTCCCTCTACATCGTCGCCGGGTGGCGGGTCACCTGGCCGTTTCTCCCTCGTCACCAGAATCCCCGTCAGGTTCCGAGTACTCCTCGATCTCTTTTCGCCGTGCCTCATTCGGGTACCACACGGATCCGTCAGCGTTACAAATACCAACAAACCCCGGTGCTGAGGGGCTTATGCTAGTGCCCTCCACGAGGACGATCTTTAACGTCGGCATCGACGCAAGGCCACGCAGGCATGCGTTTGTGGCCCGGGTGCGACTAATATCCAGCGCCTGGAGCCTGGGCAATTGCAACAGATGCCGCAGCCCCGCGTCGCCCACGTTATTACCGTCGAGCGACAGCCGACACAGATTTGGAAGTTGCGCAAGCGATGCCATGCCGGCATCACTAATCGTGGTGTCAACTAAATACAGAGCCCGCAACTTCCTTAGGCGCACTAGGTGTCTCATTCCTTCGTCGTCGAATGGAGTCCCCTTTATCACGAGACCTTCAAGTTCCCCGAGCTCGGCAAGAGCAGGCCACAATTCCGAGTTGACTTTCACATTAGAGAGCTGGAGTACTATCAACCCTTTCATGCGGGCGAGAGAGTCGGTTGCCACTTCCGTGAGGTCAACGTTGTACAGCTCGAGGCTGTTCAGGTTCGCTAAGGCTGAGAGTGGCTCCAGCCAATCACCCTTCAACCCCACTCCCCTTAGCGTCAGGCTCTCGAGGCGTCGAAGTCGCGATATCCTGCACACGTCGTCGATCGTGAGCGTCGTATTGGAGAATGTAAGACTGTCCAACCGACTTAGGGCGTCTACAGGAAGGCAAACCCGCCCCCGGCAGTCGCTAAACGTAAGCGATTCCAGGTAGCGAAAACAGCGTAATTCCTCCGACATCCCATCATCCACGGCGGCATCATGTACGGTAACCCACCTTACGGGAAGGTAGAGACGACCTCGCCAAAGCTCGCGCAGCTCCATAGCGGGTCCCCGGACGAATACGTCGGCATGCACCCATGCTCCATAATTGCGCTCCAGAATAGCTGTAGCGCGCCGTTCTCGTTGGAACCAGGACCACTCAGCAGCGACCCAGGACAAAAGGTACAAGATGCTCAGCAGAGTCACGTTAATCGTTCCGAGCCGACGGTGAGACTTCCGCTTGCGTGGGATTGGTTCAAGGCCGGAGGAAATGGGGACTGTCATAATCTCCGCTCCTTTTCATTCATTTAGACAGTTAATTGTCTCCGGCCGCCGCTTAAGATTGTTAAGCCTTCTAAGCAGCTCCCAAGACGCCGGACTCGGCACACCGGGAACGCGAGTCCCATCGGGCGCGATCCCTTTAGTCAGGAATCGCGATACGTAATCGTCGTAGGTCACGGTTATGCTAACGCTATCGCAGCGTTGGTTCTTACTGCCGCATTCGTATCGCTCCGGGGTACCATCGTCGCAAAACTTCTTGCGGTTTTCGCACAATTGCTCGGCTAGCTCTTTGGCGGCCTTCAATGCAGCATTCGCAACCTCGATGAACTTCGATGACTGCAAGAAGTCTGGCGGGTAGTATTCCGGAATCTGTTGATCGGGCGAGATGGAGGGAACAAATTTCCCGCATCCCACAACTGCGAGGTACTTCGACGGACAAAGAGGATGATCGCCCGAGTCTCGGTTCTTGTTGAGGAAATTCAGCAGGCTCTTTTTACTGTACAATGTGTCCCCCAGCCAGATCTTGATCTCGCAAGGTCCGGTTATCCCAGAATACAGTCCCACCGGATCTGTCAGGAGCAACAGATTATTATGCGCGCACCGATAGAGGTTGATGTCATTTGCATCATACCCGATCGGGTCCTCGCTGACCCAGCGGCCGACCGCCGGGTCGTACCAGCGGTGGAGGTTGTTTTGTAGCCCGGTGGCAGCATCAATCGGCCGGTGAAGGCAAAGAGCGCCGTCACCGTTGGGTTCGTCTGGCTGGTGATCTGCCCAAAGGCATCGTAGGTTAGGTGGTTGACCACAGTGGTCATATCGCTGCCCGAATCGTACTTCGCGATGTCCCGGACCGTGTTCAAGTGGTCCGTCAAGGTCCACTGTACGGTTTCATCAGCCCCATTGTCAACATTTTCCTCGGCCAAAATCTGGTCCACCGCCGGTCCCCACAGATACCGCCACTCCAGGTCGCCTGCCTGAACCTGCCCGGAGCCGGTCCGCCGGAAGTCGAGCACGATCTGGTTCCCGTCGTAGACGAAAATCCGCCGCTGGTCGGTATGGCCGTCGCCGTCGCTATCCAGGCGCCGGCGGACCCAGCGGTTGGCGTAGTCGTAGGCGTTCTCGATCACCCGGTCCACCGCCGCGGCGTAACTGGCCCGATGCTCCACCTTGACCAGCCGGTTGCGGTGGTCCCAAGTGTACTGGGTGATGTCGGTGTCGCCTTGGTCGAGCTGGCCGTTCTGGTTGGCGTCGATGAACCGCAGGGTGCGGTTCCCGTGGATGGCCATCGGCAAAAGCACAATTTTCCCAATAAATTGGTAGCGAAATCCTGGAAGTCCCGCCTTAACGGCCCACAAGCGTGTTACTGATCCTCCTGCAGAAATCGCCAAGTTTTAACGTGGGTAACAGCCTAATCACCTCCTCCGCGATTCCAACTTCCAGCTCTCGCTCAATCTCGACTATACATACCTCCGCCTCCAAACCGTCACTTAACGCCAGTCGCCACCAGCAGAAAACCACAAAACACTCATCGGCGGGCACGAAAAGCGCCTCAGGCAGCCAACAATACTCATCCCTCACGGTGCGCGTCACGACCCCGGCCACGCGGTTAGGGACTACCGCCGCTCGCCAAGCATGTTCAACCTCGTCCTTGGTTCGACGGCGAAGTAGTTTCAAACATTCAGACTTGTACCAATGGTTATAGAGAACAGGCAGGAGTCGGGCTACTCCAGGCACCTTCTTCCGCAAGAATCCGTGTTCGAGCGGCACAATCATACGCCAGCCTTCAAAGGCAAGGTAATACGTTTTTTCAATCTTATATCCCCTTCGGCTCGGCGCGTAACTCGGCGGCGATGTCCCACGCGGCCGTAAATCTTTGAATCCCCCTGGCGCAACCTCCCATCAGTCGTCCTGCGCAAGCCTGCACTGCGACCCAGCCATCCCAAATTGTCAACTTCTCGTTCCTTCCGAGTTTTCGCAGAGAATATTCCTGAGAAATTCCATGCGAAAATGATAATCTGTTTTGTCCATGTTTTGCACCAGCAGCATTAGGATTTTGTCAAATATGAAATCCCAATGGGCAAAACCGGCTTGGATGGCCCTCACGGCACATAATGCAACAAATAACGCTCGAACGAACTCCGCGCTGCCAAGATGGTTTGCTAAATAGTAGCTCAACACCTCATTACAGCACCATCCCACTTCTTGCATGGCTGCGCAACTACCTGTATTCAGCATTTCCTGAAAATCGGTCTTGGAAACGCCTGTAGCATCATGTCCGCAATCACGCATTACACCGCTAATGAAGTGTTCTTCGTCAAAATGCGAATCGACCAGATCGCGCCATAACGACTCCACAGCATTCCGAAAACCGTGCATGTCGAAAAGCCTCCAAGGTGCCGTTATGTAGGCTCTTTCTGAAAATCGGTCTTTGCGAGATGGGACCTGCCCTATTCCCAGTTTCTGGACCCTATAAAATTGGGCTCCCTCGCCACTGCATATCTCGTATAGATTTACGGGATCAACGGTGACTGCACCGTTGAGCGAAACTCAACCCACGAGCAACACATGCGGAGGGAGCCGCCATGAAACTGCTTGGTATTTCAGCGTGGACGCTCATGATTTGGACAAATGTGCGAAAGAGTCGCGTCAAGACCCTGGTGGCTTGGATGACCGCCGCCTTGCGAGCGGAACGGATCAGCATTGCCAATCTCGACAAGTAACCGGGCCGATTCTAACATGCCATGGGTCACGTATGTTATGGGGCACTGGGTCCCCGTGGGCATCGGGGAAGTTGTCAGGAGAAGTTTCCCGAGTGGTGCTTGGTCGAGTCGAAACAAGTCTCATCCCTGCAGCTTATTCATTATTGCTCGAACGATAATCGAAATAATACCAATAACGTTCAGAAAAGCACTTACGGCACTACGCGAGTTATTTGTTAAAGAGGCAGAGAGCTGGGGATAGGGCAGGTGTACAGAGGTTTCTAAAACGAATTTTGGAAAAGAAAGACTGTCAGTTGCCATTAGATCTGACTGTGTTATTCACTTGTCCGTCCTTGCGGTTGGCTTGTTGTTGATGAACTAGGGCATCAATGCTGAGGTCAATGGGCCGCACAGAGCCATCACAAAAGGCCATTTGGACCACGCCCGGATGTGGCCCCCCAAATCGAGCGTCATCGTTTTCAGCTTCGACATCATTGAGTGGGAGCAGAGAAGCGTTCGCCCAACGTATCGTATCATAATCATCTCCCACGTACGCAGACTGGTCATCCCCTCGCCAATCCCCCGTGTCATAATGCAATCGCGGAATATTCTTTTCGCCCACCAAATAGGTATTGCTAGTCCCATCCAAAACATGGTCTATCGAGATTTCGCTCCGCAAGAAGCATACTCCGGTAGCCGGATAGTCAGGCCAGGGATAAGCTGGATGGTCACCCTGGGCAATCGACACTGGACCAGCTCCGACATCGAGCAAGAAATCACCTGCATTCGCCGCGTAATCTATTTTTACGGCATTCTCAAGTAAGTCGAGATTGTACGGATAGTGGGCGGGACTTTGTAAAATGGGATACAGTTCGGCTGCCCGCCGGGAAGGGCAGTAAAATGTCGGCACAACAACGGCGTTAACCTGCGCAAGGCACCAGCGTAGTTCACTGGGATCATGGATATCTAATGCCTGCTCAAACAGGTCTCGGCGCTCCAAATACGGGAGAATGACGAAAGCCCAACCCCCTGGCTGCCGTCGGCCGCTACCGCGGTTGGGGTCGCCCACCCATCGATAGCCCCATCCTCCTGACGGATAAAATCTCATCGCACTCTCATGATTGATCATTGCGAGGGCCAACTGTTTGAGGTTATTTTGACATTGGGCGCGCCGGGCTGCCTCGCGGGAGGCCTGCACCGCCGCGAGAAGAAGCATCGTCAACACACCAATTATCGTGATCACCACGAGTATCTCAATAAGGGTGAACCCCCTACAGTCACCGATACTGCGATCAAGTCTCACCCGATTCATGCTCATCGGTTGATCTCCAAATCGGGAAGCGCGCTACGAAGGATTGCGACTCCTTGGTCTGACACACGTGTTTTCCATAAGGAAATACGCCTCAAATTCTTCAGTCCTGTCAAATACTTCATACCGGCATCTGTTACCAAGGTTTCATCCAAACTTAAAACTTGGAGCTGAGGCAGCTTTGCTAGGTGTCGGCACCCGTCATCCGTGATAAAGCATTTCCAAAGTGACAGCCTCCTGAGGTTGGGAAGTTCTGCAAGATAGGCTAACCCGGCATCCGTCACTTGCGTCTTGTCAATGACTAGGGTTTCCAATGACGAACACGCACTCAGTATTTTTAGCCCTTCATCCGACAATCGGGTGTTGGACGCATAAAGATCTATTAGTTCCTTCTGTGAGACAAGGTAAGCCAGCCCTTCATCCGTGATGCGGCTTCCATCAACGCGAAGGAAGTGTAATCCCTCAACGGCGGCAAGCAACTCCAGGTCCTGATCTCCAATATTGCTTTTTTGCCCCATGTCAATGCGATCTGTGTATCCCAACTGGACTTGTTGCGCTGCCTGTTTAAGACGGTCTGAGTCCGACAGCCCGCCGTGCTGGCAAGCTGATACGAGCATACTCAAAGAGATCGCTACCACAAGGCACCAGCATATCGACCACCGCATCGCTTCTACCTCACCCAGTTTCGTGTGCATGAGTCGTCCGTTAGCTTCGATGCGCAATTGCCCACACTATCAGGCACACCGTGCAAACACATTACTTATTCCCCTGTTTATTTTCGGAGGACGCGACCCGCCCCTGAATATGGATCACATAAACTGTCCACTGGGGCACGCCAAAGTCATAATGAAATATCTCACGATGATCCTGGCCATCGTCAGTCCAAGCAATCTCTCGGGGACGCGAAGAGTGTCCCAGAAGCCAAATGCCGCGTTCCCTAAATCGCTCCAGTTGGGCCAGTCCTATTAGATCTCGGGGCCGAATAAGATGGTGTCCCCAGAACTCACGCACGGCATCCCGAAGAAGCTTTATCTCGCGCTGTCCACGAAGGTAATACTTAGCTGGAAAATAGTGAATATTGCTGGTAGCGAGCACCAACTCGCACGGCCTACTGTTCTGCAACACGAATTCCGTCGCGGCACGCATCCCCCCTCGCTGTTCAACCTGCCGCGCATTCCAGAAAACCCATGTTCCGTAGGATACGACCGCAACAACAATGGCGGCAAAACCCCACCGTAAAGTTTGTCGTTGCGAAATCTGCTGGAGTCCTAGCGGAATCACTACCAGGAAAAACGGCTCATTGAAACGAAAGAAACGCCCCTCCCATATTGGGGTGACCAGGCTACTTACGATACCAGCTAACACAATGGGTAGCCAAGCACAACACGATACAAGGCATTTTTCGATCGAACGATGACGAATAGTGAGGGCTGTGCACAGTAATAGTACAACGAAAACACATAGACCACTTTCATAGGCATTTGCAGGTTCAATTGGTTGCCAGAACTGGGAAAACGTTTTCACGATCACGTCTTTACCCAAAGGAACGGTCCAATAGTTCTCTCGCACCCGCTGGAGTTGAATATGAAGCAAGAGCACTCCCGGTAGGAATCCGAACCCCACACCTGTCACTAGACCACCAAGTCGCCTTATAACAGAGTGATCCGAATGTCTCAGCCAGCGCATTAACCCGTAGACAGCAAGGACAGCAACCTCGCTTGCAGCTACCAACAGACAGTAATGATGTGTGTACGTACAAGACAGGAGGAGAAATGCAAGTACAATCCACCACAAGGTTGAATTGCTTCGAAAGACTCGGATTGTTGCGACCACTGACCATACAGCGAATGCCGTTCCTAGCGCATACATACGAGCTTCAATGCCAGCATTGACCTGAAAGGCGTTGACAGCCATAAGGGTTGCGGCGACTATAGCGACATAAAGTTTACCGTTGTCAAAATCTCTTGCGTCTTTGACGCCATTACCTCCTCCCGACAGCCAGCCGATGGTGAAGATGCCCACAATGGCCAAGGCACTGCATGCGATCGATAAACTACGAAGAGCGACGGGCGAATCGCCCCATACGAAACTCCACGCCTTTAGCACAAGGTAGTACAGGGGTGGATGAACATTCAACTGGCACGCGTACCACAACTCCGGAAGTGAAAACTGCGACATCTGCCACGACGAGGCTTCATCATACCACACGCTCCTTGTGGCTAAATACGGAATACGGACTATCACGGCACTCAATAGTACCATACCCAAAGCTATACTTGCATACAAGACCTTCCAAAAGGATCGCCGCGACAAGGAAACACCATCCCTTCTTGGAGGCTCGTTACCGCAATTGGTTTGCATGCTCACGCACCTCATAGTTTTGCCTTGGTTAGCGATCGCATCACCTCCTGGATCTTGTCTTCCGTCAAATGGTACACATAAGCTGTCCAACCAATCCGCGATTCCGGAGTCAATCGCATGAAATACCAATATGGACTATTCTGTTCACGCATTTCCCTGATAAACACAACGTACCATCCAGGTTCGATGTGTGCGCCCTCGGGAGCACAACCCGGTGGCAACCCCGGCGGCAACCGATCGAAGCCAGGCCCAATTTTCTCAAGCTGGACAAAGGGAGCCGGTACGGAATAGGCAATCCCGGAAAGTTTAATCTCAGGATGTTTGTCGAGCCACCGTTTTAGCGGTAATAAATCTTGACCCCAATCTATGTTACTGTCCAATAGATGATCGTGACCGTGGGCGGGACCACCCGCTAATTCGTTGAAATACGCATGACTATGTGCTGAATAGCGCACGCTACCTACGATGAACCACGCGATTGCTGTAACCACCCCCAGCCGTAGAAGAAGGCCGGTGAAAGTTCTGGGCAAACATGTGAATACTCCGCCAACACGCGCTGTTCCAACGAAAATGAAGGGCATGGCCGGTAGAATATAGCGCAAATGATGATTGAATCCCGTTTGCGAACTAACCAGTGCCAAAACAACAATTGCCGGTGTCCAGAGCATTAACTCTTCTCGCCACTGTACCCGGAACTCACAAAAAGGAACAGCTAACCCGATAGCCAGAATAAAAAGGAGCCAAAACCCTATTGGTTCTTTCACCAGAAGTCCGTACAAGTAATAGTACCACCATCCACCGTGTTTCCATTGCCCACGCAAATAGGAAGGATATCCGCGTTCGAAGTCCCGCTTTTGAAAATCGATTCCCAGCACATATTGTTCGGGCAATGGGACCGGCAACTGCCCCCAGAACGTCCCGGAAAATCGATTGCCCCAAGTGTACGCCTCCTCGGGAGATGATCCGGACAGTGTCCGGGACATAAATGTATAGTCACCAAGTCGTGTGAATGAACCATCACAAGTGTAAAAAAGATTGATGATATAGAGCGCTATCATAAAAACCACTACCAGCTGCAAGGTTTCTCGCAAAAGCTGGGCAAAGAGCGCACGAAAAGAGGAATTATGCTTCCAGCTTCGGGTCGCGAACCACAATCCGCACCAGAGAGGCGGAAGGATCACAAGGGTGAACTTACTGAGGAGCGCAAGTCCAAGCACGATCCCGCAACTGAAAGCCCGTTCCCAAGCGGGTTCCCGTACCCACTGGCGAAAAAGATACTGAGAGGTCACAGCCAATGCAGTTGCTCCCAGGTCCGGTGTGATCATTTGAGCATTGGTCAGCACCAAAGGACTAAACGACCAGAGCGTCAGCGCTATGAGAGCTGATTTAGTCCCGAAGAGTTCCTTCGACCATCTGAAAACCACCAGCGCCCCGAGCAAACTGAACGGCAGGCAGACCCAGCGGGCAATCGTAAAATACCAACATCCCTGTTCAAATCCCTGATCGAACAACTGTCCGCTTACAGAAAATTCCGGTCGTCCGTTAGGTATAACGACGACGCTCTCCCAATCGATTTTTGGCGGATCGGGCAGAAGAGGGAGAGTGGCTACCATTCGAACAAGGGGTGGGTTAACCTTGTAGAAGCGAAAATCCCCGTACAGCCAGTGGGCCAATCCGGCAGGTAAATGGCCAAGCTCATCCCATCCCGGACTGTGCAACCATGCGCCGTAAGCAAGAATAGCAGAGTGCGCCAATAAGAGCAGAATAACGCTCCACGCGATCCGTTGCCGCCAGATCGCCTCCAGGGGTTCACGTCCCCACCGTAATATTTTCACCCGCCATTCTTCGACCATCATAATGTCACCGACATCGTTTTTCCTCTGTTTCCGGTCGCTTTGATGGTCGCCAAGATCGGTAACGCCATAACGTACAGATTGCTTCCCAGCCATCGCGGAATCGAATCTTCTTCCCTTGCCTGCGACTTCTCCCCCGGTATTGAATAGGCACCTCCTTCAATCGCAATCCCATTCGAGCTATCTTTGCAGTCACTTCCGGACAGAACTCAAACCTCTCACATTCAAGATCCATTGCCCGCAGCACCTCGAGAGGAAGAACTTTGTAGCAGGTCGCCTCATCGGTAACTCGTAAGCGAAACCACATGCGAACAAGGAGATTGAGAATTGTTACTCCATGGTAATAAGGGTTTGCCCAAGTCCTCGGTATTTGCACCCATTTCTGCATACAATTCAGTTCGCTATACATCCGCTCTCCCAATCGCCGCGAACCGTACACCACGTCAGCTTCCTCGTTAAGGAGCGGAGCCAACAGATTACGGTAATCCGCTGGATCATATTCCATGTCCGCGTCCTGAATAACGACATAGTGGCCGGTGGCGTATTGCAATCCGGTTCGAATAGCGCTGCCTTTTCCGCGATTACGGTCGTGAAAGAGCAGCATTACCCGCACATTTCTTCGCTCTCGACAATCCCCATGCACGCTACAGTGTTGAGTATACCATTGTCGCAGAAGCTCTGCTGTCCCATCTTGCGATCCATCGTCCACAACGATGATTTCCTTATCCTCTGGCCAAACATCAATTACCCGCTCCAGCACCCTTTCAATCGTGCCTGCCTCATTATAGACCGGTATAATCACACTTAAAATCGGCCGGTGCATCACACATTCATGAACTACCACAACAGTCAGGAACGGGCACGTTCCTCCTTATTCTCCTGTGAATCCCGCCATTGCACACGAATGGGCGGCCTGACCACGGGCCTATGTTGACTATCTGTTTGAATGATCATTTCTATGAGCCCCCATTCGCGCACCCACTTCTGAGGATCAAAAGACACCGTAATAATTTCCGCTCTCTCATCCACATGGATACGAAAGGCAGGATGGCCCACGAACGCTTTCTTGATGTGAAGTGCTTCGGCAGCCACTCGCTCAATTCGCACAGTTACAGTTTCGGCACGCGTTTCCTCGAATACGATTTGATCCGGGCTCACGATGAAGTCCGCCAACACGTCAGACTCCAATGGAATAAGCTTGAACAACGCCTTGTTGGGATCCGACTTTCTAACGTATTCGATGACAAATTTTCCCCTCGTGAGACCAGAGCGATATTGGGTGTTCCAGCGAAACTTTAGCGTGGTGCCCTCTCCAGGATGCAGCTCGACCGGTTGTAAGGAGATTTCAGTACAGTCACAACTCGCATGCGCACCTCTAACGATCAGCGATTCTGAAGACTGATTGACGAGTGTCAGCTCGACGGGATACACGCCTTCCGTCACTCGACCTAAACTCACAATCGGCGGAGAGGCCTTCAGCAAATCTGGCTGGTTGTCTGAAGCTGTTGGGAATGCCCGCGGAAAAGTTAAGATAGCAGCGGCAGCAGCGACCAATCCGGTCACAATCGCACTGGCCAGACATATCCGCTCACGATATCGCTCCATAGCATCAGTGGACTCCCATTGGCCTGGAAAAATTTGTCAAATTCTCTTGTAACGTCTTGCCTACCTTGGAGCTCAAGAATTCTGCAGCACAAATCGCGAATCACTTTATTTGCTGGGTGATTTCCGCAAACGAAAATACCGACGTAGTGATACGAGAGTTGCCAGAGCAGCCAACAGGGCAACGTTGGCCCCAATCAACACATCCCACCGGACACGACCCGGCTGGACCCTCGCCCCTTCTCCCACCATGTATTTTGGATCAGGAACAATACTCTGACCGTCCCAAATCAATGGTCTTCCGGTGTAGGGTGGAGGCTTCTTGCGATTCCAGAACACTTCCGTACCTGGCTCAAGGAACGAAATGCCATCTAAGGCAAATGTTTGAAGTGGCACATCACTGTTAAGGGATAAAGCTTCGATTTGGCAATTCTCACGCAAAACAACTTGTCCATTCCGCCATCTCGTGTATCGCAAGCGAGAGCGGAACCAGACATCTGCCGATAAGACTCTTGTCAAGTCCGACTCCACCATATCAAGCATCTTCACCGGGTTATCTTTAGAACCAATTTCCCACGCAACTTGAGAGCGGATCACTCCAAACCCACGTCGAGGCATAACAACAATGGAAAACTCCGCTGGAAGTTGGTTATCAGAAGCCACATCCGACGACCAACGGACTGTCCATTTCTCTTGCTCGCCCTCACCTTCCCGAACTACTGATGGGCTTGCCTTCCCGGTCGAAGAAAAAAACACGTCGGGATGACATACATGCATTTGAAGAATGGGGTACGGGAAGCATCCGAGCCACCTTGGGTGCGGAACGAAAAACTGCCTAGGATGTATTTCATCTCTATCCCAGATTGACAGCCCCATCTTGGCTCCATTGGGTAGCGATGGATGCCCGACGCTATAGGCAATGAAAGCGTCATCTTCGTAACACCCCCAACACCACACCTCACGAAAGTCTCCTGCTTCTCTTTCAGCCCGAAGCCGGTCAGCTGAGAAATGTATAAGCCAGGTATTAGTGAGAGACACTTTTCGTTCCAAATCCAAAAAACCTTGCTCGATCCGCACCACCCCAGATACTATTTTGGTGCGGGAATCTCTCACATCCTTTAGAACGCGTTTCAAATCTAAAGATTCACTTGCTTTGCACATCCCATGTATGAACAAGGGACTGAGAAGAATTACCAACCCTATTCGTAACCCCCGCGGACAGTTGAACATGTCGGCGCTTCTCCGCCCGGAACTACATCTGTTTCGCCTTGGCTTTCTGCACCTTTATGGTACTCAGGAGCACATTGGCACTTGTGTTGTCCGCCAAAACAAATCTGAGTCCCACTCAAATCGTCACACAAGCCGCTTCAAAGGCGGTAATCTGCCCTTTCCGCGAGCCATTTTGCACACGCGTCGTAAACATTACCAACCAAGCGTCATAGCGACTTCGCCATTGCAACATATTAGGCTTGCCACGCGAGATCTATCGTGCCCGAACCAAATTCAACATTGACGGTTGCGCATTCCTCAAGAATCCATGCTGATAGCTTCGATTTATTAATGGCAAGCTACTTCGCGTTTTTGTTCAGCGGCAAACCATTCACACACCGGCGACGGATCACAGATTAGCTGGCCGGTGGCGGGATTTACAGTTTCCAGACAATTACAAACTTTTTTACAATAGGTGAAACTAGGAACCCCAGCTCCTTGGCAAGCGGTTCCTGCATTCGGCTGATCACACTGGAAAAATCCGGTGAAGACAACTGTCCCGCTTCCGGGGCAGTTCCTTGAAATAGGTGCGGGTGGACAGGCCTGAACCGTCGTTTCGGACGGGCTGTTTGGTCTGACAATCGTATCCGAGCAGGCCCCAACTACCCAACTGGCATCCCACGCGATAAGAATCATTCCACAAACCGCAACCAGACAGGTCAGCAGCGTCGCCACAGAAGTCTTCATAGCCAACTCCTCCTCACATCAACAACAAAAACCTTCTACTAAAACTCAGGCGCACGCAACCGCTCATGGCTTCTCATTTCAAGAACCACTAAACCACTCCTAATAACTCCGATCTCCTCTCACTATCCAGCTCATCACGGATTCAGCACTTGTTCCCATAATCTCGGCGCGTGTCCAAAGACCTTTAGCTGACAGTTCTCCAAAACACCGTCCTGGAGCAGCGTACCAACCGCGATTCGCATTTTTAGATCACCTCTTGACGATATGTGAGCACTCCATTTTGTCAGGGGACGAGCGATGCGATCCCCCCGCCTCCCTACTCCGTGCCGCACCGAACGGTCACGGCTATGTCGTCTGGCGTGTCTGTCGCCTCAATATCGCCGGGATCGCCTCCAGTAACGCCCCCATCATCCCTTAGATTCGGACCCACACTGTATACCACCAACCCCGCTGAAGATATCTTCTTGCGTAATCCTGTGCCCGAAAATGGATCAATCAGATCATTAAGAATGGCATCATTCTGAACGCGTGTGCTCACATGGGAGCAATCGCCCATCGGGTGGTTCTTCTCGTAAATGCGACAGGCCGCCATCGCGCAAACAATAAAAGCCTGACATTTTTTCGCCACAGTCTCCAACCGCTTTCGTAGCACATCGTAGGTCCCAATTCCTTCTTGCAATTCGGCCAAATTCGGGTCTCGATTCGTGTCCCTGCGGCGATAGGCCTCCACCACCTGTGTTACTGCCCCCCATTGAGTCTTCAAATCGTCTAACGTTTTCTCAAGTTGCCGTATCTCATCGGGCGAAATGTGAGGCAACACTTGCTCGACTCCTCTCGCAGCGGCTCGACAACACGTCACTGCTTTCTCAAAGTGAGTAACATCGCCCGTTCGACTCAATGTTTGAGCAAATGTTACTAAGTCGAGTACAGTTTGCTTAGCCAGCCCCCATTGCCCGTCAGCAATGGCCACATCCATCTGGACAATAAGGAACCGTAACACGAGTTGCACCTGGGAGATCTCTGCATTCTCCCAAGCTTCTGGCTCACCAAGGAAGTCACGTATCTCTTGTGTCTTCACCGGAATTCTGAGTAGCACCTTCTGCTTTTCCGACAGTTTGTCCAAGTCGATGGTGCGAAGCGGAGCCAAGCGCTGTGTGACAGCGTACAGTCGGTCATGAGTTGCCCGTTCTCCATTCGCACGGCTCACCCCACGTTTGTCAACCGATAGAGAACTCGCGGAGTCCTTGCGACACCCCCAGAGCACCATTCCAATGCCAACCATCACTCCGATCGAAAGCAAGGACCTTGATAGAGCCCTCCACATCGTCAATTCCTTAGTCTGGAACATTGCCTTTTATCGACCACCCATTGTTTATCACGTTGTAACCTTTCTTTTGCGATACCAATACCACCGGACATAGAGTAGTACACATACTAAACCAAGCAAGAACACATTCCCTATTAAGAAAGTCCACGAACTTTCAAAATGTCGTCCTGACGTTTTACCAACGCGATCGGAGTTGGCAAGCTTCTTCACTTTATCTATGTCAGTCACTATTCCTCCGGGCGGCGCACGCAAAATGAATAACGAGTCATCAAGCGGTATATTTACGGCCACTGACTCGGGTGTGATCCGGTACACGCACTCGCTTTTCACAGCGCCGCCAACTTTGTGGCTGAGCTTGGCGGCGTCAAAAGACGTCTGAATAACAGCGGGAATCCACACCCTCTCTTCTTCAACATAGTACAGCGATACGTGTTGATTGTAAAAAACTTCGTTACTGCGCTGATCTATAGATTCAGCAGCCATGGGAAAAAAACGAAACTCCCGCGCAAAATAGACACGATTGATCGTGTTAGGAATCAATCCGGGAAAGTCAACTATCTCGCATTCTACATTTTCTCGAACGGCTCGCCCCCGCTGCACAGCCCTCGCAAACGCGGTTTCCCATGTTTCCCGCCGCCGAATCTCTCCCCACGTCACTGGACTGCGGGGATTATGCAGCCATCCAAACGCTAATAGTAACGGGTTCACAGTTATCGACGGGTTTACGAGATGACTTTCTTTGGAATAGCCCAGCGAGGGTAAATCGTGTCGCACACTTTGATGTTTCTCTCCATCGTACGCCGTCACAAAAGTGGGTGTCGCCGCGTCTCCCTTGGTTCCATCAATCACCTCAGCTCGAAACTTATCGCCCTTCCCCCAATATCGCAAAACAGTCCGTATTTCCACCCGGCGGCCATCCGGATACTCGAGGTTTTCCGTGTTCACGGCAGTAAATGTGACTGATTCACACTTCCGTATATTATCGAGCAGTTGTTCAATAATGCGGGCATGCGTCTTGTTGTCCATACCAGACCCCATCCCTGATGCCAAAGCGATTAGAAAGCATGACAGATAGAGAAAAGGGGTCATTTGTGCAAACTCTCCCGCCCTGGGTTGTCCTCCTCACAATTGGGTTTCCCCAAGAATCTTCTAACGAGCTTGATCCGCTCCACAAACAGGGAAACCGCAGCTTCCCGCCAAAGGCCGTCATGGGGGATCAATTACAATCAGGCGAACAAGCAGTGCCGCCACAATATCCGATCCACCGGCTGCACGGATAGAACGGAGCGAGAAACTCGAAACGAGCCCCACACTGCGCCGGATCGTTCACATATTTGCAGCCCGTTGATTCATAATCCCGGGGTAATTGTCCCGTCTGAAACCCTCCAGCATTCATGCAACATTCCCCAAAAAGAGAATAGAACGTGACGCACGGTTTCATCACATGCGTACATGGCCCCTGTGCACGAGCTGTCGCAAGCATCAGCACTCCTGACATTCCAACAACACCAAAAATCGTAGCACATATGAAAGCTTCTCGAACGCGCACACTCATGGCTTACTCCTCCACTTGAATAAAAAGTTACTCCTTCCCGGACAATCCCAACAAACTAGTGCTCAACCGATTCGACACGGCCATCAACTAAGCGAATTGCAACCGGAGTCTCCCCCAGCCATTCAACCATCGGCTCGAGTGTTGTCCAAAATGTTCCCTCCTTTACTTTCACCTCGCCGTCTGAGATAACACTCCGCCAATCAGATAGCCACACTACCACAAGTGGTGTCCCTTCTTTTTCTGCACGTTCCTCGTACGCCTGCAACTGCATCCAGCACCGACCGCACCCCGGATTCATTAGAACCACTAACCACCGGCCGTGTTGGATCTCTTTCGGCTGCCCACTCATGTACGACAATAGCGGAAATGTTCTTCCCACCCAGGCATCAGGTTGGAGCAAAATTCTCCTGTCCCCAATCCGAACTCCCAGGTCTTGTGCCATTTCCACCGGCCACAACCGGCTGGCACCCACGAGGGCACCCACCCACAGTGCTGTGCCGCCTGCCATTAAACAAACCCAGGTGGACCATTTTCTTGGCCACTTCACCGTGGACACCTCTTTCACCCACAACGCGCTCGTTACTACGACACTATCAAGAAGAAACGTCAGCCACGGGGTAACTGAAATGGCGCCAAAACATCCACAGCTTGCCTTCCCTTGCGCTGCCCTATACAGAGAATACTCAGCAAATACAAAGAATAGTCCTGCGAGAAGCCACCTAACGACTCTTGCATACCATCCCGTCACCAGCCATAACGCTAAACCCACTTCTCCGGTCGTTTGGCCGAGGATGAACCACCGGTGTTCAAAGATCGAATTCGCGACGAGAACTTTTCCCCCAAAGGA
>Ga0209608_1001458_pt1 | contig 19335 bp, 18 predicted proteins | sample AD_UKC130_MetaG_FD_184428 | JGI IMG/M metagenome (GOLD analysis project Ga0209608, IMG submission 184428) | Active sludge microbial communities of municipal wastewater-treating anaerobic digesters from Canada - AD_UKC130_MetaG (SPAdes) (version 2) | ecosystem: Engineered > Bioreactor > Anaerobic... | reverse complement strand
TAATCAGAAGCATGAGGCTATTGATTAGAGCCGTTGCTTTTGTCAAAGCTTCTCTTGAGCTCGTCACGGTTGCCTGGATTGATTGAACATATCCAGCTTCCGCTTTTGCCGATCCTACCAGCGTCTTTGATGCGCTTATAATAGAGCTTGCATATCCAGCTTCCGCTTTTGCCGATCCTACCTGCGTCTTTGATGCGCTTATAATAGAGCTTGCATATCCAGCTTCCGCTTTTGCCGATCCTACCAGCGTCTTTGATGCGCTTATAATAGAGCTTGCAGTTTCATAGTCCTGAGTAGTAATAGCCGCAGAAATTGAATTAAGATTAGTATCAATTTCCGTAAGATTTCCTGAGATTATCTCCAGCTTCCCGGTTACTGCTTCGGATTCCGTATTTATAGCAGTCAGTCCAGTATCAAGAGACGAAAGCAGACCTAACATAATTTGAGCCTGTTGATAGAGAAAATCAAGTTGTTCAATACCCATGTTCACGCCTTCACACAGTTTTTCTTTAAAGTTTTAACAGTGGTTGAAATGTTTTTATTTATATAGTCGTAAGCGTCCGGCTTGATAGAATCGAGATCGAGAGAAGTAGTAAACCCATTCCGACTAAGTGAATGTCTAACTCTATAAACTGTAAAGTTTCGATCTATTGAAATTCCATTTGTTTCTTGAGAAGGAATTTTGCAATATATGAGCTGCCCCTTCTTAGCTTGTGGAGTACCTAAAAGTGTTACCTGCCCTGAAATAGCCTCTTGTTTGGATTCTGCCAGCAACCCTTCCGCTATCGTCTGACACATCAAATTAGAGCGAGCCCATTCATAAGAATGAAAATCGTATCTATACCCAAATTTAGCGACTGCCGCCGAATCTGTTGCCCATCCATTGTACTGATACTGCATGATATTTCCATCTGCATCTGTTACGGGCGTTCCGTCTGCTTTCGTTTTAGTATAGGATTTCCCATTGACATAAATAAAAGTCCGTACACCTTCGCCTATAACGTCAAATTTTGCAGAAAGAAGCCGCCTTGTGCCCTCAATTATCTTATAAGAGTCTGTAACTGTAGAATCAAGAGGTTTCCAGATCAGATAACAAGTATTGAGCGAGCCATCAGAATAATAAACGGGCTTCGCGTCTATCATCCATTTGTAGCCTGACATCTTCTCCAAATCTGCGAAAACGTCAGCACATGTTACCTGTTTGGGAACGACATTATATTGCTCGATTATTTGGGATGCGAGAACAGTAGCATCATTATACACGACTCTCACCATCTTCCCGCCGCTTGTGATATCTGATATAATCGTTTTCGCATCGGTTGGCGTAGTATAATCTCTTGCTACTGTTAGGAGTGCATATTCAGCCTCATATATGTGCCCCACGCATTCTAGGGTAATATTGTTATTACTCATAAAATCCCTGCTTAAATTCTGTATTCGCCCGCTAAACAGTTCTTCCCAGACTATTTTCTCAGAAGTTGAATATCTGGTGGATACAAGGACTCTAATTATATCATCAAATCGTACAGGGGAGACAGATTCAACATTATTGATATTTTTATTACTGATTATTTTTATTGTAGCAGTCGGAACGCTGTACGGGTAAGAATCCTCAATTTCCGCCTCGATTAATTTTGGATAATACTTTTCGTGAGTGTCTGGCTTCTCAATAATGATTTTCGTATCAATCAGCCTAATCAGGATAACATCTCCTGATCTCTGTATTCCAGCGTGACTATCGCGCTCGTTTTCGCCGTTCCATCTGAGCCCACGATTGCAGAGAAAGTATTAGGTTCTCCAGTTGCCTTAATTACCGGTCTTTCCGCGTCCATCGTGTCTAAAGGAATATAAATATACATCTGGGAAAACTCACAAGTCTGCCCGGGAAGAGTCGTAATTTTCAGATAAAATTTAGATTTGCCTTTCAGAACTAAATTATCCGAGTTAATTAATTCCCGTTCAACCGGTGCGGCTGTAAGCGAAACTGATGTATTACCGTCAACACTTCGGAAAGTCCCAGGTGCTCCATCTGTACCGGAATTGTCAGCAATTTCGATCTGAGGGATACCATCGCGAACGAATAGGCTTATGAAAGGCGCGCCTGTAACTGGATACAGACAGTCGAAATAAAAGATTAATGAAGCTCCTGCTGTAAGTTTTACACTTCTTCGAGAGGAGTTGTATATAATTTCTCCAACTATCTGATATGCGATATCCCTGAAAGTATCGTCTAAGAACGATTCGCTGTAAATTAATGATCCTGTTGAATCTGAATTTATATTTATTCTGAACCCTGGATATAAGCGGTTACAACATTTCATTATTTTAAGCGGATCGGCTACATTATAGATTGATATAGGGCTTGCTGCTATCGTTGCTGTATTCAATATTTCAGTAATTTTGTATCCTATCTGAGTCGCATAAGCTCTATAAGTTGAGCTTGATGACTTCATGTAGTATCTGAGGGTTACAGTTTCATTAGTCGCTGAAAGTAAGTTAGTTTTCTCTTGACTTTTCGCCTGGAATGTCGTCCTTGTTTCAGTCCATTCGGCTATTTGAGACTCTGCTCCATTATTCCAGCTCGCCATTTGGATAGTTACCTTAAGGTAAGCCGTTTGCCCTGCTCGACTTGTTCTCAATTGCCCGAATACCTCATCAATTCTATATCGAGAACCACCCTTCAGAGCCGGAAGAGTAACCGTAAGCTCTAAGCTTGTTGTATCTTTCTTATAGGCAGTTGCACGCGAACTATAAGAAACACCTACTTCCGTTGTGAATATTGTTGTTTTTCCAGCAGTCGGAGCCGTTGACGGTGCAGAATCCGCTTTCAGACCTCGGATTTCAACTGAAGGGATAACGTCAACATGTCCGGTAGTCATGAGAGCTTTACCAGTTGAGGCTATCTCGAAGTCTGATTTTCTTTCGATCAGGAAACTATCAACTCTCATAGTAGAGCCGAGGTTGGGAGTGCCTACCGCTCTTGCTCTCAAATATACATGATCTGGGACCACGTCAAAACTGAACGTAATATTTTTTTCCGTCCAATCACAATCCTCCGACCAGATCAATTCTTTTATGACGGTTGAGCCTGTCCAAATGTCAACTCTCAAACTTCCCTGAGTTAACCCGTCAACTTTTCCATATGCTGAAAGAACATACCTAATCCCAGGGTCTAAGATAAGCTCCTGAACAGTTTCTCCTATTTCTTCGGTAACCCCATCCCCGTTTATCATCAGCGAGTATAGCCCATCATTCGCAATCTTTGACCGTTGCGTCCCCGTTTCACTGTGAATAGTCCAGCCAGCGGGTTTAAAGAAGTAATTGAAATTATCACAATACATAGACCGTGTACCTGTGCCATAATTGCCGACACAGATAGCGGTATTCAATGACGGAGCATAACAAGTTGAAAGCCAGACCCCGGCGGGAATATCAGTTCTCGCGGTCCATACGACCCCATCCGTAGAGGTCATTATCTGGTCTCCGTCGCCTGTCTGGGCTGCCGCGATAATGAGTCCGGGATTTTCGGCATAGGTTACAGCTCTCCACTGATTTCTTGTATATGTTACCGAGCCCCCGCTTGTAGATGTAGGTGTAACTGTAAACCTAAACATTGAAGCGTAAGCTCTATAAGCAGTATCAGAAGTTTTCAAATAAAAGCGGATAGTTACGGCTGTATTAACCGCCCCTTCTTTTGAAAATTGATACCCATAAGTGACATACTCCCCGGTATTATTCGTAAATTCTTTGATAACTTCTTCGGGTCCTGTCCCATACTGACAGGTAACTCTACAGTATCCTATTTTGTTTACTGCGCCCGATTTTAAGGTGCACCAAACGCCATTTAAACGGTATAGTTTGTCTGCAATCGCCGGAAGGGTGACCGTATATTCCAGACTCGTATTATCTGCAACATATTTAGGAGCTTTGGAGGAGTAAATAGTATTTGCAGGGCTTTCATAGGTTTCCTGAGTTCCCGTAGGTTCGGTAACAGTTACGGTATGATAAGGAGTATCCCGAAGTGTCCAGGTCACCCCGTCTGGGCTCGTCATTACCTGCTGAGTTCCATCTTCTGAAACTGCAACAAACAGACTAATGGCGGGCACATAAGTAATAGAAGTCCACTTTTGAGCAGGAGACCTTTGCTTCGTCCAGGTAGCCCCATAATCATCAGAAGTCATCACTCTATAAGTAGCAGATCCACTATAGGCAACCGCTACAACCCTATGAAGCTCAGGAGAATACGCAGCACTTAACCAGTTATTTGTTTCTATCGCAGAGGCTACCTGAGTCCATGTTTCACACATGTCATCAGAATACATTACTCTGTTGCTTGTTCCCGAATATGCGAAAGCAAGAACCCGCCCCGTTGTCAAAGTGTCATCAGGAGGAATCCAGAGAGCATATCCCCACGATTGATCGGCAGGGGTAGCCTTTGCAGTCCACGTCACACCATCAGGCGAAGTCATGCAGTAATAGCCAGGGGTTCCGCTTACAGCAGTTGCAACCCAGAGCGACCATTCAGGACACCAGCAGAGCCCACGCCATGCGTTATTTTGATTTGTAGCGTTTGATAATCCCGTCGGAACCGTCCAGGTTATCCCATCTGAAGAAATCATTACTCTATTGTCAGTTCCAGTAGCTGCAACCGCTACAGCCTGCCGCAATTCCTCAGACCATCTAACTGTACGCCATTCATTATCTGCACCCGTTGGGGTTGTGCCTAATTTCCAATCCATTTTCTGAGTAGGTATCCACTCTTCCAGGCTTGGATTGTTGACAATATTTCCCTTATAGCAGTCGTCAGCGTTCCAGCTACTCGATTCAAAAATGTATCTTGATCTTACTTTCTTCTGCGTTTTTTCCCGGTAAGGAGTATCAGATAAGAATAATAATGAAAACTGAGCCGCTTCGCTTGGTATATCTGTCGTTAAATCGCAGTCAGTCGTATGATTTACACCCATCCCGCGAATCTGCCAGCCTAGATAATCCCCGCCTAACTCTATTGTACTTCGTCCCTTTTTGTAGAAGGCTGCAAGAATCCTATCTCTTTCTTCGATTGAGCGAGCCCACCCGTCCAAAGTAACTTCAGCACCTTCAAAATCCATATCGCTTAAAGTCCATCCAGCTACGGAAGGAGATTTATCTTGAGCAACGACTTTAGACACGTCAACTTTCATTTGTTGCCAACCGAAAGGTACGCGGTTTATATACGCCGTCCTGCCTGGAATATAATAATCAATGTCTTCCTCATCTGGAAGAAGCCAGAAAACAGGAGGAATATATTCCCCGGCGTCATCTGGGTCTGTAGTTCCTGAGCCTGGAAGTGTTACGCTTATCGGGCTGGTAGCTTGAGATAGAGGGGCGACATGCGAATAATTCCCGGCAATATTATTAAAACAATAATTATTTTCTGCGATTACTGAGAGGCTTGAAGATACCTTATTCCAAATTCCCCATCCGCCTTCAGTTCCGGCTTTTACGGTGTTTGTAAGGTTATTATTTTTGACAGCCGCCGTAACACCTGAAGCAATAGCTCCATAAAAGAGGACTGCTGCCCTATAATTCGCATCAATCGTATTATACTCGATGTTTAGCCCAGATCCCCATTTTTGAACGCTTATTCCCGCGAAATAATTTGCCCAATTAGTCCAACCGCATCCAGTTATTGAATTATTATAAATATGGACATTCTGCGCGTTAGTTTTAGAGAGTCCGTGAGCATCCATCAAGCATATACCACAGCCCCCTGCTGTTATCGTGTTGTCATGAATGGAAATATTTTGAGTTTGGTTCGTGTGACCGTAAGCAGCTGGCTGGTTACCTATCTGAATACCATTTGCCCCACCTTTCGGCGCGTGGGTTGCGCCCATCCAATCATAGAGATTATTATTCCAGATTTCAATATTTCTGCTGTTATCTGTTCGGACACCTGCATTCGTGATATGCTGAATATCATTAGAATAAACCTTCCCCCCGTCAACTTCTACAAAAAAACAGGTTGAGTGTTCAAGATTCCAGCAGTTATTATTATAAAATTTAATATTTTTTCCGTAATTGACTCTTAACCCGTCCCCTAGCCCATCGTGAATTTTCATATCATGTACTGAAATGTTATACACTGGCGCGGTTGACTGTCCTTGAAAATAGATCGCGTTGTAATACCCGCGACCGTGAATCCGGTCAGTTCCGGCGTGATAGAGGTTAGCCTCGTTGTTATCTATCTCGAAGCCTCTTATTTCTACATCATGTGTGACTGTGCCAGGGGAATACGAGCCATCTGAACCTAATTGACCAATAACGGGAATACCGGCCTTCCACAAGCAAGAATTATTTAGTCTGAGTTTTGCAGTCGAATCACCGGAGAGGATAGTATTAGAACCGATAAGCACCGGTCCAGTAAGATCATACGTGAAAGGGCCTTTCAGATGGATTTCATTGCCAGGGTTCGCAGCCGCCCAGGCAAGCGCCTGATTTATAGTTACCTGATCTCCTGAACCATCTGCGTGATAATCGCCTGTGCCGTCACCTGCTACATATTTTATTGTCATTTATCCACCTGTCGCCTTTTTCATTCTTGATGTCGATATACTGCTTCCGTTATTGTTTACAGTCCCAATTCTCGTATTATTAATAATCCTAACATTTCCTTTACCAGTTCCGCGCCCACCGATTGAAGTTTTTCCATACGATGTGTTTCCAGATGAACTTGAAGAGACTCTCGCGGCGTTTGATAATTCCGAAGCTGCCGATCTTACAGCAGATATCTGGGACCTTAATCCGTTTGCCAGTGATGATCCGAGCAGCACTCCAGCAGAATGATAACTCGGAGCTAACGCCATTACTTTATTTGCTCCCTCGGAAACAGCCGAAACCATGTTTGTTAAATTAGATCTAATATTCACAGTCCCGTTCGCCATTGCTGTTGTTACGCTGTTCATAGCGGTTATCGTGGCGTTTATTATGCCGTTCCAAGCTCCGTTCCAGTAATTATTTGCATTTGAAACTGATGAAGCCATGTTTGTTAATTCAGATCTAATATTCACAGTCCCGTTCGCCATTGCTGTTGTTACGCTGTTCATAGCGGTTATCGTGCCGTTTATTATGCCGTTCCAAGCTCCGTTCCAGTAATTATTTGCATTTGAAACTGATGAAGCCATTTCTGTAAGTTTTTCACTTATCCAGCTTACGCCGTTTCCAATTGCAGTAGACACACTTGTTATTGCAGTAGTTGTACTTGTGACTATCAGATTCCAGGCAGTATTCCAGGCGTTATTCGTGTCAGTTACTGCCACGACGAGGGTATTTAGAGAGGGACCTATAGAGCCAGATCCTGCCGAAATTGTCGAGCTTATCGTTGTTATGTTAGTGGTTGTCGTTGTGTTTATGGCAGCCCAAGCCGCCGCCCATTGCGTATTAAAATTATCAAGAGCAGTTTTTGCATTTGTTAGGCCTGTTTGGATAGCAGAGGCTAGACCGTCAACCTGCGTAGACACACTTGTTATTGCAGTAGTTGTACTTGTGACTATCAGATTCCAGGCAGTATTCCAGGCGTTATTCGTGTCAGTTACTGCCACGACGAGGGTATTTAGAGAGGGACCTATAGAGCCAGATCCTGCCGAAATTGTCGAGCTTATCGTTGTTATGTTAGTGGCTGTCGTTGTGTTTATGGCAGCCCAAGCCGCCGCCCATTGCGTATTAAAATTATCAAGAGCAGTTTTTGCATTTGTTAGGCCTGTTTGGATAGCAGAGGCTAGACCGTCAACCTGCGTTTTGAGATCTCCAAGTCCTCCAGCGCTACCTTTCTTTTCATCTCCCCCGCCAAATAGCCCGCTTAGAGATTCTTTGATGCCCTTGAAAAGTCCACTGATATTTATTTTTCCGATGGCTTCAGCAAACGTTTTAAATGCGCCAGAAATCCCGTCTAATACTACACTGAAATCAATCCCACTCAGATAATCCCATACTCCGCCGATTGCATCAGACACGGCTTTAAAAATCTCTGACCAATTTATAGACCCAACTGTGTCAGATATCCCACTAAAAGCGTCGCTTATCGCTTTTAATATCCAAGACCAGTCTATACTTGAAAGATAATCCCATACATAGCTTAAGGCATCAGAAACCATTTTGAATATTCCTGACCAGTCAACACTTCCCACGACATCTGATAGCCCTTTGAAAGCATCACTTATAATCTTGAATATTCCTGACCAATCAATACCCGAAATATAGTCCCAAACATAACTCAAGGCATCTACAACAGTCTGGAATACGCTTGTCCAATCTACGCTACTAATAGCATCAAAGAGCCATTGAAAGGCATCAGTGACGACCCGGATAAGCCCAGACCAATCCAGGCTCGTTAGCCAGCCAGTGAATGAGAGAATAGCGTTTGATATAGTTCCAAAAACTGCATTCCAATCAACACTTAACATAAAATCAGCTATGGCAGATACAGCACTTGAAATAATTCCAGAAATCGCGTTAAATCCATTTGCAATAACGCCCCCAATTGCAGCGAAATCTATTCCAGATAAGAAACCTTTAAGCTGTGTTGCAAGCCCGCCGGCTAACGCTGCAACATTTTTAATTAATGAACCGCCAACTGTTATAATAACATTTAAAACATTATCGAAGATATTCTTAATATTGTCAAAAGTCGGGCCAAGATTATCAACAAAACCCGTAATCAGGTCTACAGCAGATGAAAATATTGAACCTAAGACCCCAATTACGGGGCCAAGTTGAGATACTACACCATTAAATATTTCTGGAAGCCTGTTAAAATTGGTTTGTATTGTTGAAATGAACGGGGTTAGATACGACATTATATTTGAGAAAGCGGTTCCCAATTTCCCTAACATTCCGCTCAAATCGATGTTCTGTACTGCTTCTTTCACAGTATTAAATAAATTAGTGAATATGCTTACAAATCCTTGAAAATCGAAGTCTTGAAGTGTTTTTATCCCCGTCTGAATAGCCTGCTTAATTGTGTTGAATAAGTCGCTTAGTACATTTTCTACAGTTCCAAAGTCCAGCCCTGAAAACACATCTTCAATGAAAAAAGGCAACTGCTCAAAGGCAATCGATATTTTCTCCCATGCTCCAGAAAAATCAATTGAATTAAGAGTGTCTGCAATGCTTGTGAATATATTTTTTATTGTTGGAGCTATCGAAGATAAAGCCCATCCTACAACTCCTGAGAGATAAGATAATGCTGTAGCGATCCCATTTATTACTCCGGTTATTATACTTGCAGATCCAGAGCCGTCTAATCCTGAAAAGAACGCCTGAAATACTTTTACAATATCAGAAATTATAAATTTTATATAATCAAATGTTGGAGCAAGACCGCTAACGAGAGACTTAAAAAAGTTTATAATTCCAATTGCAACACTTTCGATTTTTGGAACGATTTCAGCGACTTTGCTGGATAGATCCCCGATAAAATGACTTACTGCGTTACCTGCATCCGCCCCGCTAATTCCTCCGGTGATCGCTCGAAATATATTACCAATTGCTGTGGCAACCGTGCTTACAATCGCTTGTACGGAGTATTGAGATGCTACTAACCCGCCGATAAAATCTGAAAACGAAGTCGAAATTTTGACAGCCCACTCTTGGATACCCGGCATAAAGGTATCTATCGCGTCAGCAATTTCTCGGATAGCAGGAGATAAAGCAGCCCCCACACTAATAAATAAATTTTCGATACTCCCACTTAGAGCTTCTAGGCTGCCCATCAAAGTGTCTAACTGCTGGTCTGCTATCGTCTGAGCTGCACCACCCGCGTTTTGAAGCTCAGTTGTTAAGTTGGCAAGTTCTCCAGATTGTGAAGTTAACGCAAGAATAGCGGGGGCTGCTTCTCTTCCGAATATTTCAAACGCTTCATTAGTATCAAGACCTGCGGCAGCTAAAGTGGCTATAACATTAGTAAATCCTTTTGTCGTGGGGTTTACATCGTCAATCGTGAGCCCCATTGACTTTAGTACGTCGGCGGCTTTGGTAGTAGGAGATATAAGAGAAGCTAAGACCCCTCTAAGTCCTGTCCCTGCACTTTCCCCGTTCAATCCTGCATTATAGAGAAGTCCTAAAGCGGCTGTAGTTTCCTCTAATCCCATATTGGCAGAATGGGCAACAGTACCGACGTATTTCATGGAGTATGATAATTTTTCCATACTCGCTTGAGTTTTCCCGGCTGCTGCTGCGAAAGTATCAGCCAGCCTTCCTGCGCTCTCAAAGCCTAACCCGAACTGGCTTAAAGTGCTTGCCATCGTGGCGGTAGTTTGTGACAGATCATATTGAGTTCCAGCCGCTAAATCGAGCATGGGCTGAAGATCCGAAGCAACCATACTAGAAACATCATATCCAGCACTCGCTAAATCGTACATGGCGTTAGCGGCTTCTGCACTTGAGAAAGCGGTTTTCTGTCCTAATTCCATTGCTACGGCTGAGATGCTCGCTTTTGCTGCATCAAATTCAGCCCCTACCTTTCCAGTGACAGAAGCAGCATTAGCAACAGCACTTTCAAAATCTTTGAACATTGAAGCAGATTTCTCCACACCTGCTGCAAGACCTACGCCGAGAACCCCGCCTGTAACGGCTGCGGCTGTACCTACTGCCGCGAGTCCAGAACCGATTTTTGAAAAGGAATTCGAAAGACCCCCACCTATTTTAGAGCCTACGTTTGCAAACTTTCTTTCAAATTCCATTATTTTGGCTGAAGCTGCTGCAATCCCGGCATTCAACTTTGAAATATCCGCTCCAATTTCAACATAGAGCTCCCCCACACTTCCAAAACCGACCATCATATCACCGCGTATTCACTTTGCCGCCCATTTTCAGAGTCTCAGCCATTGCTTTTTTCTCAAGTAGTTCAGGGGTCATTTTCTGTTTTTTCTGGTCATTCGGCATGAAATCATCAATTTCAAACGGTTTTTTATCTTTGCGAGTTACCCCGTTAGCGTTATAGACTACCGCACACAAACGAGCCTCAAGAGTATTCCAATACGCATATTCCTGAGTTTTTTCTTCCATCGCCGCTAGAATCATCAGACGAGTTTCAGCAGGGGTATAATGCCAGAAAGATATAGGATCAATCCGGCAATATTGGAATAGACTTTTCTGCATTGAATCAATAAGCTCTCTTAAGGTTCGGATTTCGTCTCCGTCATCGCTTCCCCCTTATCCCCTCCTAAGAGAGCGGATTCATTAAGGGCAGACATGAGAACTTCGGTAAGGTCTTCGAGGCTATGGGTTTCCATATACTCGTTGATGATCTTCTTCACGTCTTCCTGGCTGAGTCCAGGGTTATCATGCAAGAGTCCGGCCCAAACCATAACACGCATGGTTTTGGGGCCCATTCGGGAAACAATTTTTCCGAAATCGCTGAAAGCTGGAGTTCCAAGGGCTTCCATCATCTCTTCAAATGCTTCCCAATCATAGCGGAGCTTATACTTTCCAAAAAAAGGAATTGATTTAAGGGGCATGTTTCAAACTCCTTAATCAGCTGCCCTGTAAATATGGACAGTATACACTTTAGCCGTTTTTGAGGGTTCTTTTACCATGACGTCTACAGTTGTGATAGTATCAGCATCCCCAAGCGTTACCACGGAATCAGTGTTATGAGTTGCGGTAACTCCATTTACTGTGAATGTTGCGCCTGGAGCTTCCTGAACTGGTGTGACTTTTACGGCAGTCGTTTCGTTTGCTACACTGCATAGATAAAGGAATTTATCAGCAGCAAAAGCAGGGGTGAGAGGTTGAACATCCGTCCCGCTTTTAACGGTTAAGCCGGAAAGTGCCGAAGCAGTCGTGGAGAATTCTGGAGCACCTGATACTTTCAATTTGCAGGACAGTTTGATAATGTCATCCTCAATAATATGGTCATAAGTTTTGACAACCGCGTAAAAAGTTTGATTGCTTCCAGACCCGAATTCGGTTGTGAAAAGATGAGGTGTCCCGGCAGCATAAGCGTCTTTTAGTGCGATTTGCCCAGCGTCACTGTCAACAGCGTTACATTTAATTTCACATTCCCCACCATCTTTTCTTCCAGCGAGATATTCTTTCCAATCGCCACTATCTTGATTGGTTACCTCGATATCATCCACTTCAACCTGGGGGATTGGTACGCCGTCCGTGCAGATTTCGCCTATGTATGTATTTCCAATTTTTACTTTTATGCCTCGTGCAACACTTGCCTGAGATTTCACATATGTCATGTTTTAAGCTCCTGTTATTGTATGATTAGCGAGAAATTAACGGAAAAGATAAAAGCCCCTGAATCCGAACGAGAAACGAATCCAGGGGGGGAAGTTGCAGAAATTGAAATGAAATGGGTATCGCCTATATCCTGATTGGCTACATTTCTAAGAAGTTTGTATATTGATACTGCTTTTTGGTACGCGGTATCTGAATTTTCATTCCTAACAAGAACAGAAAGATTCGGCTGATACGGGTTAATCTCTCCTGAGATTATATTATAGGGTTCTCTGCCAGGGAAAGGAGTAAGAGAAATACAGTTTGTAGGAGTTCCCTCTAACCCATTATAAAAAATATCAGTTCCTAAAGTGCCGATTGAATTTGTTTGCAGGTATGCCCCCAAATCATCCAGAAAAGTTTCAATGGTCATAAGGCAGCCCCCGCTCTTAACATCGTTTGAAGCTGTGGAACCATCTGTTCAAACGGCGTAGAAAGATATTTCCACTGTCCTACCGGATGATTTGCCGGGATTTCATGAACATAAATAGCATATTCGGCAGTGTATCCTATCTGCATTTTAAGAGGAGATGATGAAAGGGTTGTAACTCTTCCAGATCTGCGAAGTGTGCCGGTATCTACAGGACACATCATTTGCGACTGTCTAAGCACTTCATTAGCCCATTGCGTTATAATCGTTTTATACCCTGCCTCAAGCATCTCAGATTTAATCTTGAGGTTAGCTACACACTTAGCCCCGCCGGTCATATAGCCGCCTCGTACTTGGTAAGATATACTTCTACACAGACTTCCACACCGAGATGGTTATTTATTCGATTAATCTGGCTGATTTTCGGGGTTTCGCCGGAAGGGAGGGTTATTTTATCATCATATGAGAGGGAAGTGCCAGCCGGAAACTGAAGCCAAGCTGTAGAAAGTACCTCAGCCCCGTTTTGATCGGTTACTTTCTCGACCATCTCTTGATATCTGCAAGAAACTGTTTGAGCCGTCCCGTAAGTAATTGTGTGATGAGCATCTATCGACTTCTTATGTGCAATTGTTACGGACGACGGAAACATTTTATCAAGCCTTCCATAGCAGAAATTCAAGAACTGCGACAATAATCGCATTCCCAATTATATGGAGTTGAACCCCCGGACACTGTGATATTATTGTAGGGGGAAAACTGTCCGGAGGTTAAGGGGGAACTACCGGGAAACGTGCCTCCATCTTGATAGGGTTGCGTTAACTGTCCCATACCCGATTCGTCCATGAGGAATTGAGACTCTGGTACACTTCACACGCTGGATATATTTCTCCGCTTCCTGCTCGTATGCCTGGATATCCTGGTCTATTGTGTTCTGTTGCTCGTAATTCCCTTGCTTAACCCTTGCCGCAAGCTCCCCGGAAGTTTTCATTTTTCGGAGGGTTGCAGCCAGAGCCGCGTTTTTTCCTGCGAGAATGATATTTTTATCTGTCTCGCTTGTGGATCCGGCTCTATCAAGTACATCGTTTGAAACTTCAGTAATTATACTGAGAATTTCGTCATCGGTTAAGATTGTCGATATATGAGCGCGGATATAGTCAACGGAACACAAGACCATTTAGATCACCTGTTACGTTTTTTACTGGAGGGTTTTTCAGGAGGTTCTAAAGTTTCAGGTTTCGGAGCTTCAAGAATAATTATCGAATCCCCAAGTGACGCGGCTATTTCTGCGTTACACGAAAACGTTTCGCCTTTCTTGAAAGTTCTTCGAAATCTCCCAAAATTTACTGGAAGATCGTTAGAAGCTGCCATTACCCGAACCAGTGAATCACCCTCAGATTGCGCTAAGTTTACATATTGCGTTTGGGTGTTTGACCCTGAGAATTCCAGCAGTAAAGACCCTTCCAAATAAATCTCCTGTGTCTGGATGTTTGCTGTCAATGCCGTGTTCTGTCTGATAATTGGCAGTTAAGAAGTAGTCGAAGTATGGTTTTGCAGCCTGTGGAGCAGGAAGGAGAAGCCCGTTATCTGCAGGAAGGACAGTTTCAGGAACGGAGAACACTGACCCGCCGTTCAGCATTCTCATAACTCTTGGAAGTTCCTCTACTCCTGCAGGGGATGCGCTTGCTTCAAGCTGCCCGTACTGAGTAGATGGAAGCACCAGGTTGAGAGGAATTGAGTAAGCCGGGATACCATCGTCAACAAGAAGTTTCTTAGCTGCAGAAACCGTTTTTACCGCGTTTCCATAGGTCCCGAAATCCGCGCATCCTGCGGCAGCATCACAATCGTTCCCCGCAGACTGATACAGACCTTTTATGTCGTAATTAGATCCATCGTTAGCAATCCCCTGAATGATTGCGAGATCTTCGACTGAAACCGTCTGATAGAGCGCTTCGATTGCCGAAGCAGAGTCAATATCAGTGCCGTTCTGCAACCAGGAGTTGTATGTTCTGCGGTTTACTCTGTAGTCCTTCCAGTAAACTGGAATCTTTGAGTTTGTCAGGGTAACGTCTATTACGTCCTCGTTCCCGTCGGTAAATCCATATGAGACGTAACCACCGGATAGTCCGGTAATTTTTCCCCAATCCACACTGGAGATACCAAATCCCTGCGGAGCAGTTACCGGGACAAGCTTTCTGCCTATGGTGACATTTTTCAGAGGCTCTACGAGCTGAGAATCAATCTTTTTACTGAAAGTTGCAAGTGCGTTTGTCATATTTTGTCAGCCTCCTTAAATCAGACTCAGTACCATTATGTCGGCTGCTTCGGTTGTGGTCGTTACACTTTCCATAGCGATACCAACAACTATACCGCCATCGGATGCTGCCTTTGAGACCATCCCTTCGTCGGCTGCTACTAAGCGGTCACCCTTAACAACTGTCTGAGAGGCTGCCAACTTGCCGAGAACTACAAAACCACCGCCATACAAAACTGGAGCCTGGGCGTTTGCGGCATAGATTGTTGTCTTGTCAGTCGGCATAAATCCGGCATTGGTGCACTGTTCATATCCAAGCCATCCGATACAAATCCCGGCTGCACCGCATACGGTTACATCGTTGTCGTTTGTGCCCTTTATCACCAATCTTCCGGGATACATGTTGGTAGCGTCTTCCACATTGAGCTCCTGAATTAGTGGAGTGCCTGCAACCAGAATTTTATTATTCGGTGCTCTTAGCCCTAACATTGTCATTATTCCCACTCTCCAGATTTCGGATTATATATTCCAGTTGCGACTGTGCTCAATTCGGATTTCCCGGGGTTTCCGGCTGGATACTGTACGCCAGAAGCTCCGAGTTTTACACCACCCAGATCTTCAGCGAGTTTGTTAAGATCGGCTGCGGTAAGTGTCTTAAAATCTTCTGGATTTGTTTCAATGCCTAGTTTTTCCCTGGCGCTTGCGAATGCCTTGAAAGCTGTATCCCTTTCATTTGCTGCCTGGACTTCAGCTTTGTATTTTTCAAGTTCTGAGGCTACAAGTTTCTGAGCTTCTTCGAGAGTGAGGGATCTGGCTTTTCCCTTTTCAAGAGAGGCTATTAGTGCGTTTTTCTCTCCGAGTTTGCCTTCCAGATCCTTGACGGATGCTGTAAGCCCTTCTATCTGCTTCTCAAGTTCGGGAACTGATGCAGCCACCGGCTTGAGTTCTTCAATAATTTTGTCTTTTTCTTCGATCTGCTTTTTCAGATCCTCTATAGTGTCGTCTGGTATTGTTTCACCTTCTTTTTGTGATGCAATTAACGTAAATTGTGATAAAGTCCTAAAACGATAAGCCCCGTTATCTGAGGCGGTGATCTCCCAAGCCGCCTGACTCCATGCTGGATTCCTCACAAGAGTCATGCTACGAGCTTCGATTCCTGTCGCCCATCCTTCTGAGTCAATATTTGAAGCATGGATGTATGTGCTCCAGTTTTTTTCCCAAGTTCCATCTGCGATTTTCTGAGCGGCTACGGAATCAGTTATCTGCCCTCTTGCTTTGATAACATCCCCTTCGCGCCACGCGGCAACTATTCGCCCGACTTCGGCTTTGGGGTCTTCGGAAAAATCGCAATCATGAGGACCGTCGCGCGGGCATATTCGGATTACAGAGGATTGTAACGTTTTGATAGCGTTATCTGCTTCTGATGCGGGTATGCCCCACCCGTTCGCGTTTTTTTGATTGAGAGGGAAAGCTATACCTTCGATAAAAAGAGTCATTTGTAAATGTTAACGCTGTGAACTGATATATATTTATCTGTGAACTACCCCACGCTGAAGCAGTGGGGTAGTTCACTGTAAGGCTCTGTATTGATCCAAAATGAAAAGTTAATAGAAATACATTAGGCACTTAGAAAAAAGAGATTATAGAGGATTAGAATAACGTCATTTGTTGCCCGACTTCCTCACATTTCCACCCGTTCGCCTGCCAGATTCTCCTTACTATTTCATCCCTCGAAATCGCCCCGCCTCGATACATCCCGATAAGTTCAGGATGTTCAGCGAGGTACTTCAAGACGTTACCATGACAGGGTTTCGGGTAACACCAACACGCCAGCCATTTTCCTTCAAGTTCGTGGAGATCGTTTACAAGCTCACTATCTATAAGATAGTAAGTGTATTTCTTAATAACATCCATCCGTTCACTTTCTGCGCGCATTTTGAAAGGATTTCCCCATTTTGATTTTCTGTCAATTCTTATGATTTGCGATGGAACGCAGGGAGTATTACGCATGTTGAGGATTTCGATTTCAGACATTATTCTCACTCCCATTCACAAGGTGCGATAACCCTAATTTTCCCCCTCATCACGACAAAAAGAGGGGAATGTTTTTCATATGAAAGGTACATTTTCCCTTCTTTCGGTATCAAATCCTTTCTGGATAGTCCGGTATCTCCATCTTTTGTTGTTACCAGGGCAAACCCGCCGCCGAAGGAGCATAGGGAAATTACACGTGAATTTCGCGTTAGGCTGCCGTAAAATCGGAATATGTTTTCTGGCAGTTCTTCGGGATAGTTTACTGTTAGGGTTATGTTTGGAATGTCTTTTGTCATGGTTTGTTGGCTCCGTGATTTTTTGATTTTGATTGTTTATTCATGTTTAGATTCTTGGCTTTCGACATAGGCTTTCAGGACATCCAGGGATACTTGCCCCGTGGTAGCAAGGAAATATGAAGGTGCCCAGAAAGCATCTCCCCCAAGGAATTTCTTAGTTTCAGGAAATTCATTTCTAAGGACTCTCGCGGAGGCTCCTTTGATGCTGTTGATCACTTTTGTCAGTGATGTATTAGGAGTGGCTTTGAAAAGAATATGATGGTGATCTTCGCATGGCTCTTGGGCTACTATTTCAATAGCCATTTCAGAGTTTTTTTCTCGTTGCCATTTCTCAGCCATTTTATATATAATTTCTTTTAACCTTTCCCTGATTACCTCATTGTAGAGTGCTTTTCTTCGGTGTTTCACAACTAGAATTAAATGATAGTGAAGGGTGTACACGGAGTGAGCACCCTTGTCTAGTTTGTATGCTGCCATTTCAAGCCCTCTTATTTCTGTTTTCCTTTTTCCTTTTCTTCAAGAAGATAGTTCATGAATAACTTTTTGTATTTTGTTTTGTCTTTGAAGTGTATGTTATGGATTCGCCCTACCTGGAGCGCACCTTCCAGGTAAAGTACTTTTGATTTGAAGTCAGTTATTTTCTCAGCTTTGAAGAGCGCGTCAAGCTCTTCATTATTTTCTGGCATTCTGTTGATTCTCACTATTGGAGAATCTTTTGGCCTTGTTGCTGTGAATTCAGGAGCTTCAGTTTCTTCTATGGATTCAAGTTCAACTGTTTCATGTTCAACTTCTTCATCTTCTTCTTCAGCTCCTGTTTGTTTTAGGATTTCTGCAATGAGTTGTTCTTTCCTAGCCTGTCCTAACCCCTGGCTCCCCCATTCACCTGTAACTACATCATACCAGAGTTTGGCAGCCATGAGTTCTCTTGCAATTCTCCCTTCTTCGCCGCTTTTTACATGGTTTGGGTCAATCCCAAGTACTGCGCATAGATCATTGACATACATTCTGTGTTTTCCGTATTTGCACCACGTTTTAGTTACTGTTCCTAGTTTCGTGAGATTCAGTTTCATTTTGGTTTCCTCCTTGTTATAGCTTTGTTATTGTCTGTTTTTCTAGTAGGTTGTACAATATACTATACAACCTATTACTATATATAACTTACGTTTGGTTGTGTTAAAATTAATATAACCAAAGTAAAATTTGAGATGCTTAAAGCCCCTATTAAAGCTCTCCTTGTGCGCGATTCACAACGTCCACTTTGCCCTGGGAGGGCGCAAATATTTTTTGTCATATGGAAGCCCTTCAATTTCTAGAAGTCTGGCCTTCTTGTACTCCTCTGATGTGAGATCATAATTGAATCGGATGTGAAGCTCTTGGAGCGCTTGATCCACGTCTTGAACTGGCTCTACTATGAAGCTCGGGCTCCGGTAATATTTTCTATTCGCGACGAAACGGAAGCAAAATGAACACCGTTCTACATAATTCAGCCCCCCCGGAAACGCGGGGATTTCGGAAGGGTCAACGTATTTGAATACTTCTGAATACATCTGTCTATCAGATGCACCATCTATTTCCATTTCACGAAGTCTTGCGTACAAGGCTTTGTTGACGATTTTTTTGTATGTGTTATTTAGAATCTCTGGAGGAAAACTGTTCTCCAGTGCGTTGAGTCTTGGGGTCACTTCTGTTCCTATTTCCTTCTCTTCAACTGTTCTTTGCATCATTTTGGTTATCTCCTTGTTATAGCTTTGTTATTATCGTTTTCTCTTAGGTTGTACAATATACTATACAACCTATTAGTATATAAAACATATGTTTGGTTATGTTAGAATTGGTACAACCAAACTAAAAAGAAAATAAGGAAAGTGAAATTAACTTAACTGCTCATACCTCCACGAATCCAATGTGCCGGAACACCTGGACCTTCCTGACGGATCCGTCAGGTTGGGGGATTTCCTCGCTTTCTCTTTTCGAAAAAGCATACACGGGAGTAAACCCACAATCCCGGAGTGCTTTCTCAAGTGCCCCCATGAGATACGGAGCGCCACCGATCATTACACGGGTGATCCAAATCATGTTATCGGTGTCCCCGGCGTACATTGACGCCTCGGAGACGGCTATTC
>Ga0209608_1001454_pt1 | contig 19376 bp, 17 predicted proteins | sample AD_UKC130_MetaG_FD_184428 | JGI IMG/M metagenome (GOLD analysis project Ga0209608, IMG submission 184428) | Active sludge microbial communities of municipal wastewater-treating anaerobic digesters from Canada - AD_UKC130_MetaG (SPAdes) (version 2) | ecosystem: Engineered > Bioreactor > Anaerobic... | reverse complement strand
TTTCCGTTCTTTAGCTCGGTCTGTATTTCCGCAAGGAGTTTTTCCACTCCGTAATTCTCTACATCCTTAATGCTGATCCCATCAATACCTCCACTGCCGCCATTGGCTTTTACTCTCTTCCATGCCTCCATCAGTACATCCTCTCGGTACACTTTATCGTAGAGCGCATGGAATTTCCTCTTGCTGTTTAACTTGGCTGATTGATAGAGTTTCCTTTGGAGTTGTCGAACTTTATCTATGGTGTTGTTAGCTTTCTTAGCATTCACTCGCTCTTACCTCCTCCAGAAACTTGAATGAAGCAGGGTCCCTTCCCTCTATCCGGTTTTGTTGTCCGAATGTTCACAGGTACTATGAACCCCTCTGACTCCCTCCCCGCAGAAGTACAATTTCACATCTCTGCTTATATGTCTTCTTTTACGGTCATCCGTGCAGGGTAGGGTCTCTCCAGTTCCGAACCGCACTTTCAATACATGCCGTTTCCTTTACACCGGGAGATTCTTCAATGGTGCTTCCAAGTTCTTCCCATCTTCCATGGCCTTCGCCAATTACCGCATGGCTCGGCTTCTCCTTGTTCCCTGTGACCAGGGACCTTTTTAACGATGCGGCAGAATTCACTTTATGTTACGGCCTGCATTTTTGCTCGCCCTGTTGTTCAGACAGGTACTTTATCCTCCCGCTTAGCACCCCGCATTACTGCGACGCACCGGGATTAGCTACCCGGCTCCCTGGCGATTACCGGGGTCGGACTTTCACCGACTAGTGCGGTCCAGCTTCGCTGGACGCACCGGTAAATAAAAAGGTGTTTAAAAAACACCTTTTTATTTATACTATCTCCACTACAGCCTTTACATTTTCCCTGGTAGCTGCAGCTTTTATGACCGTACGAATAGCCTTGGCTATCCGTCCCTGTTTTCCTATCACCTTTCCCATGTCCTCCCTGGCGACACTGAGTTCGAGAATTATGGTGCTGTCATTTTCCGTTTCACTGACACGCACCTCTTCGGGATGATCGACCAAAGATCTGGCGATAGTTTCGAGGAGTTCCTTCATTTCATTTCCCTCCTGCTTCTCGAATGCCTCCCGCAACACAGCCTTTGTTCCGGATCTGTCACTGGATGACTCCTGCCTTCTTCAGCAGAGCTCTGACAGTGTCGGTTGGCTGAGCTCCGTTTTTGATCCATTTGGCTGCCTTCTCAGTGTCTATGTCGACCGTGGAAGGTTCGGTCTGAGGATTGTATGTGCCGATTTCCTCGATGAACTTGCCGTCACGCGGGTATCTGGAATCTGCAACTACTATCCTGTAGTGCGGATTCTTTTTCGCACCGATCCTCTTCAATCTGATCCTTACTGCCATTTCCGTCACCTCCTCTCAGGTTGTCTGTATCATATCTAAAAAGGTAACCTGAACTTTCCAAATCCCCTGGCACCTTTTTTGCCCATATTGCTCACCATCTTCATCATTTTCTTCATTTCCTCGAACTGCTTGAGCAGGGCGTTCACCTCCTGGACGGTAGTTCCGCTGCCAGCGGCGATCCTCTTTCTCCTGCTGCCGTTTATTATAGAGGGGTCCCTTCTTTCCTGCGGAGTCATGGACTTTATTATCGCTTCCACGTGTACGAGCTTTTTCTCGTCCAATTCCACATTGCTGAGCATTTTAGTGTTAACCCCCGGCAGCATGCCCAGCACCTGGCTGATCGGACCCATCCTCTTCAATTGCTGCATCTGGTCGAGGAAATCGTCCAGCGTAAACTGCTGGGTCCGGAGTTTCTTCTCCATTTCCAGGGCTTTCTTCTCATCAAATGCTTCCTGTGCTTTTTCGATCAGGGTGAGAACGTCACCCATTCCAAGTATCCTTGAAGCCATCCTGTCAGGGTAGAAAGTCTCAATATCATTCAACTTTTCACCCGTGGCGGCGAACTTGACAGGTTTTCCGGTGACTGCCCTGACCGAAAGGGCAGCTCCGCCTCTGGTATCGCCGTCCAGCTTTGTCAGCACGATGCCGTCAATCCCAAGTTTCTCGTTGAAACTCTCGGCAACATTCACCGCGTCCTGTCCCGTCATCGAGTCGACAACCAGCAGTATTTCGTGGGGATGGACGGCGTTTTTGATGTTCTTGAGTTCATCCATCAGTTCTTCGTCTATATGAAGACGACCGGCCGTATCGATGATCACGAGATCGTACATCATGCTGACAGCGTGCTCTAATGCTTTCTTTGCGATATCCACCGGATCTTTGCTTCCTTCTATGGCAAATACGGGCACTCCCAGCTGGCTGCCGACCACCTGAAGCTGCTTTACGGCAGCAGGACGGTATACGTCACATGCGACGAGCAATGGGTTTTTACCCTGCTTCCTGAGTAGGTTTGCCAGCTTGCCGGAAGTAGTGGTTTTTCCGGAACCCTGGAGCCCGACCATCATGTATATCGTCGGCGGCTTGCTCGCAAAAGCGGGTTTTGAAGGCACCTTGCCAAGCAGTTCTATCAGTTCCTCGTGGACTATCTTTATGACCTGCTGCCCCGGCGTCAGGCTCTCCAGCACTTCCTGCCCCGCTGCGCGTTCCGAGACATTGCTGATGAAACTTTTCACCACTTTATAGTTAACGTCGGCTTCGAGCAGCGCCAGCTTTATTTCACGCATCATTTCCTTGACATCTTTTTCCGTGACCCTGCCCTTGCCGCGGAATCTTCCAATGGTATCCTGCAGTTTGGCGGACAGTCCTTCGAATATCGCCATGCATCAATCCTCCATCATACTTCTGATCAAAAGCTTTGCCCTGGAAAGTTTTTCCCTGTCCCGGCTGTCCGTGACGGATGATTCTATCTGTTCCAGGATCTTCAGCACCTCGGATGCTTTTTCCCTCTGGTCGCTGAACCTTGCAACCAGTCCAAGCTTCCTTTCCAGTTCAAACAGTGCGGCTTTGCCGCGCTTTATATTATCATGCACTCCCTGTCTGCTTATATCGAGTTCTTCTGCTATTTCAGCCAGCGTATAGTCGCTGTTGTAATACAGATCAAGGACGTCGTATTGCCGCTTTGTCAGCATCTGCCCGTAAAAGTCGAGCAAAAGGCTTACCTTGAATAACTCTTTCATGACCGCAAAAAGGTGTAAAGTATTTTTACTTTACACCTAATTGTAGTCAAAACTATCTGCCATGTCAAGGGCAAATATTATCATGTTTGCTGCAAAACCACATATTACACAGCTCTTTAATATATCTCTATAATGCTTTACGCCAGAGCGTTATCCCGCTGTAACCGCTTTCATAACCTGAATCAAGCAAAACGCCATATACCGGAGAGTCTTCGATCCTGATTTCTTTATAGCCGGCCGGGTCTGCCCAATACTCAGTAAAAATATTCCTTTTACCGGTCCAGAGCATTCTGTTCCTGTATGAATCAACAAAACAGGCTGCCGCTTTTTTCAGTACTTCTGCATCGTCTGTCAGAGGTTGCATCGTATGCCCGTATTCCCGGACATACAGTACCGGCTTTCCGTTGCGGAAAACAACCGCATTGCCCTGGCGGGCAGGCACCCTGGATTCGACAGTTCCTGCAAGGATATCCCTGTACGGGTTTGCAGGGTCACAACTGCAAAGTGTGACATATTCACACTTGTCAGCGGATCCATCCGTCATTCTTAAAAGCTCTATATCCCTGTCCCTCATAAACTGGATGGCAGACAGGCCGGATATATAAAATCCCCTTTTGATCCCGCTGACAAGCTCATTGTTTTTCAGCCACGCATAGACATCGGTCCAGCTGAAACCGCATTTTTCCTTGTTTACGATCTCTTTTGACACGACGCCCCAGCGATCCAGCAAAGTATTTATATATCCGGAGATGTTTCCTCCCGGGCGATCGTCTCCTCTGCTGCCGGCCCTTGACCATCTTCCCATGCCTGGATATGTATTGTACTTTGTCCAGGGCGAGTTCCTCCTTTCATTGTCAATGTAATACCTGACTACTGAGAAGGAATCATTTGTTATGATTCCGCGCCAGACAAGACGCTCCATTTTCGCCAGCAGATCCGAAGCCGGCATTTTCAGCTTTCTGGACAGATCCCTGATAAAGACAGCTCCTTCCCTGTCCAGCACTTCAATTATCGCTTCTTCGGTCTCGTCCATCGTAAAAACGGAAAGTTTTTCATCCGGCCCGGTGCCGGCATCGTGGCCGCTCAGATATCCGGGACCAGCCGCAACATTGCCGTATTCCTGCCAGGTATCTTCTTCGCCTGCAATAAAGAATGCTGTTTCCTTCGTGTTCCTGTTCAGCCTGCCTTTCCATCTGACCTGTCCCGTGGCGCACAAGTAGTCCAGCAGCATTTGATGGGCTCACCAGAACTTTGTCCTTTTCGATTTTTTCTATCCTCCAGACTGAACTGCCGAGGAAAAACCTGTCGCCTATCCTGCTTTCAAATACGAATTCCTCCTGGAGTTCTCCAACCTTGACATTGGTATCTGCGATACAGACATTGTAGTTGCCTTTGTCAGGAATCGTACCGCCGTTCATCAGGCACATCCTTCTGCCGAGAGGTGTTCCCCTTACCTTTCCCGAAGCCCTGTCATACAGGATCCTGGGCTTCACGGAACCCGGCGCATCTTCCGGGGACGGGTCCGAAAGCATGAGAACGACATCCTCGAACTGCTTCTTCGGCAGATCCCTGTAAGGATATGCTCTCCGCACCATTGCATATATCTCATCCATGTCCTGCTCACCTTCACAGGCAATGGACACTATTTGCTGCGCCAGTATATCGAGACAGTTCTGGGGTACCCTGGCGCTTTCTATATCGTATTGCTTTGCATGGTATGATATGAATGAAGAAGCCAGCAGGTCCCCTCTCGTTTTAGATATTATCACACCCTTGCTCGCCGCATCGACTTTGTGTCCCGACCGTCCGATCCTCTGGAGTACCTGTGACACGGTACCGGGCGCACTGACCTGTACCACAAGGTCGATACTTCCGATATCAATGCCAAGCTCCAGTGACGACGTGGCTACCAGGCACGAAATTTCACCCTCCTTGAGCTGCCTTTCCAGTTCATGCCTGATGTCTCTTGATACGCTTCCGTGATGGGTCCTGACGAATGCTTCACCCGCCAGGCTGTTAAGGCCTGCCGCAACCATTTCGGCTTCTTTCCTGTTATTGACAAAAATCAATGTGGATCTGTGTGCCCTTACCAGTGCCAGAAGTTCAGCATAAATGGAAGGCCATACGGTATTCTCCGGCAATACCTTCAGGTCCTTTACAGGCAGGCTCAATGAAAGATCAATGCGCCTTTTTCTGTCACAATTGATAACTGTTACGTTCATGCCGCCTGACAGGAACCTTGCGGCCTCTTCCAAGGGATTGATGGTGGCTGTGAGGCCGATGCGTTTCAGCGGTTTCCCGGCTATTCTTTCCACCCTTTCAATGGATATTGAAAGGTGTACTCCCCTTTTGTTCGAGCATATGGAATGGATCTCATCGACAATGATATACTCGGCTGTACGGAAAAGCTTCCTGTATGAATCAGATGTAAGCATGATGAAAAGAGATTCAGGGGTCGTTATAAGTATGTCGGGAGGGTCTTTGAGCATCATGGTCCTCTCTTTTTGCGGCGTATCTCCCGTTCTGACGGCAATCTTTATTTCCGGCATTTCAACGCCCAGTTCCTGGGCTTTTTGCTTCAGACCGTCCAGGGGAAGCTCGAGGTTCCTGTAGATATCGTTGTTCAGGGCTTTAAGGGGCGATATGTATATGATCCTGATGCCTTTGTCCTGCCCGGTTCGATTTTTCCCTGCCGGATCCTTGTCTTTATCGGCTGTTTTGCTGATCATAGCTGATTTCTCAGCTATGATCCAGTCAAGGCACTTCAGAAAAGCAGCAAAGGTCTTGCCCGAACCGGTCGGAGAGCATATGAGCACATTCCTTCCGTATGCTATCTCCGGCCATCCGCGCCTTTGCGGTTCGCTTGGCGCTCCTATGTTTTCAAGGAACCAGTCCCTTATCAAAGGGCTGAAGCCTGACATGCAATCATATTCAGATGTAATTCTGCTGCCCATATCGACTCCCTGCGATCATATAAAATGCCTGCTGGCTGTATCGGTGACACAGTCAGCAGGATATAGGGAAAAATCCGCTCCGGTTGTTTGCATCAGCAAGACTCTCAGATTTATGAAAACAGTGCCTCGACGAATTCCTTTGCATCGAACGGCTGCAGGTCGTCCATCTGTTCGCCCACCCCGATAAGCTTTACAGGCAGTCCAAGTTCCGATCTTATCGAAATGACTATCCCTCCTTTTGCAGTGCCGTCAAGTTTTGTCAGTACGATGCCTGTTATATCGGTGACCTCACTGAAGGTCCGTGCCTGTGAAACAGCATTCTGTCCGGTGGTAGCGTCGAGGACAAGCAGGTTCTCGCGCCTTGCGTCAGGCATTTCCCTTTCGATGATACGCGAAACCTTCCGCAGTTCCTCCATCAGGTTTTTCTTTGTGTGCAGACGGCCGGCAGTATCACATATCAGAACGTCGACTTTCCTTGCCTTTGCCGCCTGGATGGCGTCGTAAACCACAGCTGCCGGATCAGATCCCTCCTGGTGCCTGATTATGTCGACACCGACCCTGTTGGCCCACACTTCAAGCTGGTCGATCGCTGCTGCCCTGAATGTATCAGCAGCTGCAAGCATGACTTTTTTGCCCTGGCTTTTCAGGGCATGGGCTATCTTGCCTATGGAAGTCGTCTTTCCGACGCCGTTTACGCCAATCACCATTATAACGGCGGGAGAAGGCTCTATGTCCAGCTTTTGCGTTTCTTCTCCAAGCATCCCGACAAGGGTCTCCTTGATCAGTTCCTTAATCTTGAGCGGATCCGTGATCTTCCTTTCCTTTACCTTATTCCTGGTATCATCCATTATCCTCAAGGCTGTGTCGACTCCGAGGTCGGCTGTCACGAGCACTTCTTCAAGTTCTTCGAACAGTTCCTCGTCAACTTTCCCGAACGAAACCAGTACCTGGTCTATTTTCTCCGTAATGCTTTTCCTCGTTTTTGCAAGTCCGTCCTTCAGCCTGCTGAAAAATCCCATCTTATCCCACCTTCTCTCCCATTTTCATTGAAACGACCTTGGAAACTCCGTGCTCTTCCATCGTGACTCCGTAAAGCACGTCGGAACCTTCCATGGTCCCCTTCCTGTGCGTGACTACAATGAACTGCGTATTGCAGGAGTAATTCTTCAGGTATTCCACGAAGCGGTATACATTTGCTTCGTCAAGGGCCGCCTCGATCTCGTCGAGGACACAGAACGGCGTAGGCTTGAGCCTCAGGATGGCGAAAAGCAGTGCGATGGCCGTAAAAGCACGCTCCCCGCCGGAAAGCAGCATCATGTTCTGCAGCTTTTTACCGGGCGGCTGTGCCTCTATCTCAATCCCGCTTTCCAGCACGTTTTCACTGTCCACAAGGGACAGGCTGGCTCTTCCGCCGTTGAAGAGTTCCCTGAAAACATCGTTGAAGTTCCTGTTTATAAATTCGAACTGCTCCATGAACTGCTTCTTCATGATGGATGTCATTTCTGAAATAACACGCAGCAGCTTCTCCCGGGCCTGTTCCATGTCGTTCCTCTGGTTGGTCATGAACTCATAACGTTCCCTGGTTTTTATGTACTCGTCGATAGAAGCCACATTTATTGGCCCAAGTTCCTTTATCATGTTCCTGAGTTCGCCGATCCTTTTTTGCGCGCCGGACAGGCTGCCCATATCCTTTTTCAGTTCAAGCGCCGTGGAATATGTAAGCTCATACTCGTTCCATATCCTGTCCTGCAGCGCCTCCATATCAGCCTCGATCCTTGTCTTTTTGACTTCCGTCCTGGAATACTCCTCCTGCAGCAGGAGTATGTTCTTATTTATATCATTTATTTTGTTCACTATGTCGTAGATATCCTCTTCCAGTACCTTTCTTTCCTCTGTAAGCCTGTCGATTTCGAATGACCTGCCCGATTTTTCCTCGATGTGCTTCTTTATCCTCGCATTCAGGCCTTCTATCTGTTCTTCGAGCTTTTTGACCTCTTCCCTGTACCTGTCCTGTTCACTTTCTTTTTTGGCGATGCTCCTTTCCACGCTTTCTATTTCGGTATGCAGCCTGTCAGTGTTCTCCTTTACGCCTGCTATGCTCTCAAGTATAGAATTCACCGATATCTTGAAGTCGGTTATATCCTGGTGGAGGGCATCGCGTGCTGCCTGGTCCTCTTTGTGCTTTTCCTGGAATTCGGCCACTGTTTTCTTTGCTTCATTGATCTCCTCTTCGGTTTTGAGAAGTTCATTCTCATATTTTGCCAGTTCGATCCCTGTTTCTCCTATCTGCCGCTCAAGCTGTTCCTTTTCCTGCCTGAGCATTTCGATACGCGCAGCCAGTTTGTTTATGTTTTCTTCCGTCTGCGCCAGATGGCTTTCATCCCTTATTTTAACCAGTTCGTTGTTCTTGATTTCACTTTCGAAAGATGATATCTCGGAATCGATGCGGGCAACATCTTCCGTGAGCATGCGGATGTCATTGCTGACTTCGGCTTCCTGCTGTTTCAGTATCTTTAATTCTTCATCCAGTTCACCGATCTCCCTGTTTCTTGTCAGGATACCGGTGCCCCTGTTTTCGATGCTTCCGCCTGAAATAGCCCCGCCCGTGTTGAGCAGATCGCCCTCGAGGGTAACGATCCTGAAAGAGTACCGGAACTTTCGCGCCATCCTGATGCCGTTGTCCAGGCCGTCGACAACGACGACTTTCCCCAGCAGGTTCCTTATTATACCGGTATACTTCGGATCATGCCTTACCAGGTCTGCAGCAATGCCGCAAAAACCTTCACATTGCTTTATCTGCCCCAGGGTATGGTTGTCGAATCCCTTACCTTCAACAGAACTGACAGGCAGGAATGTAGCCCTGCCAAGCTTATTCCTTTTGAGGAATTCGATCGCTTTCTTCGCATCCTCTTCTGTCTGCGTTACTATGTTCTGGAGCGCACCCCCGAGTGATATTTCAATGGCTGTCTCATACTTCCTGTCTACTTCAATAAGCTGGGCCAATGCTCCATGTATGCCTTTGCCGAACTCCGGAGACGCATGGCAGGCCTGGAGCACTTCCCTTACGCTCCTGTTGTAGCCTTCCAGTCTCTGTTCCATTTCTCTCAGGGTCCGGACTCTTGAACTCTTGGTCTGGATGTCTGAAACGATTTTTACATGCCTGGTCCTGAGTTCCGACAGCATCCTGTCAGTCTCATCACGTTCTGCAGACAGGGCGGCGATCTTTTCTTTATATTCTTTGATGTGCATTTCAGCTTTCCTGATGCTTTCGGAAAGCTCCTCCTTTTTCATCTTTTCCCTGTCTTTTTCAACTATATTCTGGTAAACTTCAGTATCAATACTCCTCTGGCGCTTTTGCATATTCTCGATATGCGTCCTGAGATTGCTGATCTGAAGCTTTTTGTCCGAATATATGTCCATTTTGTCCATGATCTCGGACTTGAGCAGTTCTATCCTTCTCTCTTCCTCATCCAGCGTCCTGAGAAGTTCCTCCATCTGCTTCTCATATCCGGCCAGCTTCGCGCTGTATTCTTCAAGCTGCCTTTCAAGGTACTGCAGCCTGTTCTGCTTGCTTGCCTCCTCTTTCTCCAGCGCTTCTATCTTTTCTTTCAGTTCTGCCTTCTCATTATCGAGCCTTTCGATATTCTGCATGAAATTGGCTATTTTTTCCCTGTTCAGGGATATCTCCGAGTTGCAGCGCTCCAGGTTACCTTCCGTTTCATAGTACATCTGTTTTGCTGCCTCGAGTTTTTCATCCAGCGTCCTGAGAAGATCCGTTTTTTCCTTATTTGAGGCTGTGATGTCCTCAAGTTTTTTATTTTCGTCATTAATCTGGTCCTGGACGGTCTTCAGCTGGTTTTCCAGCACCTCCAGCCTGTCCTTGAATTTTTTCATGCTGTCGAGAAACACATTGACTTCAAGGACTTTCAGTTCCTCTCTGAGATCCAGGAACCTGCGCGCTTTTTCAGACTGCTCCCTGAGAGGTTCCAGCTGAGCTTCCAGTTCCATAATGATGTCGTTTATCCTCTCAAGGTTTTGCCTTGTAAGTTCAAGCTTTTTCTCCGCCTCCTGCTTCCTTATCTTGTATTTCATGATGCCGGAAGCTTCTTCAAAAATCTGCCGGCGGTCTTCGGAGCGTGTGCTCAGGATCTCGTCGATCCTTCCCTGTCCGATGACGGAATAACCGTCTTTTCCGATACCGGTATCGAGCAGCAGTTCCGTTATGTCCTTCAGCCTGCAGTTCGTTTTGTTGATCAGGTATTCGCTTTCCCCTGAACGGTATACTCTGCGCGTTATCGCAACTTCGTCATAATCGATGGGAAGTGCCGAATCTGAATTGTCGAGTACGATGGTGACTTCCGCAAAACCAAGGGGTTTCCTGTGCTCAGTGCCTGCGAAAATCACGTCCTCCATTTTGCTTCCGCGAAGTGTTTTGATGCTCTGTTCTCCAAGGACCCATCTGATAGCATCCGCTATATTGCTTTTTCCGCTGCCGTTCGGCCCAACTACTGCAGTTATGCCGCAATTGAAATCCAGCCTTATCTTATCTGCGAATGATTTGAAGCCCTGCATCTCAAGTCGCTTTAAGTACAAATGGATCCCTCCGCTTGTCTTATGTGCATTTTCATTTTAACATAATTTGCGTGTTAAGCAACATTATTTCAGATTGTATTGCCCGGGTCACGCGGAGACGGCCAGGAAAGCCGGTCTGCTTCTTATGCTGCTGCATAGCCGGCATTTTTTGCTGCAGACAGCATTACGACTTATAAGGCAACGGCCGTTGCCTTGACGATGGTCAGTCACACCATTACTGGGTTGCAAGCGTTACAGTTACGGCCGGGTCATGCAGCTCGAATGAGGCATCAGGAACCACAACCGGCAGCATGGATGCTGCCGGCGCTGGTCCCGAGCCATGGACGGCGAGTGACCTGCGCCCTCATTGGAGCAAATGAGCCGGCCTGTAGCTGTTCACGAAGCAACCCCAAATGGTTTGCTGACCATCGTCAAGTATCAGTAATGAAGTCTGTGGACACTTAATGCTATCGCGCAGGAATTGAATATGGAAGACCAGCTACTGCTCAGGGATTTTACTGTTGTGTTCCCGTTGATGATGCCACTGTTGATGTTGTTGTTGATGAGATGGCATGGCAAATTATTTCCCCGGAAAGTTCCGGATCTGCAGCGACCCTCACGGCCATAAAGCCGTATTTGTCCTTCAATGCCCTGATATTGGACCTTTTCTGCCCTACCACATCGGAAACGTTCGAATTGCCTGTACGAATGATAAGCTCCTGAGCACCTGAAAGGTTCTGTGACTCGATCATCTCTTCTATCCTTTTCAACGAGACCCTTGACTGCGCCAGTTGCCTGAACGCAGGGTGTACCGGTCCTGCAACCACGTCTGAACCGGAGCCTTCCCTTATGTTTTCCGTTGGCTGCAGCCCCACCCTGATCACGTTGATACCATTATCTTCGAACAGCCTCAGCAGTTCGGCACACAAATCGACTGCCTCTTCAAGCGACTGAGGCATGTATTCTCCCTTTTCCATGAGTTTTTCAAGTCCGGTGCCCTTGATGACGAGAACCGGGTATATCCGGACCAGGTCCGGTTTCATTGAAATGACTTTCCGTGCCGTTTCCAGGCATTTTTCCCTGGTATCGCCGGGCAGTCCTGTCATGATCTGTATCCCCAGCCTGAAGCCCGCATCCTTTATCAATCTTGCCGCCCTGAATACGACGGCCGAATCATGGCCTCTCAGGCTGGCCCTGAGCACATCGTCATCAAGGCTCTGTACTCCGAGTTCGATGGTCCTGACCCCATACAGTTTAAGCAATCCAAGTATTTCCCGATCGATACGGTCTGGTCTCGTGGATACCCTGATTTCAGAAACTTTTCCTGCTTTCACGTAGCTGAAGGCATGCCTCAGGAACTCCTCCTGCTGTTCCATTTCTATAGCCGTGAAGCTCCCGCCGTAGAATGCGATTTCAACGAATGCATCCTCACCTGCTGTGGCGAGATGAGCATCGACTGTTTCATGGATCTTATCCGGGGTCATTTCCTCAATCTGTCCGCTTATCTTTTTCTGGTTGCAGAATATGCAGTCGTTCGGACACCCCCTGTGCGGGACAAAAATGGGTATGATCACGTGCTTCTTTCTCATTTCTCCACCTTCAAGTTGCTGATGGCGTCTTTTGCCGCGTTCTGTTCAGCTTCCTTCTTGCTCCGCCCGGTGCCTTCCCCGTACGGCTTGTCTCCTACCAGCACCTGCGCCGTGAAAGTCTTGTCATGGTCCGGGCCGGTTTCGTCAAGTATCCTGTATGTTATCCGCTGGTCGCTCTGCTTCTGGATGATTTCCTGGAACATGGTTTTATAGTCCTTGAATACGTCGATCCCGGCGGTGTCCGGACAGATCTCCCCCATGAATTTCAGAACAAACCTGCGGGCTTCCTCCATGCCGCCGTCCAGATAAATCGCGCCGATCAATGCCTCGAACGCATCTGACAATATCGATGCCCTGTATCTTCCTCCCGTGTTCTCCTCGCCTTTTCCAAGGAACAGGTAATCCCCGAGCCGGATTTTTTCTGCACATCTCATGAGCGACGCTTCACAGACTACGGCAGCCCTTGTCCTCGTCATTTCGCCTTCAGGGAGATCAGGGAAGTTCCTGTATATATAATCGCTCGTGATTATATTAAGTACCGAGTCCCCCAGGAATTCCAGCCTTTCATTGCTTTTCAGATCGGCGGATTTCTTTTCATTCGCATATGAACTGTGAGTCAGGGCAAGCACAAGGTTCCCGGGGTCCCTGAATGTATAACCTGTCACTTTTTCAAGTTCTTTCAGTTTGTCCCTGTTTTCGGATAAGATTTTATCAAGCATCTGAAGACTCCTCGTTCAGTTTTCAAAAACGTAAAGGCAGGAAATCACATCCCCGCCTTTACAGATTTTACCTCATATCCTGCATGTGCGCAAACTCTTTTGGTTATTTATATTATTGACATTGCAGGCAGCTTATTCATCCGTTGAACTTCCTGAATATCAGTGCTGAGTTGTGTCCGCCGAAGCCAAGGGCATTGGACAAAGCGTACCTGATGTCCGATTTCCTGGCATTGTTGGGCACATAGTCCAGATCGCACTCAGGATCAGGATTCACAAGGTTGATGGTTGGCGGGATTATTCCATCCTTCAGCGCCATTACCGTAATTATTGCCTCGATTGCTCCTGCTGCTCCCAGCAAATGACCCGTCATCGATTTCGTAGAACTGACCGCCAGCTTGTATGCGTGCTCGCCGAACACATTCTTGATCACCCTTGTCTCAAAGGGATCATTTATCGGCGTGGAAGTTCCGTGAGCGTTGATATAGTCGATATCCCCGGGCAGGATGCCCGCATCGTTCAGGGCAAGCTGCATCGATTTTATGCCGCCTTCTCCTTCCGGGTCAGGAGCCGTGATATGATAAGCATCGCAGGTGCAGCCGTATCCTACTATTTCTCCCAGTATTTCCGCACCTCGCCTCATGGCGTGCTCATATTCCTCAAGGATCAGTATCCCGGCACCTTCGCCCATTATAAAGCCGTCCCGGTCCTTGTCAAAAGGCCTGCAGGCGGTAGCTGGATCAGGATTTGTGGAAAGTGCCTTGTTTGCGCAGAACCCGGCAAACGAAAGCGGTGTTATAGAGGCTTCTGCTCCTCCCGTCACCATTATGTCGGCATCCCCGCGCTGGATGACTTTGAATGCATCCCCTATAGCATTGTTGCCGGACGCACATGCAGTGACGACACATTCGTTGAATCCTCTGAGGTTATACTCTATAGCGATCCTTGCCGCTGCCATGTTGGCGATCATGGATGTGATGAAAAACGGGCTTATCCTTCCTGCACCCTTAGTCAGCATCACCTGGTGCTGGTCTTCCAGCGTGGATATTCCGCCGATACCGGAAGCAACTATCGCACCGGCCCTGAAACTGTCTTCCTTTGTCATGTCAAGTCCCGACATCTCAAATGCCATTTTTGCAGCCGCCAAAGCATACTGGGTAAATGTGTCCATCCTTCTGGCTTCTTTTTTGTCGATGAAATCAGTGGGCTCGAATCCCCTGATCTCGGCTGCGACTTTTGCGTCGAAGTCTGTAGTGTCAAATTTCGTAATGAGGCTTATACCATTTCTCCCATTGCGTATGGAGTCCCAGAAACTATCGAGGCTGAATCCCAACGAGTGGATGACCCCCATACCTGTTATTACAACTCGCCTTTTCATTTAACTCCTCCTATTGACAGCTTTGTGCCAATTCAGTTCAACTATGAAAAAAGATGACATAGTATCATTTGCATGCGCAGCAGGTCAGGCGTTAAAAAAAGTCCCGTTGAGGGACTTTTTTTATGTGTTATTCTTGATGTACTCAACAGCGTCTCCGACTGTTGAAATCTTCTCTGCCTCACTGTCCGGAATCTCAATGTCGAATTCCTCTTCGAGAGCCATTATAAGTTCGACGATATCGAGTGAATCGGCACCCAGATCGTCTATGAAGGATGATTCCAGCGTAACCTCATCTTCTTCGACACCCAACTGCTCAACGATTATCTTCTTTACTTTTTCGAATACCATACGTTCACCTCCTCCCAAAGAGGTATAGTTTTATTTAGCTGTAAAAGCTGTCCCTGACCGGCTTTTACCCGGCCGGAAACGGCTCATACACAACACATAAAGATATTATTACATAACAAGTCCACCGTCAATATCAATTACCTGCGCAGTCACATATGATGCTTCATCTGAAGCAAGAAACGCCACAACATTCGCCACATCTTCAGGCGTCCCGAACCTTCCGAGTGGTATGTTCTCCAGATACTTCTGCCTTACTTCCTCCGGCAGCGCGTCGGTCATATGGCTCTGTATCAGACCGGGTGTCACCGCATTGCAGGTAATTCCCTTTGAAGCAAACTCCTTGGCCGTGGATTTCGTAAGCCCGATCAGGCCTGCCTTTGATGCGGAATAGTTGGCCTGTCCCCTGTTGCCGTACCTGCCCGCGACCGAAGCGATATTGACGATGCGGCCGTATTTTTGCTTTATCATCTGCTTCACGGCAAATTTAGTACACAGGAATGCACCTTTCAGATTGATATCGAGTACCAGGTCCCAGTCTTCTTCCGTCATCATGGCCAGCGGCTTGTCTTTCGTCACCCCTGCATTGTTGACAAGGATGTCAAGGCTGCCGAAAGTTTCTACCGCTGTGTTTACCATTGCCTTTACATCTTCCTGATTCCTGACATCCCCCCTTGCCACTGCTACTTTGCAGCCGGCTCTCCTGAGTTCTTCAGCCGTCTCGTCCAGTGCTTCCGATGACGGTATATCGTTGAGAACGATATTTGCGCCCAGAGAAGCCATCTTTATAGCTATCGCCTTGCCCAGGCCCCTGGCAGAGCCCGTTATCAAAGCGGTTTTTCCGTTCAGCTGCATCTGATCCGCCTCCCTGTTATTTACTTAATTCTTCAAGTGTTTTTTCCAGTGACGACAAATCCTCAACATTGTAACACCTGGCGTCCTTGTCTATCTTCTTCATGAACCCGCTGAGCACCTTGCCGGGGCCGATCTCGACAAATGTATCGGCTCCAAGTTCCAGCATCAGCCTGATAGAATCCTCCCAGAGCACAGGGCTGCATACCTGTTTTGCAAGGAGATCCTTTATCTCCGAAGGAGATCCGACTACCTGCGCAGTAACGTTGGCCACCAACGGCACTTCAAAATCACAGAATTCGATATTCTCAAGATCAGCGTACAACCTGTCCCTTGCCGGGGCCAGCATGCTGCAGTGGAAAGGAGCGCTTACAGCAAGCTGTACAGCTCTTTTGGCACCTTTTTCCCTGCAAAGCTCTATCGCTTTCTCAACTGCCCTGGTCTCCCCTGCTATCGAGATCTGGCCGGGACAGTTGTAGTTTGCCGGCTCCACTATCCCATACTGTGAAGCTTCCCTGCAGCATTCCTGTACATCTTCCCTTGAAAGGCCTATGATGGCAGCCATCGTGCCGACTCCCAGCGGTACTGCTTCCTGCATGTATTTTCCTCTTTTCCTTACAAGCGATACCGCTGTTTTAAAATCCATCGTACCTGAAGCAACATGGGCAGAATACTCCCCGAGACTGAGTCCGGCCGTAAAATCCGGCTTTATGCCTGCTTCAAGGATAGGCATCAGGCATGCCACGCTTGCCGTTACAATGGCAGGCTGCGTGTTTTCAGTTGTTTTAAGAGTCTCTTCATCGCCTTCGAAGATCATTTTTCTCATATCGATGGCGAGAGCATCAGCTGCCTGATCGAATATTTCGGAAGCAGATCTGAATTCCATTGCAATATCCTTTGCCATACCGACATACTGTGCTCCCTGTCCGGGAAAAATGAAAGCTGTTTTACCCATACCGATCCTCCAAAAACATCCGGTGAATTATTTACTCCACCTCAGCAGCGCAGATCCCCATGTCAGTCCGCCGCCAAAGCCTACGAGCACCAGGTTGTCTCCCCTGCTGATCCGCTTTTTCCGGTAAGCGTCATCCATGGCCACCGGTATCGAAGCCGAGGACATGTTCCCGTATTTCCGGATTATGGTGTAGACCTTCTCAAGAGCCACTCCCAGCCTTTTGGCAGCGCTTTCGATTATCCTGCTGTTAGCCTGGTGGGGTATTATATACTTGACATCATCGAGTGTGATATCCGCCTTTTCCATCGCTTTTTCAGTGGCATAAGGCATGATCCTGGCGGCGAACTTGAACACTTCATGCCCGTCCTGGTATACTGCTATTTTATTCTCATAGTCCTTTCTTTTTTCCAGTTCCTCTTCGGGCATATACAGGCAAGGGATTGTAATATTATGGCCGTTCGTGCCGTCTGCTCCCAGGTAAGTCGATAATATGCCGTAACCTTCATCCACTTTGCCGATCACCACGGCTCCTGCCCCGTCGCCGAAAAGGACGCAGGTTTTCCTGTCAGTCCAGTCCACAGCCTTTGACATGCCCTCGCTGCTTACCAGGAGAACATGCTCATAATAGCCTGTTTCTATAAACTGCTTGGCAATGGTAAGACCATATATAAAACCGGAGCATGCAGCCATTACATCAAATGCAGCGGCATTGACTGCTCCTGTTTCCTTCTGGACTATGCACGAAGTGGACGGGGTGAGAAAATCCGGAGTACTGGTGGTGACCAGTATCAGGTCGATTTGCTCAGGCGGGATGCCCGAGTCCATGATGGCCTGCCTGGCTGCTTCAACGGCAAGCGAATATGTAGGAGTGTCTTTATCCATTATCCTTCTTTCAGAGATTCCTGTTCGCTGGACTATCCATTCGTCAGAAGTGTCGACCATCTTCTCAAGGTCTGAGTTGGTCAGGACTCTTTCTGGGACGCAGCTTCCTATACCTATAATACCAACGCTTACGCTCTCTTTTTGCCTTTTCGCCATCAACAGCAACCTCCATCTTTTCAACACTGTTGCGTATCTCATCGAATACAGGGCTGTTTGCGAGATTCAGAGTCTTGAATATCACGTTCCTGATGGTTTTCTCGTCCGAATTGCCATGGCTTTTTATAACAAGCCCGTCAACACCCAGTACAGGTGCTCCTCCGTCCTCAGACGGGTCCACCATCTTCTTGAAGGCCTTCATATCTTTCATGACGAACAGGGTGGAGATCTTTGAGAATATGTTCTTTGTGAACATGCCTTTCAGGAGCCCCGCGAAGAAAGATCCGGTCCCTTCAAGGAACTTCAGCATCACATTCCCCACATATCCGTCGCATACTGCAACATCGACATTTCCCAGCGGGATATCCTTGCCTTCGATGTTGCCTACGAAGTTCAGATCGGAAGACTTCAGCAGTTCATAAGCCTGTTTCAGTATCTCCGTACCTTTCCTGGCTTCCGTACCCATATTCACAAGGCCGACCCGTGGTTTTTCGATGTTGAACAGCCCCTTCATGTATGCTGAGCCGAAAATCGCAAACTGCAGATAATTAAAAGGTCTGCACGTTGTATTCAGTCCGGCGTCTATCAGAAGGCATTTCCCTGCCTTGGTCGGGATCACTGCCCCAAGAGCCGGCCTGTCGACGCCTTTCATCCTCCCAAGTATGAACAGTGCACCTGTCAGCAGCGCCCCGGTACTTCCGGCGGACAGGAACGCGTCTCCTTTCTTCTCCTTCAGCATATTGAAACCGACGACCATGGACGAATTCTTTTTTCTCCTGATGGCGCGAGTCGGGATGTCATCGTTGGTAATGACTTCTTTGGCATGTATCACTTCGATCCTGTCACTTTTGAAATTCCTTGCCTCAAGGATCTTTTCGATCTGTTCCCTGTCACCGATCAGGGCGATCTCAAATCCGTCACGCATCTTCACCGCATCGATGCTTCCGTTGACGATCGCATCCGGTGCGTAGTCCCCGCCCATGGCATCTATCAATATCTTCAAACTGTTTCACTCCCGTATTTTTCTATATTTTCCCGGTTCTCTTTTCATAAATAAAATACTATTTTTCCAGAGGTTTTTCAAGGGAAACGAGTATGAATTTGCCTCTGAACATCTCTGTCTGCCTGTCGTAGATTTTGACCCAGACGATGTACCTGTTCCCCCTGGTTTGCTTCACTTCAGCCTTAGCAACCAGTCTTGTGCCGGAGTATACGGGATTTTTGTACTTTATGTTCGCAACACCCACGAGAGCGACATCCGCATCGATGACAGCGATGGCAAGAGATTCGGCAAGGGAATAGATGAAATGGCCCCTTATTATCTTTGTCCTTTCAAAGGCCATCGAATCATCTGTTTCCAGGATCGATACCCCGTATTTCCCCAGAGTTATATCGATCAGTTCTCCTATGATCTCTCCGCCCTGAAGTGACTTGACTTTGCTGTAATTCTGTTCAGCTACATTCCTGACCCTTTCCCTGAGTTCCGGGATGCCCATCTCAAGCCTGTCAAGCCTTATCGTCGGCACGCTGACATTGAACAGTTCCGCCAGTTCCTCATCAGTGAGGAACGGATCTTCCTTTATTTTTTCGATCAATACCTGCTGTCTTTCCTTTTTTGATGAGGATGAACGGCTCATTTTGTCAAACACCTGTTTCGCATGCTTTAGTCTGATAATTATTACCTGATACTATGTCCTATTACTAAAAGTATATTATATATTTGTCAATTATGCAACAATTTTATAAAAAAACGGGGAGGCTTTAAATTGCAAGTTTAATTGCCTTACAAAATCTTACAGAACCCTGTTTTAAGCGACCACAATCTTTGCCATTTCATTCGCAGTTCGATAATCAAATATTCTCCTTGGGTAATTGTTCATCCAGTGC
>Ga0209608_1001447_pt1 | contig 19476 bp, 22 predicted proteins | sample AD_UKC130_MetaG_FD_184428 | JGI IMG/M metagenome (GOLD analysis project Ga0209608, IMG submission 184428) | Active sludge microbial communities of municipal wastewater-treating anaerobic digesters from Canada - AD_UKC130_MetaG (SPAdes) (version 2) | ecosystem: Engineered > Bioreactor > Anaerobic... | reverse complement strand
GATTGGTATGTAGAAAAATTGGCTCGAGAGCGATTGCAATTGGTAAAACCAGGAGAAATTGTAGTAAAAGTGATTAATCCCGAGTCACCGGAGCATTGACAATCTTTGTTCTTCTACCTATAATCGTCTTATGCAAATGTGGTCGGGGCGTGGCGCAGCCTGGCAAGCGCACTCGCTTGGGGTGCGAGTGGTCGGCCGTTCAAATCGGCTCGCCCCGACCAGTATTTTCCGCGATAAAGTTTTCTTATCAAGAGGAGGATAAGAATATGCCCTCAAATGTCAAAGATCTTTTTAGCCTGCAAGGAGAAGTAGCTATTGTTACCGGTGGAGCGCAAGGCTTGGGAGAACAAATGTCCATTGCTCTCGGGGAAGCAGGAGCTCAGATAGTAGTGGCAGATTTGAATCTGGAAAAAGCTCAGAAAGTTGCCTCTCATATTCAGTCTTTGGGAGTGGATTCTCTGGCTCTCTGCGTTGACGTTACAAAAAAAGAAGCTGTAGGGGAAATGGTTGAGAAAACTCTGGAGCGTTTCGGCAAAATTGACATTCTTGTAACTTCTGCTGGGGTGGGACAATGGATGAAGGCAGAAGAAATGCCAGAGGAGGATTGGAAAAAAGTTCTGGATGTCAACTTAAATGGAGTATTTTTGTGTTGCCAGGCAGTGGGAAGAGAGATGATTAAAAGAAAAAAGGGGAGTATTATAAATATTTCTTCTATGTCGGGATTAGTAGTCAATACTCCTCAGGCTCAATCTCATTATAACTCCTCAAAAGCGGGAGTAATTATGCTGACTAAATCTCTGGCTTCCGAGTGGGCTCCTTATAATATTCGGGTTAACACCATTGCTCCCGGTTACATGGAAACGCAGTTAGTGGCTGACCTTTTAAAAGAATATCCAGATTATGCTGACCTGTGGAAAAACCTTACTCCTTTTGGTCGTCTGGGTAACCCGGAAGAAATTAAAGGCCCCTGTGTTTTTCTGGCTTCTCCTGCTTCTTCTTATGTTACAGGAAGCGTTCTGGTTATGGATGGAGGCTATACAATATGGTGAGGAATTTTCTTTTAAGCATATTTAAATCTAATTCTTTGCCTGGAATAAACTGAGGCTTTATCCCCCCCTACTACCCGAAATGTATGTTTATCTCTACCGCTCCAGTTTCTATTTCTTAATAAGGTACAAAAAAATAGGGAGGGAAACTGAGGTTTCCCTCCCTGGAAACTAATAAATGTTGTGGTAGTACGTTTCTATCCTTAAGTAATTTTCAAAAGCTTCAGACAAAATATCTCCGCTTTGAGATAAGCTAATAGCTACGTGGTGTTCAAAACCATTGATGCAAATGTATTTCAGTAAATCTTGAAGGTCTTCGATTTTTGCTACCCCTATTCCTCCAAAAGTGTTAACCTTATCGGGAGTGATTTCTCCTTCTGCTATATAAGATATTAAGTTGCCCTCTTCATCATTGGTGGCCAAGCGAGCCAGAGTTAGCTCTCCATTAGGTATAGTTCCGTAACAAGTCCCGTAAGCTTTTTCTTTGGAAACCGAAGAGGAGATGATGTCGCCATATCCCATTCTGGCTCCCTGCAGAAGCGATTTGGGGAAGTTGCTGCAGTGGAAAAGAATGGCTTTGTCGGGGTCGTCGCCAAAATTATTATTCCAGTCCACGAGAGCAGATGGTTTTTGAGAAGCGAGCTGCAGAGCATACATGCTCAATCCTCCTACCAGGTCTACTTCGCAGGCTGCGGGTATTAATTTTTCGCTGAACATGCTCATTACTGTACAGGGCATGATGCCATAATTTTCTTCGATAGAATTCCAGCATTGAAAAGAAAAGAGGGATACACCGGTAGCTTCAATCCATTCTTCTAATACCACGAGAAGTTTAGCCATTTTGACCAACGCTTCTTCGGGTATTCCAGCAGTATCAATATAATCTTTTATTTCCTGCAATTTTCCCTTTACTTTCAGATTATTGTTATCTAATCTATTCATGTTGCCGATTATTTCCGAGAGGTCTATGGTTTCTACCGATATTCCATAGCTCTCCAGAATTTTTTCTGAGAAGCGAACGGTATTAAAGGCTGCAGGTCGTGCTCCAACAGCTCCAGCTTTTAGGTTTTTAAATCCCTTTACTACTCGACATACTCCCGCAAACCACTCTAAATCTTCTCCGAAGATTGAAGAATCAGGGTCTTCAGTGTGATAAGAAGTTAGAGAAAAGGGGATCTGGAATTGCTTCAGGTTATTGCATATAGAAAGCTTACCACAGAAGCTATCCCTCCGATTTTGAACATCCAGAGCATTGATTTGATCAGGAAAGGCATGTACTAAAACCGGGACGTTCAACCCCGAGAGACGAATAGTTTGAGCTGCTGCTCGCTCATCGCCGAAGTTGGGCAGAGTAATGATAATTCCCTCTATGCGATGGCGGTTTTCATCGAAAAGACGGGCGCATTTCTGAGCATCTTCCCAGGTTTCAATAGTACCAAATTTGGTGTCTTCAGTGCTGGGAGCCACTACTTCAAAACCTTTTTTTTCTAAAACTTCCAGGATTTTACTCCTTCCTTCTTTGGCTAACTCATCAGGAAAGAAACCTCGGTTACCTACAATTAAACCAAAAGTTTGTGCCATACTTATTTCTCCTTTCATGTTAAAATATTAAAAAAGTTTAATTTTATTTAAATACTGAGTTAACATTCTTATCTTACCATATTTTCAGAATAAAAAATTAAGAAAAGGGAGGTAAGATAAATGAAAAAGGTGCTGTTAAGTAGCTTGGTGTTATGTTTTATTCTCTCTCTTTCCGGCTTGAGCTGGGGGGTAGAGAAAGTTGATGTGCAGGGTTCCACTACTATTTTACCTATTATGCAGATAATAGCCGAGGAATTTATGGCTCAAAACGAAGACATTGAAGTTACAGTAGGTGGAGGAGGCTCAGGAGTGGGCATTTCTGCTCTTTTGGATGGAGTGACCAATGTGGCTATGGCTTCCCGCGACATGAAAGAAGAAGAGTGGCAAAAGGCTAAAGAGAAGGGTTTAGATATCCGGGAAATAGAAATAGCTAAAGATGCTCTTTCAGTCATAGTCAATTCTCTTAATCCTATTTCGGAAATCGATGTCGACACTTTGCAAAAAATCTATACTGGAGGAATAAGCACCTGGCAAGAATTAGGGGTTGCTTTAGATGGGGAAATAGTGATTATTTCTCGCGATACTAACTCTGGAACTTTCGAAGTCTTTAACGAACACGTCTTAAGAGGAGAAGAACTCGCTGATAAAGCTTTACGTCTTCCCTCTAACCAGGCAGTGTTGAATGAAGTGGTCAGTAACCCCAATGCCATAGGATATGTGGGATTGGGCTATGCACAGCAGGGAGGAGATAAAATCAAAGCTCTTACTGTGAACGGAGTTGAAGCAAGTCCCGAAAAAGCACTTTCTGGAGAATATCCACTGTCTCGAGGGTTATATCTCTATGTTAATGGTGAACCCCAGGGAGCGGTCAAAAAGCTGATTGATTTTGTACTGGGTCCTGAGGGGCAAACCATAGTGGAAGAAGAAGGCTTTATTCCTCTTTCTCTAAATGAAGATTAAAACCATGGGGGGGGAGAATATCCCCCCATATAGTTTACTAGATAGCGCCTCGGGGAAATAACCTCTTTATCCCCCGGAAAGGTGCCAGAACTTTGTAATGGTGGGGTGAAAGGATAATTTGGGTTTAGATATAGTTTTGATAGAAGACGAGAAAGACGTAGTTGATTTTGTCACTTATTTTCTTCAGAAAGAAGGTTATCAGGTTTTTCCCTTTTTGCGGGGTGAAGATTTCCTGGAAAAGATGGATGCTCTTCTTCCTGATGTCATTATTTTAGACCTTATGCTTCCAGGTATTGATGGTTTAGAGGTTTTCCGCTATATTCGAGAGTATCCTCGATTTAGAAACGTTCCAATTATTATGCTTACAGCTAAGAGCGACCCTCTGGATGTGGTGTTAGGATTGGAAATAGGAGCAGATGATTATGTTACTAAACCTTTTCATCCTCGAGAACTTTTAGCCCGAATCAAAGCAGTGGTGAGGAGAACTTCCTCTCCTTCTTTTTCTGAAAAAGAAGTTTTGAAGATAGGAGATTTCTGGTTAGATTCGGATCATCTGATGGTAAAAGAAAATGGTAAAGAAATTTACCTTTCCTGGAGAGAATTTCGCTTATTTGAACTTCTTATTAAAAATCGGGGAAAAGTTATCAGTCGCCAGCAAATTTTGGATAGCATCTGGGGAGAAGATAGTTTTATTACTGATAGAGTAGTAGATGTTTATATCGCTAATTTGCGGAAAAAACTGGGTAGTAGTGGGAATAAAATTGTGACGGTACGAGGAGTGGGTTATAAATTTGAATCTACTTAATATTTTTCTGTTTATAATTCTTATAGTTTTTTTTCTATTGGGAATTTACTTTTATCGAAAGTCAATTAGCAATCAGCAGTCCAAAACCCATTATATGCTTCTAGAACGAGAAAATGCTGAACAGGTTCTATCCCTGAAAGAAAATATTCTACAAGCTATGGATTCTCTATCTCTGGCAATGGCTTTTTATGATGGTCAAAAGGAAAAAGTGATGTTTAACTCTTCTTTTGGTAAATTCATTGGTGGGAAAGAAAAAGGAGAGGCATTTCTCTGGGAAATACCACTTCTGGGAACATGGTTGAGAAAAGAAGAGAGTTTACAAGTAATAGAGGTAGGAAGTTTGAAACTTCACCTCCGGATTTGGGGAGGAGAAAATGATAAGGTAGTTTTTCTTGAAGATATAGGAGAAAAAGAAAGAAAATCCCGGGAAATGAACTACCTTTCTACCGCCCTCTGGCATGAGTTACGCACTCCTCTTACTGCTCTTGAAGGTAATGTTGTTATCTTAGAAGAAGAAGTAAAGGACCAATTTTTGCTTGATATCTCCTATAAAATGGAGCAGCAAATAAATAGGATAGAGACTACTTTGGATAACCTTCGCCAGTTGACCTCTATTTTTCAAGAAGAAAACCAGTTTTCTACTGCTGGAGAACTAAAGCGAACCTTAGAAGAAGTGATAAATAATTTTGAAGATGATATTCGGAGATTAGATCTCAGTTTGAGCGTAGATACTTCTCTTTTGGATAAAGTAAAGGCCCTATTTCCTTTTTCTTCAGCTGATTTTTTGATCCTTTTTTCTAACCTGTTTTCCAATGCTCTCAAGTTTAATTATCCTAAAGGGAGAGCAGAAATTAAATTGAATAGAGAAGAAGAGGGTGTATTTCTGGAACTCAGCAATACTACCTCTAACACTTCTCGAGAATTCATAAAATGGCTTTTTGAACCTTCTTCTACTTTTTCTCCTCGAGGAGCTGATGGAAGAGGAGTGGGGTTATATTTAGCTAAAGAGGCTGTGGCGCGGATGGGCGGGAGAATCAGTGCTCATTATGGGGAAGGAGATTCGGTAATTTTTCGGGTTTTGTTGTGTGTTGAGGATAAAAACGAAGAAAACTGATTAAGCCGAATCTACAATTTTTAAAATTATTTACATTCCCGATTACTGACTTCGGTAATATCGGAAACAATGAAATCTCAAAAAAAGACTCTCCTCTCCTATAAAAAGAGAGAGGAGAGATAAGCGTTTGATAAATAACCTGGAAATAATGCGGAGAGTAACTTACGTTACACTTTACCTTCTGCGCAAGAGGCAATTATACATTCCCTTATCGCTTCTTTTACTTTGCCTTCTATCCCCTGTAAAATTTTACCCACCATGAGCTCTTCGGGATGGTTCGCTAAGTATTCTTGGAAAGCACTTAAATATTGCACTCTCAAAGCAGTGCTGAAATTTATCTTTCTCACTCCCAGTTGCGCTGCCTTTCGTAGTTGCTCTCGAGGTGTACCGCTTCCTCCATGAATGACGAGAGGTAAACTGGTTTTCGCTCTGATTTCTTTAATGCGCTCAAATTGGAGCTGGGGCGTTCTCCCTTTGTATAATCCGTGACGAGTTCCTACTGCCACAGCCAGCATATCTACTGGTGCTTTACCAGTAAACTCCTGCGCTTCTTGAGGGGAAGTAAAGAAATCCTCTTCTTTGCTTTTCTCTTCCCAGCTTTCGTCTCCTTCTAATCCTCCTACTCTTCCTAATTCTCCTTCTACTAGTACCTCCACTGGATGGGCAATTTCTATTACTTTATTGGTCAGACGAATATTTTCTTCTAAAGGTAGACGAGAACCGTCGATCATTACCGATGAAAAACCATTTTGTATGGCTAAAAGAATATCTTCCAGGTGATGAGCATGGTCTAAGTGGAGAGAAAAGGGTATAGAAAATTTCTGAGATAGAAAAAGTAACGTTCCATAAAACATCCTTATATCCAGGGCTTCATATTCCACCGGAGCTACCTGGATAATCAGGGGAGCACGCATTTCTTCTCCTTCTTCCAAAACCCACAAAATAAACTCAGGTATAGGAACGTTGAAAGCAGGAAGAGCAAAGTTTTTCTCTTCAGCTAATTTTAGAATAGTTTGAGTGGAGACTAAAGGCATAAATAAAGCTCCTTTCTTTTTGGCTGTTTTGAAATTATAACAGATTTTTTCTCTTTTCCTGGAAATATTTTTTCAATGTTCAGGAGAGCTCATCATTTCTTGTGACGGGGGCAGAAACTATTTACTATCCTTATTGTAAGGGGGTATTTTGGAGGTATAAAACACAAAAGGTGTCTACCACTTGGTAGACACCTTTTTATAGCAAGTAGAAGTTAAAGATTTTTTATTTTTTCTTCTCTTTCTTGTAATAGTTTCTCGATGGCTTCTATATCTTCAGCGGCTAACTCCCAATCTCCAGCGGGAAATGTTTCTTCAATCTGAGAAGGACGTCGGGTTCCCACTATAGCAGCAGTAACCTCCGGACGTCGTAATACCCAGGCAATGGCCAGTTGAGCCAGGGTTCTCCCGTGTTTTTCAGCAATAGGTTTTAATTTCTCTATTAATTCCAGGTTGATACTGAGCAAGGGTTCACTAAATTGAGGGTCACTCCGGCGATGGTCATCGGGGGGAAGGTTTTTCACTCGCTCCGGGGTAAATTTACCAGTTAACAATCCCTTTTGCATGGGGCTATATACTATTACTCCCATATTTTTTTCTGCACAATAAGGCAAAATTTCTTTTTCTATATCTCGCGTGATCATGCTGTAGGGAGGTTGCAGAGAAGCGATGGGATGGATTTTTTCAATCCTTTTCATCTGCTCCACATTAAAATTGGAAACTCCAGCGTAACGGATTTTCCCCTCTTTCACTAAATCAGCCATGGTACTCCAGGCTTCTTCAATATCGGGTTCGGGATCTGGCCAGTGAATTTGATAGAGGTCTATCACTTCCACTTCCAGCCGTCTGAGGCTATCTTCTACTTCCTTGCGAATACTATCTCTTTTTAAGCAGCCAAAAACTTCTCCTTTCTCGTTCCATACCCTCCCGCATTTAGTAGCAATAATGGGTTTTTCGCTCATACCTCTTAAGGCTTTAGCTATAATTTCTTCTGAATGTCCTAATCCATACACAGCGGCAGTATCTATCCAGTTTATACCTAAATCTAAGGCTCTGTGGATAGCAGCAATGGACTCTTCGTCATCTTGAGGACCCCAGCTAAATTGCCACCCCCCTCCTCCTAAAGCCCAGGAACCAAAGCCTATCACCGTGAGCTCGAGATCAGTCCAACCTAATTTCCTTTTGCGCATGTCAGACCTCCTTGGATGATTTTTTTTAATTATTATACCTTATAACCCAAGTTTGCTTAAAAGCTACGAGGAGAGTATTCTTTATCTCTTCAAATTCCAATCTCTTTTTATCTTTCTAATACACAGAGGATGGCTTTGTGCTATCTGAAGCTTATTGCTCTTATCCGGTTTCCAGTGTTTTTAATCACCTTTTTCCAAAAATGTTTCCTGATTGGTTAGAATTAATACTTATTCATTGCTAAATTGATAGGAAGTTTTGATTATGTCCTATATCCTCGTAAAAATAGAAAAGTGGATGGCCTTTGTGGTAAAGTAAATTTTATGGAAAATTTTACAGAAAGGAGACCATCCACTTATGAGAAGAATACCAAAGAGTGAAGTATTACACAAGGAGCTGAATCAAATATTAGCAGGAATTTTTGATGATTTAGCTGAAGGTAAATTAGAAGAGAGAGAATCCTGGTTGAGTATGGTTGCGAAAAAAGGAGCTGCTTTTTTCTTGCAACAGTTATTGGAGGAAGAAGTAACTGACTTCTTAGGTAGAGACCACTATCAAAGAGCAAAAGGAGAAGAAAATAAATCTGGATATCGTAATGGGTATGAGCCCAGAAAAGTAAAAACAGGAGAAGGAAAGATGGAAGTATATCTTCCTCAAGTGAGAGGAGGAGAAGAACCATTCCTATTAGGCTGGGAGCTTTCTTAAAAGGTAATACCGAAGTTCTGGAAAAGCTCGCTATAGAGATGTATGCCCGGGGTTTATCTACCAGAGATATAGAAGATGCTTTGCTGGAAGCCACGCAAGATTAGTGTTATCTAAAACTGCAGTTAGTGAAGTAACGGGAAATGAATGAAGAATTTGAAGCTTAAGAGATGAGATCTCTCTTCCTTTCAGGTAGAATACCTTTTCCTGGATGCTATCTATGAGAGTATCAGAAAACAGTATGGAATCAAAGAAGGGATCTTATGTGCCTGGGAAATGTCGTGGAGGGAAGAAAGTTCTCCTCAGTTTAGGATTGGGAAAGAAGAGGCTGTGAAGATTGGTTAGAATTCTTGTGGGATATGGTAAAAAGAGGATTACCAGTTCCTACTTTCATAACGAGTTGTGGTGCTCCAGGACTAATCAAAGCTATTGAGGTAGTATCCTAAAAGTATCAGAGGAAGATGCTGGTTTCACCGGATGAATAACTTCTTCAGTAAGGTGCCAAAAGAGATATGGCCAGAGATTAAATTAGAACTCATCTCTATTAGAAATGCTAAAGACTATACAGATGGTCTTAAATTAGCTCGAGAGTTTGAAGAGAAATACTCCTCTTATCTATCCTTCCTTAGTTAAATGAGGATTTAGAAGCTTAATTCCTCATCTGAAGCTACCAGTGAATCATGCCGTACTACTAATCTGATAGAGAGAAGCTTTACCGAAGAAAGAAGAAGAACTAATGTACCCTCTTTTCTTACCGAAAAATCAGCTTTGAAGTTAGTATTCTCTACCCTGATTAGGAGAGCCAAGAGATGGCAAAGAGTAACTTTCACTCCAGTAGAGATTAGATTTTTAGATAACTTAAGAGAAAGATTGGGAATTGTGGATTTGGAAGAAAAAGCAATAGGAAAGGTAGACTGAGAGAATTATGTGGCCATCCACTTTTACAGGAAAAAAAGGACTTGGCCTGCTGAATAATGATTGTAGTGACAAAATATCATATTCCAAATTAAAGAATATAGATTTGATACGGGTTTCAGCTAAGTGGAGTGTCAAAGTCGGGAGTAATAATTAAAGACGAAGTTCAATTTAAAATGGCTATAAGAAAGTTTAGCAGATTTATCTCAGACAAGTAGTATAGGTTTTTTATTTAAAATTCCCTGGTCAATAGCTTATTTGCCAATATTGGTTGAACTTTGGCTTAATTGACATGCATTTTGGTAAGGGGCATAACTACCCATTCCATATTTTTTGGCTCACCCCGTTGATTGAATAATTCCGTATGACTCAATGAATGCACCAATGAACAAAAGGACAAATGCAAGCACAAAGATAATCTTTTCAGATTTAGATAACTTGATATCTCTCCATTTTCTACTTGCAACTATATTTTTACCATCTGAATACCAGAGTGTAAGCTTAAAGGAAGTTACAGCTGTCAGAAGATACGCCGAAAGCTCGTAAAATCCTGCGTGGTGAAAAATGTCAAATCCTCGTATTAATCTGAGATAAAGAGGTGGAGCTTCGCTAATCACTTCAAAAGACCAGGTTCCTAAAATGAGGCCGCAAAAGAAGGTAATCCCCCAAAATGCAATGTATCCTATTGGCACAAACCGATCCTTTGATATTCTAGATTTCTGCGCAAGTAAATTGGTAACAATGATAAGTGACATCGGTATGAGGTTGTAGCCAAAGATTTGAAGAGTTGAAGTCCTTAGATTGGGAGAGAGCTCCAATGCGCTCACAAGGGGGTGTTTGCCCCTTAAGATTTTATCTGGTAATAAGAAGTAGCTCAATACTACTACAGGTATAAAAATCAGAATGTATGAAACATACATCCATCCGATGCGTTTATAAATATTTTCATCTACAGTTCCATTAATTATTTTCTCAAATAGGTTCACTTTTCTTGCTTTTCAAAGAAAGCACCAGAGCATATATAGATATGACTACTAAGGGTATGTGCAGTACCCCATTCCACCAAAGCTTACCAGGATCAATGAGAAAATTAGTCATCATGTTATAGAAGCCGATAATGGTCCCAACGAGGCTTGTAACTCTTAGCGTTGCTATATTAACTTTAGGATAATACAGGGTAAGAATTGCTAAATACGCTGGCGTCATCATGCAAAAGGTAAGACCAGCTACGTTTGTTAGCAAGTAAATGGGATTGAAATCTGGCATTAATGTATCTGGATTCACAGGATACCAGAATGCCAGAAACGCTAAAGGAACCACCCAATATTTCCATAATGGCCGTTTTTGTGGAGTAAAATCGTTTTTCTTTGCCACAGCCTCCCAAAACCAGAAAGCAGCAACTACAAGAAACATAATGAGATTTATTGTGACAATCCCCAAACCATATTTTTTTGTTACAGCGATACTCTGAAGAAATGCGAAAAGAACATAGGTGATAGCCGCATAAATACTAAAGAGCCTTGTAACCCTATTTCTAAAGAACCCTATAGAGATAAACAACATAATGGGGACTATTTTAAAAATTGGATACAATGCAGGATAATCAAATACTATGGCATGACTGAGTATCTCTCCTGTAACCGTTCCCATTTCTGCCCATTCATAGCCTTTTGAAGCATATGGAGGGATGATAAACTGTACCAAGATAAAAATTAGAAAAAACCACCATTTTTGGGTTATCAGTTCTAACTTTCTTTGAATTTTCTCAATGCTTTCTTTACTCATCGATTCTCTCCTTTCTATTATATCAGCGGCATTTTAAATTTTCATCGTAATATCTAAAAATAGCCACTCACCATCTATTCTCTCGCTTTCTGCCTCTTTAGAAGTGTTCTAATGATAATGAATCCGCTAATAAGAACGCCGGAGAGTATGCCTATACCTCCAAGTATCGCTCCTAATAGCTTGAACTGACCGATGGCGAGTACAATATCAGGCCCGCTAACCCCGTTGGAGTAACGGGCAGTGAGAATATAAGTCCCCGGTTCCTCAATTTCAAATTTGAATACGGACACACCTGCGCGCCCTCCCGCTTCATATGTGCTACTCGTAGAAGGCTTTGATAAGGGAATTTCTTGAGAATCTTTCTTAGATCTGATTGTGACCGACATACCAGATATAGGTTCTCCTGTTGAATAAATCTTACTGTTAATAATGCTTCGATACTCATAAAAAATCATATATTTGCCCGGTTTTTCGAGGTAAATTTCATGTGTTCCAGGAACAACAACCTGGATTTGGGGGATAATAGTAGTTATTTGTGTGAACAAGAAAAGGGCAAAAAGAGTAAATCCGAACACTAAAATAGTAACTATAATCACATAATACCAACGGCTTGGAGCCTTAATTGCTTCTTCCATTTTTTCTCCTTTTTACTCTATTTAAAGAGCGATTTTATTCTGATCACAAATAAATTGTATTATTACCTTTATATTTTCATAATAACACATTATTTATGTTGTTGCGGGTATGTTTCTACCAGGCTATTTTGTCTGGCAGTTGCCAGGATAAAATGTCCTCTAACTGCCAGATATTGTGTCAAGGGGTAAGAAAGGACTGAGATACTCTTCCTTGAGAATACCTCAGTCCTCACAGTCAGTTTACAGGAGTTCTTTCTCTATCACATACCTAACTATATGGTCATCAATAATCTTTTTCTGATGTTGTTCTCCATACATCAAACAATGGGTAGCGGCTTTGTTAATCAGTCGGGCACTACCAGCTGAATAATGGAAAATCTCCTTTATGGCTTCATCGGAGAAGATATCAGAGGGAGACTCAGCATAGTGGAGATGATGTAAGAGGTAAGACCTGGTACCAGCCTCATCAAAGTGAGCCAGATGGCAGTGCAAGTCAAGGCGCTGAGCTATAGCAGTGTAGACTGGCTTCCTGAGTTTATCTCTAATTTCAGTTTGTCCCACCAGAATGAGAGCCAAGGGATTCCGAGAGTCCATTTGGGAGTTGAGAAGGAACCGAATCTCTTCTAACATTTCCCTCTCTAAAAGATGAGCTTCATCTATGATTACCACTGGTTTTAAACCCTGGACTCCTCCCAGGATTTCTACTTCCCGATGGAGGAGTCTTTTAGCATCTCCCCGGTAGTAACGGCCGGTTACTCCTAACTGTTCTAATAGTCCATGGTAGAAATGGTAAGGTTTAAGCTGAGAGTCAGAGAGATACAGGACCTGGAAATCAGAGGTAGAAAGAGTAGAGGATAATTTACGAACCAGAGTGGATTTACCAGTTCCACAGTCACCGGTAAGCAAGGTAAACCATTGTTTAGAAGCGGCATAGTGGAGACGAGCCAGGATTTCTTCTATTTGCTCATTCTCAAAGAAAGCCTCTTCAGTTACCTCTTTGGTAAAAGGAGTCTTAGTAAAGCCATAGAAAGTCTCTATCATTGTCTTTCTCCTTCTATAAGAGAGCGGTAAGAGATGGCCGTTTGAGAGAGGTCTTTATGTTTCTCATACTCCCGGGTAGCAGCATCTAACTCCCGGGAAGTGGAAGGAGGATTCTCCTCAGATGGAAGAACACCTCTGTGGGGGTTAGTGTGTTCGGTAATCTTTAGAGGTTTAATTTTCCGGGGTTCAAATCCTTCATGGAAAATCTCTAACTCCTCGGGGTTACTGGGTCGGTAAACTACCTCTACTTTCATCCCTATCAGGTCTTCTCCTACTTCCCAGGAGATACCGGAAAAAGAGATACAGCCAGTTTTATCTACCAGTCTTTGTTCCGTGAAAGTAAAAGCCCAGTCCAGCTCTTCTTTAGTGGCCCACCTCAGGGGACGGTCATCTTCTTTGAACACCTGCTCGGGGGTTTTACCTGATAGAGCAGAATGGGGTTTACGCTGGTAGAGTTCCAATAGCCAGATATCCAGATAGTGTTGTACCTCCACTGCTCTCTGGGGTCTTTTTAATTTCACCTCTTCTACAAAACTATCTAAGTAACGATTGAAAGCTTCTACTTTCCCTTTAGCCGAAGCTCTCCGGGGACGAGCTCGCAGTTTCTTGATTCCCAGTTTAGCACATACCTGAGTTAGCTGCCGGCTGACATACTGGCTACCATTATCAGTGAAAATCCGCTCCGGAATACCATAGAGTTCTAAAGCTTGCCAGAAACTATCTAAGACATTCCAGGTATCTTGCCTCTCACAGATTTTACAGTTTACCACTAAGCGAGTAGCATCATCAATTATCACTGAGGCAAAAGTTCCGAGCTTTACGCTGGGCTGTTTCTGGTAATACCAGAAGATATTTTAAATCCATCTGCCATAGGTCATTGCGGTGGAGACGCTCAAATCTCCGGGCTGCTCCTCCCCCTGAGGAGTGATACATCTGGAGCTGTTTTGCTCCATAACCTCTCTTCATGAGATGGTCCTGTAAGGTGGAGCGCTTTATCTCTCCTGGGGTAGCGAGTCCTTCCCTCTCCAGGATAGTGATGATCTGCCGGATACTTCTGGTGGGTACTTCTCGCCGTAGCATAACTCTTCATCAACTATTTCTTCCGTTACTGAACTTTTTCTCCCCTGGTAAGGTTTACTGTGGGGTAGAAGACCCTGATAGCCATCCTCCTCATAGGCTAATAACCACCTCCGTAAAGTACGCTCCGAGATTCCCTCTCGTTCACTGATCTCCCGGATTAGTTGAGAACGCTGAGCTCTGTCCCTCTCCCGGTAGAGGAGAGGACTTAAGATTTCCACTCTTTGAGTAGCTACTTCATCTGGATTTTGAGCTTTTCCCATTAGCTTTAACCTCCCTTTTCTTATGATAACTAAACTATAGAGGTGAAAAGGCATAATGAAAACGCCCGAACGGGTGGTAAAGCCAATTTCCACTGTTGACGGCTCTCCTGACCAGAGAAACCAGATGAGGAATAAAACCAGGGGAGGCCAAACTTAATTTCACTTGTTGCTGCCAGACTCCTAAAAGATGACTTTTCACTCTCCTGTACCAGGAGCAGATTTTCTGTCTGGTTCGCTCTTCATAGGGAGCACCACTCGTTCTCTCTTCTATCACTGATTCAATTACTGCGGCACTGTAACGTTTGTAAGGAACAAAGATATCGGGTAGCTCGATATGCATTCTCCTACACTTCTGACAGCGTAGTCTTCTAAGAGAGAAAACCCAGCATTGGCCATTGTGGTCTAAGAGAACTCTCTTTCTTCGGTCATAAGGTTTTAGTTCTCCCTGGCAGTAAGGACAGTGAATGGTTTCCTCCCCTGTCACTAGAAAAAGTGGTGAGTGTTATCCCATTCTTTGCTATAGTGTGATCAATAATCATAGCTTTGGGGGGCCTCGGGGAAGTTAGTTATCCATCCTTGAGGTCCTTCTCCTTTCCTCAGTATTTTCCTTAAAGAATTTTCCCTTAAAGATTATTATTTGGACATTATATATGGCAATTCAGAGACAGACAATCTCGGTAGCTTTTGGACATTCTGAGTTGGTATAAACAGCTGCGAAGAATTCTCTTCTTCGAATGATTTAACAGGGGGCATTAAATGTCCACAAGTTGGGTATATCTATAATGGAAGCGCATATAATCCTTTTTGGGTTAACGGGTATAGCTACGTATCTGTATACAGACAGCACGTATTTAAATGCAAATCAAGTCAGGGGAACCGCAGAAAAAACTTTTGTTACTGATAATCCAGTAGACCTCACATGTATTAATACTATAGCTATAGACTGGGAAAATATCGGGTTTGATGGTGAAAACAATCGAAGTTATCTTGTTGTGTCAGCATCTTCAAAGTTTGGTAGATATGATAATAATGATATAAAGTTGGAAACGAGAAAACCTTTCACTAGAAGAATTGATACTTTAGATGTCAGCACTTTAACAGGCACTTATTATATCAGAGTTCACGCGGTAGATGATGGATGGGACGGTAAATCAACAATCAATGTGTACAGTATTGAATTACTTGAATAACAATATATGATACAGTAGATTAGAAGAATACTTGAAGGTCAGTTCTTGAATTATCGGTCTTTACCTTATCATCAAAGGAAAGAGATCAAACAAAGAACGTCTCTTGTATCACTAGCCGTTATACGAAGTGGCGGTGTACTCTATTTCATTTTTTATAATTTTTTCCCAATATAAAAAACATATCCATAATACTGTTTATATTTTGAATACAACTCCGCTTCATACTTCATATATTCGACAAAATCCTCTGCGGCCTTATTTCCAGCATTTTTTTCCAAAAATGCTTTTTGTATTGCTTTCTGCGGAATAAAATAAGTATCCGTCCAGCATTTTTCAGGCAATGTAAATGCGGCAACAAGACTATAGCCGGCTTTTTGCATTATTGAAATATTATGCCCTATGGTACTTATTTCAGGAACAGCATCAACCCAAAACTTTTCAATTTCAGCAGGTCGCTCATCGGTAAACCATGACTCATAGGTTACAGCAATATAGCCGTCTTTTTTTAGAAAGCCTCTCCAATAATTCAAACCTTTTTCAAAACCAATATTGGCAATAGCCCCTTCAGACCATATAACATCAAATTCTTCATTTTGAAATGGTAAATTATCCATTGAACCGACAATGCCTTTTACCCTATTCTGCAAACCAAGCTTTTCAGCGTTTGTATTAAATTTTTCAATAAAATCGGGAAAAATATCAAGCCCGGTAATGGTTCCTTTTGTATTTTGTGCAAGAATTATTGTTTGACCGCCTGTTCCACAACCCAAATCCGCAATTTTTAATTCATTGGAAAAATTGTCAATAAAACTTAATGCCCTAATAGTAGATTCAGGGCTGCCAGGTCCCTGCCGCTCTAGTCTTCCAAAATAATCACAAATTAAGTTTAAATCAAAATCGTGAATTAATGGTTCTTTGTTTTCCATATGTAACTCCTTAATCCAATGTAGATCAATTACTCTTGTTTATTCAATATATTTTCCAACCAATTTTAGTTGCCATTTCGTATAACGGTTTACGGATAAACGAAGTTACTGAAGCCTTTTATCCGCTGTTATACCCAGTCCCATATCTTGGTTATTAAAACCGAATTTCATTTAAATTCCTCCATAATAACATTCAAAGGTCTTTTCTCAAGAGAGCGGTCAAAAAAGAATATACAAAGATTTACTATTAAAAGAACGATAAAACCTGCTATTCCTGTTACTCCAACAGTTAGATCGTTACCTCCTTTGACTACCAGTAAGGCTAAACCAGCAGTACCATTAAGAGTACCATGCATAATAGCCGCAGCAATGACTGATTTTGATCTAAGCCTGATATAATTGAATATCGGTGAAACAAGTATGCACCATAGGATCATCATGAAAACACCCGCTAAAGGATGTTGAGGATAATTGTGTCCTTGCAAAATCAACGGCGCATGCCATACTCCCCAGATAAAGCCGATAATAGCTGATGATTTCCAGAAACTCATATAGCTTAATTCTTTAAAAAGAAGACCTCGCCATCCCAATTCTTCGCCAAATCCAAAAATAGCATTTATGGTAAGACCCGCTACAAGACCTTCCAGTAAAGAAATCCAGAAGATATGAATAGGGAATTCCGTCATTTGCTCTTTCATCAGTTGAAGTTGTTCTGGTGCAATGATGTCCTCATATCGTTCAAAATAACCTGCCATATCTGGGGAATAGGATGTGCCGGGCATGAGCAAGTTGACGCCTGTTGTAGATACAGCAATGAATACCGGAAGTAACCATGCTATAAGCCACCATCGATTTATCTTAAAGGAAATTCCTAATGGCTTTAGTGGTTCTTTATAAATTAATTTCTGAACAATGATAGTCCCTATCGTAGGCATAACCATAATCACTGCACCTACAATAACAGAGACAGGCGTATTCCATTTTCCGCCGAGAGCAAAAAACAAGATTGCTATTAACCAACTGAGGGAAAAAGTTACCCCTATAAATAATCCTATTTTTTTGGTTTTTTCATTCATCATATATTATCCTTTCGATTATAGGTATTGTGTATAACGTTTTCGGTATAAAAGAAGTTCGGCAAAGCCGAATTTGGCGGAGCGAAGCGTAGTCTTTTACACCGTGTTAGCCGAAGTGCTATTACCCTAAGAGATAAACCGGGATTCACACTCTGTCACAAGAGTTTCGAGATTGAGCATGTGCTCCTTGCAGAGGTCAAGTCCCTTTTTTCCTGTAAAAGTGGATAGCTTTCTCATTACCTCATCTCCTCTCCTTCACCAGTTCTTGTTCTGATGATCCATCATTGATGCCTAACTCTTTCCTCAACTTATCTAAGAAATTAATCTCTACTTCAGTAAAAGTTACTCTTTGCCATCTCCTACATCTCCTAATCAAAGTAGAGAATACTAACTTTAAAGAGAAATAGAGGATGGTTCTCTGTTTCAAGCTCTCACTATCTGATTCGCCGTTAATCCTGTTAACTTGGCCAGCTATCTCAAAGAACAGCCAGCCAGTTCCTTGAGATATTGCCAAATCTTTCTTTGAATCTCTGGTTTGACATGGAATAAAAAGGTGTTTAGGAATCTTTCATAATCTTCAAAAGAGAAGAAAATATTTTGTCGGTTAATACCTCTGGTCATAATGTGGTAGATTCCGCTATTGCTTTTGATACGGGCTACTCTGGGCATAGGGAACTCCTCTTTCATAAGTATATGAATAATAGTATTTTAAATCATCAGAGGGATAGTATCAACTCTTCGAGGGCTCTCTGTCATACGCAATATGTGTGTTATTTAAAGTTTAAAATTGCACTTATTTTATAGTAGTGATTTAAAGTTTAAAATTGCACCTCTCTAATTTGTCTGGAGAGAATAGAATATTCCATATTATCTTCTTAAAAACTTACTCGAAAGGGGAGGATAGTATGGCTAAACAACTCCATAAAAGGTTCTCAACCGAAGAGGTAAAGATGTTTATGCGAGAGTACCTGAAGGATAAGAATATAATGGACCCCGAAAACTGGACAGAGTAATAAGGTGTATTTAGTCTGCAAACAGAAAGGAGAAAGATAAGAAAATGGGTGACATCAGAAAAAAAGTATGATGCAGCATTAAAGGCTAAAATAGTACGAGAGGCACCGAATGAGATAAGACCATAAGAGAAATATCCAGTGAATATGGGGTACATTCTCGCGAGATAATGAAATGGAAGAAACAACTACTTGAAGAACTACCCTCCATATTTAGTGATAAAAGAGCAAAGACTGAGAAAGAGCGAGAAGACTTAGAAGCAGAGCTATATAGACAGATAGGACAATTAAAAGTAGAACTTGAATGGCTCAAAAAAAAATCTATCTTACTTGAGTGGAGGAAAAGCGTAAAATGATAGAGCCACTGAATTCTCTGATCCCAGTATATAGACAATGTGAGCTTATAGGACTTCCCCGCTCTTCCTATTATTACGAGGAAAGAAAAGAGAGTGAATATAATCTACTCCTTATGAGGTTGATAGACGAGGAATATTCCAGGACTCCTTTTTATGGCACGAGAAGAATGACTGCTTACCTCATAAGACAAGGCTATGAAGTAAACCGCAAACGAATACAGAGACTTATGAAGCTTATAGGAATAGAGGCCCTATATCCTAAAAAGAAGTTGAGTATATCATCTCCAGAAGATAAGAAATATCCTTACCTATTAAAGGATGTAGCCATTATAGAACCAGATCAAGTCTGGAGAAGAGATTAACCTATATCAGAATGAATAAAGGGTTTCTGTATCTGGTAGCCATAATAGATTGGTATAGTCGGTATGTATTATCCTGGGAGCTATCTAATACCCTAGATGCAGATTTCTGTCTTCGAGCCCTGGATAAGGCATTACTTATTTCTCAGCCAGAGATTTTCAACAGTGACCAGGGTTCTCAGTTTACGAGTGATGAGTTTACTGAGAAGCTGGATAAAGCAGGAATTCAAATCCAAAGAGTGGAAGAGGTCGGGTATTTGATAATATCTTCGCAGATACTATGGAGAACAGTAAAATATGAGGAGGTGTATATCCACAGCTATGATACAGTGAAAGAAGCCAGAGAGAGTTTAGATAATTATTTCCGATTCTATAACGGTGAGAGGCTTCACCAATCCCTGGGATATAGAACACCC
>Ga0209608_1001444_pt1 | contig 19483 bp, 19 predicted proteins | sample AD_UKC130_MetaG_FD_184428 | JGI IMG/M metagenome (GOLD analysis project Ga0209608, IMG submission 184428) | Active sludge microbial communities of municipal wastewater-treating anaerobic digesters from Canada - AD_UKC130_MetaG (SPAdes) (version 2) | ecosystem: Engineered > Bioreactor > Anaerobic... | reverse complement strand
AGAAATTACAGTAAATAATACCCTTCCAAGGTTTAAGTATCTAAACACAACAATACGAGAAACACAGTCTTCATATCCTTGGTGTGCAGCGTATGTAACCGCTTTTATTGTTAATTTCAGAACAGGCAGGACTGATATCAGGGCAATAGATGTAGTTAAATTTGCTCATCCGAATTCTAACAATATATATCAAGAATCAGTTTCAAGAGAACAATGCATTGCTTTTGCAAAAAAATATGGTCTAAATCCTTATGAACCATCGTCAAATATCAGTTACAGTACAGCAAAACATCAGATTGCTGCCGAGAAACCCGTATACATGGGTTGTGATGAAATAAGTGGCGACAAGAAAGGAAGGCATGCTTTGGCATTAAGAGGCTATAATGAACAGACGGGTGTTTTTTCTGTATGGAACCCTTGGTATAATTATTATGAGACAATGCCTATTGATACTCGAATATACACCGCAACAAATGGTTCTCGCTGGGAATGGAAACGAAGCATAATCGATTGGTAATGAGGGGGAGGTAATTTTGATATGAAGAAGATATTTCTGGTTGCATTTTTGGCTTGCACTGTTTTTCTGTCGGTAGGATGCAGCAGCGATGAAGCTGAGCGATATGTTGTGCCGCCCATGATAAAGTTTAACGGTAGGGTATATCAAGATGTAGGAGGGCCATTAACAGAACTTCCATCTGACGATTACGTAAAAGAGAAGATATTATACAAGGTTCCGCACACAAAAATACCAGATAAAGATTTAACCACAAACTTTGGAAAGGTTGGCGATGAGTTTTATTATTCACCCCATGATCCAAGTGCAATTTATTTTGTAGTAAAGGATGAGGAAGGCAACTTTAAACATTACTGCAAGTTTCAGTTGCAGTCGGAGATTCAATATGAACTGGGTTTAGATGCTGATGATTAATAAAGAAAGTCAAATTTATATATAGATTATTTTTCAAAGTTAATATAAAGTGAAGATAAAGTGAAAAAAAAGATTTATCAAAAAGGAGCGGAACTTTGACCGCCCCTTTGTCTTTTAGTTTTCTTCTTTTAACTGTTCTTTTTTATCCAAATAACTCAAAATCAAATACAACAAAGTTAAAGCTCCGCCAGTTATTAACACGGGAAGCAAGTTTTCTTTTATAAATACTTCTTTTTTATCCACAATATTTAGAACCAAAAACAATATCAATTCAGCCGCAACCGCAATCAACAAATTAATTTTGATTTTTTTGTTTTTACAATACAAAGTTAATCCCACATTTACCGTAATTACAAAAATCAAAATCAAAAGCAGTTTATCCATTTTGCCAAATCCATCTCTCCTTTAATCTTTTTAATTTTCAATAGAATTATAACAAATTAATCCGTGTCAGTCCAATTTTACCAAAATAAAAAGGCTGGCCTACTTTAAAGCCAGCCTTTTTGATTATGGTGTTTTTGTGTCCTACACATAATGATTGTGTTTCTTCCTGTGCAATACTTCTTGCTTCTTCGCATAATTAAACCGATCCAACTCTGCCAAATAACCAGTTATCCGTCTTATCCTGGATATTTGATTACTTCCACATACCGGGCATTTATCTTCATCAATCACACCCTGATATCCGCAGTCTTTACAACAATCTACAGGAAAGTTTATGGCCACATAAGACATATCGTTATCCATCATGTATTTCAATATTCTGTAGTATGCCTCAATGTTGTGCATTGGCGGAGCATCGAGCTCTATATAACTTATGCTTCCGGCAGTACAGTATTTATGGTATTTCCCTTCTATTTCAATCTTTCTGGGGATTGAAATAGGATATTCCACCGGAACGTGGAAACTATTCGTATACCAGTCCTTATCCGTTACCCCCTCTATTATTCCGTATTTTTCACGATCCTTTACCGTAAACTTTCCAGCTATTCCTTCTGCCGGGGTTGCCAAAAGCGAGAAATTCAGCTTGTATTTCTTCGTTGCTTCCTGCGTTTTCTTTGCCATAAAAGCCACAATTTGTTCTCCCAGCATATCTGCGGTTTTGTCTTCCCCGTGATGCTTGCCGACAAGGCACTTAAGAGCTTCGGCCAATCCGATGAACCCCACGGACAGCGTTCCATGCTTCCAGACATTGTGAAGATTACTGTGTTCGGTTAATTTCTCGCTGTCCATCCAAACACCGTTAAGCAAAAATGGAAAATCCTTCTTTCTGAAGGTTATCTGATATTTATATCTTCGCCGCAATTGTTGAATTGTCAGGTTTACATACTTATTCAATAAAACAAAGAATGCTTTAACTGTTATCATATTCTTATATTCTTCAGGAATTTTTATTTCATACCTCTCTACCAATGCCGCAAACTTTTCTTTTATATTCGGAATAAACTCTTTGTATTTAGTTTTCAATGCAATTCCAACAAGGTTGACCGTGGTAAAGGAAAGATTTCCTCTTCCCTCGCAGGTCTGTTTGTCCGAATTAACGTTCCAGGCCACTCGTGTCCTACAGCCCATTGACGGAATATCTTCCGGGAAGTCCCTGTTTAACGAACAGTCCTGAAAAATGAAATTGGGAAACAGTCTTTGACTGCTCGTTTCCATTGCAAGCTGAAACAGATCAAAGTTGGGGTCGCCCGGTTCTGCATTTATTCCCTTTCTAACTTTGAAGATAATATTAGGAAAAATGGCCTGCTCCCCCCTACCCAAGCCCTTTTTGTATGCTTTAAGAAGACATTCCGTAATAAGCCTACCTTCCCTGCTTGTGTCGGTGCCCACGTTTATCGATGTAAACGGGACCTGGGCACCGGCCCTTGAATGCATTGTGTTTAGATTGAAAACAACGCCTTCCATGGCCTGGTAAGCTTCTTTTCGGGTATATTCCCAAGCTATTTTTTTGATCTTTTCCTGTTCTTCCTCCAAAAATATATCCAAAGTAATCTCCTTATCAGGTTCATCCTCTCCTGCTATATTCATCCTATAAAAGATTTCCGCAATCTTCTTTAACTGCCATTCATACTCTCTTTTTACATATGGAGCCATATCCCGGTCATACCATCCATATGCTTGACCACCATGCTGGTCGTTCTGGTTGCTTTGCAGGATTATACAGGAGAGCTGGGCGGCTGTTTTTAATCTTTTTGGGCTTCTAATATACCCGTGGCCGCTGTTAAATCCTTGTTCGAGTAGTTTTGCCAGAGGGATAAAGCAGCATGTGGAAGTACCTATTGGCCCCCAGCTGTAGTCGTGAGGATGTATAATATTCTCCTCCATAGCTTTTCTAACCCTCGGGCTCGTAAGCTCCTTCTCCATAAAATTCCTTCCTTCCGCTTCGGCAATCTGAAGAAGCTTCGAGGAGGGACTGTTTCCTACATTGGCATTTTCACGACCGGTCTCTCTAATTATGCTTTTTACTATCCTGTGAATCTCCTGTCTCTTTTCCCTAGCGTCACTCCTTTTCTGCCTGTATAAAATATAACTCCTGCTTACATCGAAGTGATCCTTGCCAAGAACTTCCTCAACTATATCCTGGATATGTTCTACGTTGACTACTTCCTTGCCTTCGGCGGCAATCCTGTCTACTACTTTTTGCGTCAATACCTCTATTTCTTCTTTAGTGTAGGGCTTTTTTATACTTCTAAAAGCCTTTATCATGGCATTGGCTATTTTGGCAGAGTCGAAATCGACTATCCTACCATCTCTTTTTTCCACCATAATCATGGCTGTTTTTTACCTCCTTCTTGTTCTTAAAACTTGGTCCTAATCTGTATGAATAAAATATTGATTCTTTCATAGAGGATTCAAGTTTAATTTTTGTATAAAAAAAAGCGGGTGCACACCAAAGTGTGCCCCGCTCTGCTATGTGGGCTGTCATTTGATCCTCAACGTCCATCGAATCCCCGTTTTTACCCTGTTCTCCGAGCCCTTTAAGGCAAAGTCTTTATATATAGGAACAAATTCAAGCTCTTGTCCCATCGTAAACAAATGAGCTCGGATCATAATAATTGCTTTCGTTGCGATATAGTTGGCGGCAACCCCAATAGCGTCCAAATGAACAGCCCTGTACTTTTTTAAATAATTTACTGCCGCCACTTTTAAAGAGCTGGCGGAAGTCCCCTTCCCCACCGGCAGAACTATTTCATCCTTGCTGTTTTCCTGTATTCCTTCCATTTCTTTGGTAATTCTTTCTTCCATTCCTATTTCAACCCTCCTTCTTTTTCCCTTAACTCCTGTATATAGGATTAAATATATTATGGAAAATTTTGCATTAGTAATTCAAATTTTACCCTTTATATTAACGTATAATGTTATATTTTTTGGGTGTAGTAGATCAATAACCGGATCCTAACTAAATTTGCATTTCACCACGAAAAAATACTTGAATTTATATGCATAGATATTTTAAATTTGTTGATGCTCAAGAGGTGGTAAAATGAGTTTATCGAGATACTTAAGCAAACGAACTGTAAATGTATTATCAAAACATAATTCTTTTAACAAGGAAGATCCGGAAATTATTGAATACGGTCTTACAATTTTCTTTGCCACCATTTTAAAGTTTGCAGTAGTGTTTTTACTCGCACTATCACTTGGATTGCTACGGGAAATTCTTCTTTGTGCTTTTGTCTTTGGAATGCTGCGCTCTTTTGCCGGAGGAATACATGCGAAGACTCCTTTTGGCTGCCTTATCAGCATGATCTTTGTTTATTTTTCCGTTTATCTTCTGGCTTCTGTAATTCAATATTCGAATCTTCTATTTTGGGCATCGTTGGTGTTCTGCTTGATAACTCTTCTTGCTTATGCTCCCGCCGACACAGCAGAAAAGCCTGTTTTGAATAAACGGCAAATAAAAATTATGAAGCTATGTTCGGTTTTAACCTTAATAATAATATACATTCTAACTTTCCATTTCTTCACCGAAATGACGAAAAACATTATAATCCTATCCTGCATTTTTGAATGTATTACCTTACTTCCTTTTGTATATACAATAACCAAAACTGAAAGGGGGGATAAGTACAATGAAGAGATGGAATAAATTCTTTTCCAAGGCGTTGTTTGTATCGCTTGTTGCAAGCGTGGCAACGTTCTTTGCTCAAACTTCAACATACGCAACAACCATCTGGATCTTCGATCAGCCTAAAGTTCCAAGAAAACTATTAAAAAAGTAAAATAAATTAGGGTAGTCCGTTATATGGCTACCCTAATTTGCTAATTATCCTGCAAAATTATTTCCTGAACAAAATATTCGCCTTTTATATAGGTGTTATAAAGTATATTATCATATTTGTTCAGAATATTCTTTGCAAAATAAAGCCCCAAACCTTTTCCCTGCTCTTTTTTTGTAGTATACCCCATATCAAATATCCTGCTTAAATCCGGAGCATTCGCAAAAGTATTTTTAATTATAATGTGTAAATTCCCGTCATTTTTGAACATTTCAAAAATAATTTGTTTGTCAGTGGCTTGACTGGCCGCTTCTATTGCGTTATCCATATAAGCTCCTACAACTTCACATATATCGCATTCTCTTATCGGAAATTTTCCAATTTCTTCTGGTACATGAATTTGTATACTTATCTTTTTGTCCAGTTCTTTAATATATCCAATTTTTTGGGATAAAAGTCCAAACAGGAAATTGTTTTTTATATTCCGTATCGAATAAATATCGCTGGAGTTAATTTCAGAACTGGCTTCCAATAGATCATTATAATAAGCTCTTAAACTGTCCCAGTCCTTATTTTCAATATACCCTCCCAGTCCATACAGCAGATTTCGGTAATTGTGCTTAAATCTTCTTAACTCCTCCGATAATTCCTGCGTTACCCTGATATATGTCTTTAACTCCTCGTTTTCTTTGTTTTCCTTTAATGCTTTTTGGAGTGTCAATATATAAGTTGTGTTGGCTATTAAAAATACCAATGTTAACATAACGTTAACCATTACCAAAGTTCTTACATTCAGGCCGTTATAAAACCAATAATACGTTGCAAATGCTATAATAATAAGCGTAATTATAATGGCTGTCATTGCCTGCCTTTGATAGTTTGTAAAAGTATTTTTTTTAATTAATTTGCGATTAAATAATGACAAAGCTAAATATAACGAAAAAATTAGATAATTAATTGCATGCAAAATTGTATTAATGCCTAAATTGCTTTTTATATATTGAGAAGAAAGCTCCATCTTATAAACAAAAATAAGATACGAAATTGCTTCTCCTATTCCTCCTAAAATATAAAATATGCTTATTCCTATAATTGAATGATAAATCCTATTTTTTAAAATAAAATAAGATAAAATCACATACAGCACCAGAGAAATCAAGGTGCTAATAGTGATAAAGCTTATTTTTTTATAAACGGTGTTATATAGTATGCTAATAAGAATGGTGCTGGTTATTATAAAAATCCACTTATCTTTTCTTGAATAAACTTTCTTTGTTACATTTCTTATTATAAGAAATATAAAAACCGTATTTATAAAATGCATAACGGTATTATAACCTACATTCAACAATTTTTATCAGCTCCTTCTTGTAGTTTCGGGAAACTAAAACTTTTTTCTTATTCTTCATATATAAATAATTCTGGCCGATTGAAAAATAATCTATTTCTGAAAGATTTACGAGGTACGATTTGTGACATCTGTAAAAGCCATGGTCTTCTAATTGCTCCTGAATTTTATCAAGCGACTCATATGTGCGTATTATACCGTTTTTTGTATGAAATACCGCAACATTGTTAAATTTTTCTATATAATAAATATCCCTAACGGTTACGAGATGTATGTTTGAACCTGATTTTACCGGGATAATTTGTCTGTTAATTTTTTGAGTTCTTTCATAGTCTTCAAACAGATTTACAATGCATCTTTCTATCGTTGTAAGATTTAATGGTTTTATTAAAAAATCAAATGTTTTAACTTTAAAACATTGCATTGCATATTCCAAATGTGCTGAAGCGAATATTATATATGCTGCAGGTTCGTTTTCACGTATTTTTTTTGCAAGTTCTAATCCATTCACTGTTCCGGAAAAATCTATGTCCAAAACATATACGTTTGGTTTTCCTTTGTTTTTAAATGAGTAATTAAGAACTTCATCGGGATGTTCTGTAACGCAGGCAATTGTTCCGTCCAGTTTTCTTTTTTCTAATACTTTTTCTATCGCATTTTTAAAATAATTATTATGATTTTTCTTATCATCGCATATAATGAATTCCAGCATACATACTTACCCCCTTTTGCCGTATATATTCCTGGTTTAACTGCTGCAATAAAAAAAACTAGATATAAAAAGTATATCTAGCTTTAAAAAAGATTTTCAACAATTATTCCGGAATTCCTTTGATAACCCATTTTATAGCTGTTTTTACTTTCGGCTTTCCTTCATCATCATAAGAACCGTCAACTTCTACATCAACAAAGGATGGAACACAGCATATAGACAGTCCGGTTCTGGCCAGATTACCCTTTGCATAAATAATGGCTTTTGTTGCTTCATTAAGTGAAGCCGCCCCAATAGAAATAACTTCAACCGCTCCCTCTGCTTTAATTATTTCTGAAATCGAGGTAGCAACAGCATGTGGTTTGGATTGTGAACTTACTTTCAATGTTTTCATTGCTTGGTTCCTTTCTTTATTAAAACTGTATTTTAACTATATTCTTTTTTAGTATACCACAACATGAGAACTTCTCTCAATATATTAAAAAAGGCACGACTGTAATTGTCGTACCTTAAAATTAAATTACTCATCAAGTTTTATTCTACCAGTTCATAATCTACTTCAACATTAATTTTATTTGACGGTTCGCTGGAAGATTTACTAATTGGTTTAGGTCCAGTTTTATTTTTAGTATCTCCAATAGGAATTTTCTTTCCGAGATCTTCTTCCGTTATCACGATTCTCCATTCTGTTACTTTCCCAGGTGTTGTTTTCGATTCTATATACGTTGTTCTTGTCTTCGTACCGCTTTGTAAAGTCTCTCCAGTATGGCTTGCAGTAATCTGATAAGTTACCCGATCTACCCTATTTACATCATAAATCAATGTCTCTTCCGCTTTTATATAATACGTACCCGGCTCATAAAAAGTAATATAAGTGTAATTTTCTTTCGTTACAAATTTTGATGTGGTCGTACCAGTGGTTTCATTTTTTACAGTCCATGTATAATCCTTAACCCGAGTGTTTGTATTGGTATAAGTTGAGTTATTAAGATTACCAGAAACACGTAATATATAACCTCCGGTTTCTTCGACTACTTTCTCCACTTTTTTCATATTTGTTAACTGCCAATTATCAATTACCGTTCCTATCGGCTCTCTTGATGGAACCAGAACGGTTATTGTTACCGGGTACTTGTATGATCCAACTAGGCCTGTATAATAATATGGCTTTCCATTATTTATTGAAGTAAAAGCAGTTTTAATTATTTCATCTCTTTTTTGTCCTACGGATCTCGGAATATTTTTATAACTTGGAATTGTTGTGGTCGATCCTGATTTTTTCTGCTGATTTTGGTTCTTTGATTTATTTTTATTGTTGTTGTTTGAACTATTATTATTGGTTTCTTTTGTTTGATTAGCGTCAAATCTTTTAGTGCCATACGTTGCTGCAAATACCACACTATTTACAAGTAATATTAAAACAATAGTAATTATAACTATTTTGTTTATATATTTCATTCCATCACCCCCTTTTTATGTAATAAGGAGGAAGGCTATTATTCCTCCTTACTGTATCTTTGTCTTGACTCTATTAACTCATCAACCAGCCACTTATCTCCAACAAGTTTAAATCTTAATCTTTCGGGAGCATAGTATGTTTTTCCGGCTACATAGTTAGCCAAATTTTCCACATTCTCATATTCAAACGCATAATCAACATCAACAATTGCCTCGTCGACTATTCCGTTTTGATTTACATGAAATTCAATTAAATTATACTTTTCTATACCTATAAACCTGATTTTTGTTTTATATTTTCTGTAAAATTCTAATGCTACTTCTTGTACTTTGTTTTCTTCAAAGCTTTTTTGTGCTTCTGGTGTTAATAAATGATATTCTTCTCTTCCAGTAGCGGTTTCCCAGTCAATATCGAAAATTGCTTTCCCGTACTCTACTATCGCTTCCATAATCATTATTACGTCAGAACTCATTTCGCTTAAATATACCTTTTCCCCGTTTTTCTTTATTTTCACAAATGGAGTTTCTTCTTCAACCTCAATACTTTCGTACACTACAAAACCATCCTCTTTTTTAATGATTAAAGAATCTTTATGCTCTTCCAAGATTATCTTGGGGATCTCCCCGTTCAGATTTTCCTCTTCTTTGGTTTCTTCATCCTGTTTTTCCTCATTATCATTATTACCCGGATCTTGGGTTTCCACATCAGTGTGGTTGCTGGCGTTTTCACCGCCATTTTTCTCTTTCTGACCGCAGCCGCCAATCACCATGCTTATGATTATAACTATTATTAAGAGTATAACACTCAAATTCCTTTTCATCTTTAATTACCTCCTTCACAATATTCACGCTGATAATAATATCCCATCATGTTTGCAAATTTCAAGTCTATTGTGTTGTTTGTTAATTTATTTTTTTTATTTACCTTTATCCCTCTTCTTTTAATGGATATATAAAACGCAGTAAAAACGCAGTGCACTTTCGTAACAATACGCAGTTATCCCTTTGCTGCTTTATGTAATTTGAAGCAAATCGCAATTTTTGTTGCACTTTGATTATTGTATAGGCAGCCGAAATCCTGTATAATCACTATTAGGAGGTGGGAGAAATGTATAGCGATAATTACGATAATAATGAAGCTTTTGTTGAAAATCAAGACAATCTTGATAGTAATAATTCTCACGATAATGACCGTGTTATCAGAGGAGAGCCCTTATATTATACAACCGGCCAGGTTGCTGAAATGCTAGGAGAATCTGATTCTACGATACGCTTTTGGTGTAATGAGTTTGACGAGTTTTTGAAAATTGAAAAAACAGGCCCATCGGGTAAAAGAAGACAGTTTACCAGTACCGATATTAAAAAACTGGAGTACATAAAATACCTTCTCAAAGAAGAAAATCTCTCAATTAAACAGGTAAAAGAATTCCTTTCAAGCCCCGAGGCCGAAAAGATGCAGCCAATAACCAAAGAAAAACAAAAGATATTAATTGAGGCTCTTGCAAATGCTATTGCTTCGCAAATTGAAGAATCAATTGAAAAAAGGATGGATAAACTGATCAATGATAAGCTAAATTATATAGAAAATATTCTTATTGAATCCGCCAAGGTTTATGCAAAAAACCAAGAGAATTTTATAAAAAGCCTATTAGAGAGTCAAAATAAGTTCAAAGAAGACTTATTAAAAGAAACGGCCAAAACAACTGCTAAAACAATCGCAAAGCAGCTTTTATACGAACAAGAAAAAATGACGGAAGAATTAACAAAAGTCGTTCGAGCTGAAAGTCAAAAATATATAGACGAACTTGCTGAAACTAAAAAAGCCTTTCAAGAACATTTAAGCGAAAGAGAGAAGGCCCTTCTTGAAAGAGATAAAGAGATCATTGAAGAAATAAGAAAAAGAATGGAGGAAAGAAAGATAGCAGAAGAAAAGCCGAGAGGATTCTTCTCTCGTATCTTTGGAAGGCAAAAATAACCGCAGAAAAAACGCAGCGAAAATACGCAACGAAACGCAATATGCTCTTTGTTGCGATTTTATTTGTGACAACCCCAAATTTAAGAAATCTTAAATATGTTTATGATTTGTTTAATAGATTAAAGATATCTTGAATATATTTAATATTTCTTTAATAAATTTATGAAATATTAAACACGTTTAACATTGTAATTGACAAATAATTGGAAATATGATATGTTCATATTAAAATAATTACATAGGGGGGTTTCAAATGCCTGTTGATACCAATATTAATATTTCGGATTATGCTGCAAAAACAAAATTTAGCTTTCATAATGCTGATATTCCAATTGTAAATCAAAAAGGAATCATTCCTATTGGACTTGACGTTGGATATTCTTCCACTAAAGTATACAGCATATTCGGAAGACATATTTTCCCGTCTTTTTTAATTCGGTTATCCGATGATTTTGCCATTACTGAAAAGGACACGGATATTCTGTATAAAGATGAAAAAGGACAGATCTGGGCGGTAGGGAAGACCGCACATGAAAGAATACTCGGAGAGACCAAAATACAAACCAGGAAGCTATATGGCCGTCAGAGGATAGATAGTCCCGAATTTCTAGTATTATTAAGGGTTGGAATATTCTTTGGTTTAATCAAAAAAGATTTGGGCCGCACTTTCTTGCTTGAAACTAAAGGTAATATTAAAATTCGGACAGGCCTGCCCGTAGACTACTTTGAAACAGACAAGGAAATACTGGAAAACAAAATTGTCGGCCATCATCGTTACGAGGTAAAAGTTGGTAAAAGAAATTGGGTAAAAGTAAATCTTGACATAGCTGAAGATGATGTTTCCGTGATAATGCAGCCCTTCGGTACGCTATGGTCATTGGCCGCCAGCATTCAGGGAGATTTGGTTGATAATGACCTTCTTAATAAGAATGTTCTCATATATGACGGCGGCCAGCATACTACTGATACATACTTTAATCAAAAAGGAAGAGGCGGTATTAATACCACTTGGACCGACATATCCATGGTATCCATTATAAGTAAGGTTAGGGAAGCCGTATTAAAAGCTACGGGCAACCAGGGCGATTTCAGAGAATATTCATTTGATGACATAGTAAGTTCATCAAACGAATACGGCTCCGGCGTTATTAAATACATGAAATCAGATGCTAATAAAAAAGATGTTCAATTTTATGATATGACAAATGACATTATAAGGTGTACCGAAGAAGTAGTGGAATACGCCATCAATGAATTGAACATTGTATACAACTATTTACTTGACTTTAACACGCTGATATGTACGGGAGGAGTTGGAAAACTGTTCTATCCGTACTTTAAACGGCAATATCATTATATTGATGTTATGTTGGCCGAGAAAACGGATAGCGACAATGAAGCAGAAAACTTCGATACAGTATTTGCTAATGTAGTCGGTTATTTTAAATCGCTTGTTTTTGAGATAAAATATTCAGATTTACTGAACGATGAATTGAATAATGGCCAAATACAAGAACCTCCCGGAACGGAAACAAATGTATCAATAGAGGAGTAGATATAATTGTCTGATGCAGGAAAAAACAATAGCCAAAAAAACAATGATATAATAAGTTTCGGAGTTTATTTTGGCCAAAAGGACGGTATTTTGTATGAGTGGGCCAACAGCTTGCCCTGGGGTGTTTTCTCTATTATTGCAAGGGATGCTATTCGTGCATATTTAAGAAATGACAAAAGTTATAGGATTCCGGAATTTAAGCCAAATAAAAAACACCCCACCAATAAACAAAACATTATCAAAGCATTTAAGATAAGCAAAAATGAAGACTATGACGTTTATATCTATCTTAAAAATATGAACTCATACAACCGTTCACACGAAATTAAAAACATATTAACTCGATATTTGAAAGAATATTCTGAAAATGAAGGGGTCGATAAACAGCAACAGGTTCAACCAAAAAGGGAAGCAATGTCTATTTCAGTTGTAAATATGGTGGATGTTCCTAATAAGGATAAAAGCAATTCAGATTTGTCTCCTGCAGGACTAGAATTTGTTAAATCCCTAAAGATGATGACGAGAAAAAATAATCGCAATTAATTCTTGCACAAATGCCCCCTAACAGGCCGGTTTATAAAACCGGCTTATTTATTTCTATAACTTATAGATTTTTTCTCGTACTTATTATTACTTGACATCTCCCAATATATTTTTCTATTATTAGTTGTGCCGCACATGAAAGCCTTGTTAAGATTAATATCCTGTACCTCCTTACAAAAGAAGCCGGTCCAAAAGACCGGCTTCTTTGATAACGGAAAATCTTTTATTGTGTTCTTATATTTCTTGAAGCAATCAAGTCTGAAAGCTCTACTATCTTAATGATTCTGTACTCTTTGGCAAATTTATAAGCTTCCTCAACTGTTTTTTGTTTTGCTATATCGTGGAACTTCACAATTTCAATATCATCCCACTTCCACATATGCTGTTCTATACATTTCATCAACAGCTCCCATTCTTCAACCGAAATCATAAAACTTAAAGAAGCCAGTTCCGTTCTATGATAATGGGGATGTCTTTTATCCAGGGATTTTCTCTGATCATCAAATTCATCTCCCGTACCGCCGCTGTAAATATCATGCCACAGACATGCGGTCCGGATTAAATCCCTTTCACGTTCGGTCATTTCATTGCCGTACTTCCATTCCTTTATATTTCCTTGGAAATCCTTGACTCTTGGATCGTCGGACTCCATAATAATTTCAGCAACATCCAAGACTCTCAATGTATGAAAAGCCTTACCTCCGATACGTTTTACATAGTATAGCTGTTTGGTCTCATCGTACTCTATTTCTCCGATTTCATGCTCGGAAGAATGATGAACTTTCTTGCTCATAGCTGCAGGCATAATCCAAAATTGCAGCGGAGCTGCTTCCAATCCTGCTATTGCTAACCTCTTAAAATCTTCTGTCTCAAAATTATCTATTGCGCTTGAATAATGCGGAACCATTTTAATATCTACTTTTCTCTTAAGTTTGCTTTGTCTTTTGATATATTCATTTAATCTCTCTAATAATTCACTCATTGTTTCCTCTCCTTTCATTTTAACAAACAGGGAGGGGGAGACCTTACGCCCCCCTCTTTATGGCAAATCTTTTATCACCAAACATACTGCAAAAAGTTTCTTCTAACTCTCTGCAGCCCCGGACAGTGTTTTTAGCTTCGTAAATCTGACCTTCAACCTCGAAGTAGACATACAGAGGATCTGACCCGGGATATTTTTCAAACAGGGCTTTTGCTTTATCCCAATCAAATATTGTTGGCAGTTTTACATATACCGTTTGCTTCGCAGTAACCGGTGCTATTTCGCTTACGGCTACCTGAATTTCTGAATTTATTACTTCACCCGTTTCAGGATCTGTTTCGACATCGGCCATGACTCTTCCTTTAAGAACTACAACAGAACCTTCCTTGATCAGATCTTTATATTCCTTGTAGGTCTTCGTAAAGCAGATACAGTCAATCTCACCAGTTAAGTCCTCCAGCACGAACTTACCCATAGCTTCTCCGTCCCGCTTTCTGAACAGCGGCTGGAAGGAATTTATCTGACCTACAAGAGTTACATAGTTCCCGTCGCTGTCTCCGTCAATATCGCCAATCATCATATCAGCTTTTTCGTCTATATCTTTCATATACTTTTCCAGAGGATGACCGGAAGCATAAAAACCAATCAACCTCTTTTCATTTTCCAGAATTTCTTCTTTGCTGAAGTCAGGTAAAAACGGATCAAAGTGAGGTTGTTCAGCTTTTTTGCGAGCTTTTTCAATTGTCTCCGGTTTTTTGGCGGTCTGCTGTTTCTTCAAATAGTCCTTATAGTGTTTGATATACTCCACGCAACCGTCCATCATTTGCTTCCGATTAAGGTCGGTTATCTCATCTAGAGCCCCGGCCATTATAAGGCTCTCTATGACCTTTTTGTCCGTTGCCCTGGAACCTGCTTTGACCATCCTTTGAATGAAATCCTTCAGGCTTGTAAATTTACCTGAAGCTTCCCTTTCTGCAATTATATCATCGCACGCCTTGCCGACGTTCTTTATGCCAGCAAGCCCGAACCTGATGCCTTTTCCTACCGGCGTGAAGGATCTCCCTGATTCGTTGACCGATGGGGGAAGGATTTCAATCCCCATATCCCTGCATTCTTTGATGTAAACAGGGAGTTTGTTGGGGGAACACCTGCTTAACACGTTTGCCATGTATTCTACCGGATAGTAATGCTTGAGCCATGCGGTGTAGTAGGCAATGATTGCATAAGCCGTGCTGTGGCTCTTGTTGAAGGCGTAGTTTGCGAAGTCAATCAATTCTTCGCAGAACTTTTCCGCCTCTTTAGGCTTCGCACCGGCTTTTATAAGGCTTTCCTTAAACGGTGGTAGATATGGTTCTATCTCTTCGAGGTGTTTCTTCGCCATTCCCCTTCGGATGATATCCGCTTCTCCCAGCGAAAACCCACCTATCTGGTTGAATATTTTCATAATTTGCTCCTGATAGAAGGGTTTACTGAAGGTTAAATCCAGAATATCCTTCATTGCCGGACATATATAGTGGGGCTTTTTTCTTTTATGTTTTATCTCTATTATTTCATCCAAATACTGCAACGGCCCCGGCCTGTAGGCCGCATTGAGGAGAATTAAATCCTCAATGCTGTTTGGCTGGAACCGCTTCAGCAGGTTTCTCATGCCAACCGATTCAAACTGGAACACGCACTTGGTTCTGCCTTTTACAAATATGTTTCTTATTACGTCGCTTACTTCTTCTTTGTTATTTAGATCAATATCGGCCAGGGTTATCTTCTTGCCGTGAATCCGTTCGATATCCTTCAATGTGTTTTCTATTACTGTAAGGTTTTCAAGCCCCAGAAAGTCCATCTTCAACAGACCTTGAGATTCACACTCGGTCATATCGAACTGCGTGACCCATTTCTGTTCCTTTGCGTCGTACATAATGGGAATATACTCTGAAATGTCCTTATCCGCTATTATGATTCCTGCTGCATGAATTCCCGTGTGAACCACCAGGCCTTCAATAAGCATAGCATCATCTATCAGATCCTTAACATCCCTGTTTGAGTCGTATTCTGCCTTTAACTCGGCGTTTTCTTCCAACGCCTTCTTTAAAGTCATCCCCGGTCTGTTGGGAACCATCTTTGCAACTTTATCACAAAGCTTTAGAGGCTTCCCGGTTACCCTGCCTGCATACCTTATTGAAGCTCTGGCAGCAAGAGTTCCGAAAGTGACTATGTTGCATACCGAATTTTCTCCGTATTTGTTTCTTACATATTCTATAACATCGTCCCTGTTACTGCCAAAGTCGGTATCTATATCGGGATCGGATACCCGCTCTTCGTTTAAAAATCTTTCAAAGAGAAGGTCGTATTTAAGCGGATTCACGTCCGTTATCCCGATAAGATAACAGACCAGGCTTCCTACGGCACTTCCTCTGCCGGGGCCCACAAGTCCCATGCGTTTTCCCTCGTTTATAAAGTCCTGGACAATTAATAGATACCCTGCATAATGGAGTTTGTTTATTGTCTCAAGTTCTCTGTTCATCCTGTCCAGGATAAGTCTTTTATGATTCTCCTTCCAGCTGTCAAAGTTGGGGAATCTCTTGTATATTCCCTCTTTTGCCAGCTGAACCAGATATTCTTCCTCGGATTTCCCTTCAGGTACAATATACTTTGGGAAACGCTTTTCCTTTTTAAATTCTATATTGCATTGTTCTGCTATTTTCACTGTATTGTGTACTGCTTCAGGTATTTCTTTAAAGATTTCCAGCATTTCCTCGTATGATTTTATATATAACTCTCCGCAGTCCCTTTCAAAATTTTCATCGGTAATGGCAACATTGAGTCTCATTGCCACTACCATATCCCGAATCCTGGCATCCGATTTCTCAACATAGTGTACATCATTAGTTGCAACAACAGGGATTCCTGTTTCTCTGCTTATCTGAATGAGGTAGGGGAGGACCTGTTGTTCTTCCGGCAGATTGTGGTTTTGAAGTTCGAGATAGAAATTGCCGTCGCCAAACATTGACCGATAAAACAGTGCCTTTTCCTTTGCTTCATCGTATTTTCCATTCAGAATTAACTCCGGAATCTCTCCGTAAATGCAGCTTGATAAAGCAAAAATATGTCCTCCTACAAAGTGTTTCTTCATCAAATCGTAAGTCATTCTTGGAAAGACTGACTTTGCTGTTTTGTGCTGGTAAAGATACGATTCGCTAACCGCTTTCATCAGCTGCCGATATCCGGTTTCATCTTTTGCAAGCAGGATTAAATGACGCCTTACCGTATTTACTGCTTTGTCCTCGGACTTAACCATTTCTTCGCTTGGTATCACGTAAGCCTCCACGCCCAGAATGGGCTTCACTTCTCTTTTAATAACCACATCAAACAGCTCCGGGAATTTCTTTTTATACTCCGTCAGCTCCGGAACATCCCTTAAGGCCTGCTTTACGTTTTTGTTCTTTGGCATCAGATCGAGGATTTCAGCTATTGTCTTTTCATAAATTCCCATTTCGCTTCCCAGTTTTTTTATCAGTTTTTTCCCGGTGTTCATGCACGCATTGTAGAACTTTACAACGCTGTGCATATTTCCGTGTTCGGTAATGGCAACAAAGTTCATTCCGAGATCCAGGACCTTATCTACAATCTTTTCTATCTTCGCTGGACTATCCCTTAAGGAAAATTCCGAATGAACGTGCAGATGTCCAAACGGAACCGGCTCTTTAATATTTAATTCTTTCATAAAAATCCTCCTTTTTCGTCGGAAATTACATATATTTGGTTATGTATATAGTGCAACACCTTTTTCTAAAATTTCAAATATAATTTTGAGTGGCCACAGGAATGCCCATGGCCACTCAAAGAATAATTTTCTGTAATTCATCTTTGTCTTCGCTTTTTCAAAGCTGTGTTCACGCTTTGTTCAACTGTGTAATGCGCTTTGTAAATGCCTTTATTTCTGCTGTATTTTTGCTTTTTTAAATCTGTATTTTTCTTTTTCGATTTCAATTATATCATTATAATCCCTAACCGTCAAATTTTACTGATTATATTTTCATAGGTAGCTTTCAGCCTTTTTTCTTTTTTCTCTAACAGCACCAGATCCCGTTCCAGTTTTTCTTTAAGCTTGTTTTTTTCAAGTTCTTCTTTGTATATGGGATATTTCTTTTCGCTTAAATATTTCGTTTTTATCCTCTGCCCATCCCACCACTGAAGGTGAGGGTAGGGACCGTGCTTTTCGCCGGTTGCACACCGACATTTTGGTTTCCCGCATTTAACATATTTAAAGAAGATGCTGCCCTTTAAATTCATTTTTATATCCAGCTCACTCAATTGTCTTTTAATTTCATCAATCTGATTCTGGATATAATCTAGCTGGCTGTATAAGAGTTCGCTCATATAAACATTTTTGTTCATACTATCAAACTCCCCTTTTGTTTTCTGTGTTAAGGATAAGAAAAACTTCTTTTAAAAATCAAGTAAAACTTCTTGACTTTCTTGGGAATCTTTTTCTATTATCTAACCGAACGCTCAATGTGTATGGCCATACGTGGCTATACAGATGCAGGTGTCCTACAACGCCTGTGTCTGTGTCCGCTTATGTAGGTAAGCGAGACCTTTGATAGCCCTACATTGGGAGTTCATCCGCTTCAAGGATGGTAACCTTGGCGGACAAACGCTTTCAAGGGTGGTAACCTTGGGTGTTAAAAACTTCTAACATATTTACAGGGCCGGTTTCAGGGGTGGTGACCTTGGCTGGTCCTTACATATTTACAGCTGGTTTAAATACCGGCTTTTTATTTTTAAAAAACTTGAAATTGTCATCAATCTTATAAGATAAATGAGCTGAAACAATAAGAAGGAGGAATTCAAGATGAATAAAGCTATAAAAATTACGTTAAAGCCAAAGTACAACGTCAAACTGGAGAATATTCATAATCACATTATGGAAATGAACCGTGGGGTAGGAATAATAAAACCAAAAAAGGGAAGGGGATCGTACACAAGAAAGGTGAAGCACAAAAAAACCCTCTTTCAGGATTGGGAATAGAGGGAAGGAGGTATTGTATGGGGAAAATTAAAGTTCCCAGGATTGATATAGACGAAGTAAACCAAATCAGCATAACCAAAGTTGCCTCCGACTGGGGGATAGACCTTTATCCCGGAGGCAAGGATATGCTGGCTTACTGTCCCAATCCCAATCATACCGATACAAATCTCGGCAGTTGCTACTTCATTGAAAACGGAGAGAAAAACTTTTTCTATTGTTTTTCATGCGGAGCAGGAGGTGGGCCGATAGATCTCGTGATGCTGGTTGACAGATGCAGTTTCAAAGAAGCACTAGAGAAACTAGCTCACAGATACGGGCTTATAAACTACAAAGAAGTCGATAAAAACAGTCTTCCTCCAAAATGGGAAGGCCTGTCTAACGAAGAGTACAAGAACTTCTTTAAATTGAAAAACGCAATTATAAAAATTCCCAAAGGTGTAGACGAAAAAGGGGAAGTAATTTATGCTGTTGAAAAATATACCCTGCGGGATCTAGCACAAAATGACCCGGAAGCACATGATGAGCTCTTAATCAGCAAATTTTCTGCAGTAATTTTAGGCCTCGCTAATTTCTACGCATTGCTCGAAGAAGGAAATTTGCCGGGAATCAAATTTACAGAAGAGTGGGAAAATGCCATAATGGAAGTAGTAAACAAATACAAAGAATTACTTGAAAAAGGACTTTGCAACAAACAAAAAATCGATGAATTATTCCCTGATAGGGAAAAAGAATT
>Ga0209608_1001435_pt1 | contig 19567 bp, 15 predicted proteins | sample AD_UKC130_MetaG_FD_184428 | JGI IMG/M metagenome (GOLD analysis project Ga0209608, IMG submission 184428) | Active sludge microbial communities of municipal wastewater-treating anaerobic digesters from Canada - AD_UKC130_MetaG (SPAdes) (version 2) | ecosystem: Engineered > Bioreactor > Anaerobic... | reverse complement strand
CCTCTCTGGCCTTAGCCAAGTCGGCAGCAAGGGTGACCGCCCGCTCTTTGAGGGCCCTCAGCTCGTTCGCAACTTGATGAAGCTCGTCGGTCCGTTGAACCAGTCGGACAAGGGCATCGTGCCTCGCTTGCTCGGCTTGCCGAAGCAAATCACGCAAGTTGCCGACCTCGTCCGTCCGCTTGGCCAGCGTTTGATGGGCCGCCTCCATCGCCGCGACAGCATCGCGGGTCTGTTGAGTGAGTTGAGCCACTTGGGCCATCAATTGATCACGTTCGGCTTGTAAATCATCTCGTTCCTGCTCTAGCTTCGCCACTTGCGCCCGCTTGTCGGCGATTTCCGCATCTAGCTTCTTGGTCAACTCGTCGAGCTGGGCTTTTAACGCATCGTTGTCTTTACGGAGGTTCTGAACCTGCAAGCGTAACCCTAGAGGCTTATCCGGAGTCGCCTTGGGATTCTCTACCACCTCGCGCCAGTTGATGTGGGCGGAGTACACCATAATGGCGAAGGACATGAACACGAGACTCATCACAAAGATGAGCACCACGAAGATTTTGCCAATCAAATTCATAGGCTCAACCTTCCACCACCGAAAAAAGCTCCTAACACCGTTTTGCTCGGAGCCCACGAAATCGCACTACTCCGAGAACGTTTACGCCACGCCGTTTTAGCTATCCCATTCTACGCTTCGAGTATAACTAGCCGGTCTTACCCATGTCAAACAATTGCCGTCGAATCCCGACAACGATTTACCCCCCTGCCCCTCCGTTGGAGCGGCTCAAAGCTCATTAGAACCATGCGCAACGAAAACCCCCTCATACGAGGGGGTAAATGTGGGTTTTGCTTTCTCGACGTTAGCTTACTTTTTCTCGGAGCTTCATCATCACTCGGACTTGTCCTTTTTTTGGAGTTCGTCAAGTCGGCGATTGAGCTCCTCAAGTCGTTTCTCGATCCTCTCTAGCCGTTCCGTATCCGGTGAGAGCCAGCCGCGGAAGGGACGCACCAAATCCTTCTCCAACTCCTTCGGTGGTGTTAGTTGCCCAAAAGGCTTGACCTCAACCAGTCCGCCCGGTATCCCCCGGCTGCCCCGCAGCATTCGCTCGACGTGCGGTCTGATGTCTTTGGGGAGTTTATCCAATTCTTTTTCCGTCACTTCCCAGGTCTTATCACCACGGCGGACGACGATTTTTGCCGGTTGAGATCCCTCCTTAGTTATGACGATCGTCAAGTCTTTGGGCCAGTCTTCTCCTTCCCCCGGGGGAACCACGATCCCCGGCCGATAGAACCGAAATGTCAACGGTGGTTGGTTAGGCAATTGCTTTCGGAACCACTCGAACCACTTCTCCCATGCCTCGGTAGGCGCCCACGGGCCGGGGAATGGCGGGGCTTCCTCCTTTGCCTCAGCAGGCCGAGGTTCGGCAGTCACTGTGACGGTCTCTGTCTTACCCTTTCGGAGAAGCTTAATCTCGAATGACTGATCTTTCTTTTCATTGACCACAGCGACGAGGTCCTCTGGCGACTTGAGCACCTTATTGGCGGCTGCAAGTAAGATGTCATGCTGGCAAATTCCTGCCCGCTCTGCTGGACTGTTCTTTGCGACCGCGTGGACAAGGATCCCCTCATTTTCCGGAATGGCCACATGGGCACGGAGAAAGTCCGGGATGGGACCACAAGAAATCCCTAGCCAGTATTCGGTTTTCTCCTGTTTTTCAGACTTACCCCCATCGTCCGGCTTTGTATCCTTTTTCGTAGCCTTTTCCGCCGCAGCGGGGTTCTCCGCAAGCGTGCCACCGAAAACGGCAACACCTGGGATGTTCATGCAGATGATCGACACGAAGATCGCTGTGAGTAGCGTTTTCCACAAGATTCTCCTTAGCGTGAGTGACACGTTCATGGCCGATACCTCCTCAATTTACAAACCTTACCTCTTGGGTCGATCAACAAAACGAATCCGCACTTGGTCAATTGGGACGACACTCTGGCGGCCGTCAGGTAGGGCAACGGGGACGAACCGCCGTTCCTGTTCCACAACATGGCCCTGGGCACCCAATGATTCGAGAATCTCGGTTGGAATCATCCCGCCTGGAAGCACTTCAGTAACCTCTGCCCCGGGGAAGGAAATGAAGGGGACTTCCATCGTTGCCCAGGTACCCGCATCGTCGACGGGCAAAGGCACCGACACCATCTCGATATGGGGTGAAACTGCCATGGGCCCATCGGGCTTGACGGGAACAGCCTGATTTTCGCTCGATACCTGTCCCTGGTTGGCCGCCAACGAGCCGGCACTCAACGTGGGTTTGTATCTTGCCCCGGTCAACCAGAAGGACTGGATATACCATGATGCCAAGAATGCGAGTATGAAGCTGGCAGCCACAGCCACAAGCCATCCCAAGGTGGAGACTTGGGGACAGCGGCGAGGCATGTCGGCGGATGGCTTAATTATTTGTGGCAAAGTATCTTTCGAAAGCGCTTCACCTGGCCCAATTTCGTTGGATTGGGCCTCTCTGCGTCGCTTCTCAAAGAACTGAGTTCCAAGGGAACCTTCGGACTTGGTTCTTGGTGCCAAAGCAGAACAATAAGTTGAAAACGCCTCTCGCCAGGCCTGATTTTCCAAAAAAGCAATAGCTATCCGCTTGCACAAAAGCGGGTCTGCTTCCAACCGGCGCAAAACGGCGGCACGGACGGTCTCATCCAATTCGCCATCCACAAGGCGGTCGATGATCTCTTGAGAAATGTCCTCGTTGTCGAATTGATCCATAATAAATCCCTCCAATTCGGGTGCAGAAGCTTGTTCCTCCCGACTCGGAATGGTCATGATAACGTCTTAAGTATGATGGCCACTCTCGTTACCAATTGAATCCGCGTGTGCCATCTGGTCCAGCTCCCGCCGGAGACGCTGCCGAGCCCGAAACAGTCGGGTTTGCACTGCGGACGTACTGATTCCCAAATGCTCGGCAATCTCTTCGTATCGCCAATCCTGACCATATTTCAGTAGCAGGATTTCCACATCTTTGGCCGGAAGTCGGTCCAACGCTTGTCGCACCGCTTCCCGACGCTCCGAAGAAATTAGCCACGCCAACGGGTCGTAACCGTCCCTGGTGTGAGGCCTCAAGTCCTCGGCGTAGCGACGTATCCATTTCCGCCGTCGCCCTTGCCGACGTCGGAACATCAAGGAAGTCAAAACGGCGAGGCGGTAAAGCCACTGGCTTACCTTCGCCGGATCCTGGATAGGTGCCTTTTGTTCCACCGCGGCCAGGGCAACCTCTTGGAAAACATCGTCAACGGCTTGAGCCTCTCGGACCCGGGCGAAAATCACCGCGCGCAACCACCGCTCGCGCTGCCTGAGCGCCTCCGCCCAGTCAACGCTAGCCGAAACGGTTGCCCGAGTGTGATCTGCGTCATCCATTCCCATGAACTTTACTGCTGATCCGAGAAGAATGTTGCCGCTGGTGCCCCTGCTGTTTCGGCACCTGAGTACCGGCAACAACGAGATATGTTAACCGGCAGGGCGACCCTCTTGAGGTTCGCTATGCCACAGCCGTGGTATGCCGTACCCCTTGCTAGCGCTACCCAGAGTTGGTTCACGCTTGTGTTCACTGAAAGGGGCTTCTGAAGCGTTTCAGGATTGCGAAAACGCTCCCCCGGCGTCCATCGTAGTGACCAGGCAATTGACCTATCGGACGTTACGCCGAGGTCGTCCAGGAGTCGTCTCGACTATCTTTGGTGACGCGCTTATGAGAGCACGCAAACCAAACGAGCACCGTCACCACAAAGGGTGCCGGTGTCGCATTAATGAAGCCTTTCGGTTAGTCGCCGTGGTACGGCGCGATTCAGAGCGCCCTGTCTCAAGAAAAACGATATTGGCCAGGCAAGGGAACCGGCTGGACCGGATAGGGACCGAATTCATACCGTTCTGGTCCAAGTCGTGTTGTGGACTGCATGGCGTCGTCCCAGGTGATTGCCTGGCCGCTGTAAACCGCTTCTCGTCCGAGAATTCCCGTCATCGTGCTATAGGCCACGGCCTCCGCTTCATTGATGGGTTGGCCTGCCCGGATACTCGCGATCAAGTCTTCGTGCTCCTGTTCGTATGGATTGGGGTTCGGCCCGCGGTAACGCCACCGCTCGCTGCCGGTCTGAATGGTTTGCTGGCAATCACTGTGGCCTTTTGTGCCGAGAACGAATTCCCCAACGATGTTAAGGCAACCGTTGATCTGGCGACACTGACTGAAGACGGTGACTCCATTGGGGTACTCGAATTCCACGGCAAAGTGGTCGTAGATATTGCCATATTTCGGGTCGGTCCGCACCTGTCGTCCGCCGAGTCCCGAAACGGCTCGCACCGGATGGGCCCCGAGGACCCAATTCATGACGTCCAGGTTGTGAACGTGCTGCTCCACAATATGGTCGCCCGACAACCAGCAGAAATAATTCCAATTGCGGAGTTGCCATTCCATGTCGTACCAATGGGGTTCTTTTTCCACAACCCAGATTTCACCCCCATTCCAATAGCACTTCGCATAAATGATCTCGCCAATCGCCCCATCTTGAATCCGTTTAATCGTTTCTTGGTACCTCCGCTCATGCCGTCTTTGCGTTCCTGCAGCAATGCCAAGGTTCTTCTGCTTAGCGATTTGGCCGGCTTGGAGGACAGTCTTGACGCCAGGGACATCGACGGCAACGGGTTTCTCCATAAAAACATGCTTTCCCGCGTTCACCGCGGCCATCAGGTGCTCCGGGCGAAAATGTGGTGGAGTAGCCAAAATGACATATGTCACATCGTCTAGGGCAAGGAGTTGTTTGTAAGCATCAAAGCCCACAAAACACCGTTCCGGCGGGACATTGATTCCCAATTTTGCTAGATTGGCCCGACATGATTCGAGACGATCCGGAAACAAGTCAGCCAATGCGGTCACCTGAACGTCCTTCCGGGTGACGGAGGCATCCTCAGCCACGTCCTCCGTATGGTAACCCTTTGCGGGATAAACAACCCTTGTTCCGGCCCCAAGGGCGTTGAGGACCGCACCTGTTCCCCGTCCACCACAGCCAATCAGGCCAATTTTTACTTGAAAATCCTCATTCAAAGCACCATGGGCAAACCGAAATGCCGCTGTGGCTCCCAAGGCCCCAATCGCGGACGCTTTCAAGAAGGATCGCCTATTAACCGTTCGCCGCTGCTCTGAGTGTTGCATGACCGATCTCCTGAAAGAACTGTTCCTTCTGGTTGTTACATCGAGCAAGAATCAAAGATACGCATGACGTTGGCGGTAAGCAACTGGTTTATTGGACCGGGGCGTTTCGAAATGTTTTAGCGACCGTGCCAGACAGACGCCCCCGAGGCGAGACGTAGTTTCGAAAAGATGTAAGGAAACCTCCCGTGAGGTTGCATGAGGTTTTCCCCTCACGGAACGTTCGGCTTGGGCTCTTCTTGGGAACTCGCATGCAAAAGGGCATGCTCGATGAGCAGGTAGTTTTGTCCCTGAAACTCGGTCACAGTGCCGGAAATCTTCCATTGGATTGTGACGCCGTGACTGGCCTGCGCTCGGAGAATCCTTTCCAGCATAAGGTTTTCCAACAGGACAAAGCGATTACTATTGGCAGCAACAAAGAATGTGTAACGCCGACCGGTTTGCCTAACGGTGCCAACGAGGTCAAAGAGTTTTGTTCCTTCTCGCAACCGGGGGCGAGTCGGCGCGGATTTTTCTGCCGATTTACCTTCTCGGCCGGAATCGGGTGCATTAGCAGTGGCGTTCTCGGATGGTAATGACGCCTGTTCCATTGCAAAGAGCGACCGTACTATTCCGGCGAGCGTGACGCTGGCCAAGACTTGGCCAAGTTTCCGCCTGCAAACGTTGGTGGTCGAAAACATCGAGCTTCCCTCTCCCCGTGGATAGGTTACGAGTGCCCCCGCTCTGACGGAAATGAAGCTGGGCCAGGACTAGCCGGTGTTCTTTTCTTGCTAACCGCCTGGCTTGGGCAAGGCAAGGCTATACAAGACCAAGACCGATCCGGCTGAGAGGACCGCATAACCGAGCCATTCCGGTGGGCGGATGGTCTTGGGCGGAATTGGTGGGGACGTGCCTGTGACCGCTGCAACGGCATTGCTGGCGGTGGCCACGGGGTGACCAGTTCGTTCTGCCAGGAACTTCGTTACCTCGGGGGTTAGGACTACGGCCTCGATGGTCCGGAGCTCCAGCCCCAACAAAAGAAGAAACAACCCCAACATGTAGTAGTGATAGCGGTTCAATTCCATGGTTGAAAATGCCTTTGTCTTGACACCAGGGGCAGTTCCCTTTTTTGTCATCGGCTGTGCGGATTGCGTTAGGTGAGAAGCTGCGTGATGGATTTCACAAACTGTGGTTAGATACGGGACCTACCAATCGGATTATGATGGAGGCTTCGCACGTGGCGGATATGCCGCATAAGTGGGCCGATGCCGTTTTTGCGGATTGCAATGGGAATACGCTGCCTAATACGCTGTGGCTCGATGCGGGCGTGCGATAATTCAAAAGACAATGCAAAGCATTGCAAGCGGCCAACTCTACAATGCGCGGATTTGTGGCAGATCGCCGATTTGTGACCTACTGTTTTAGTGAACGGTTCGCATAGGTCGGCTGTTGTGTTCCAGAAACCAAGCTACGAAGCAGATTGGATCGGCCACGTTAACTTAATGTGCGACGGTAGGATCATCTGGGAGCGTGCACAGAACTGCCTAGGAGTCAATCATGTCCAAGAGGGTTTTAATTGCCGACGACTCAGTGCTGATTCGACGGATGATTGCCGAGGTCCTCACCCAGGCCGGCTACGAGGTGGTCGGTGAAGCCACAAACGGTGCCGAAGCCGTGGCAAAGTACCGCGAGTTGAATCCCGATGTCGTCACGTTGGACATTGTCATGCCGGGCACGGACGGTCTTTATGCGTTAGACGGTATTTTGGCCCTCAATCCCAACGCTAAGGTAGTGGTTGTCAGTGCGCTCAATCAAACGAAACTCATCTCGGATGCCATCCGGAAAGGTGCGCAGGACTTCATTGCGAAACCGTTCTTGCCCGAGCAATTGCTGGATACTGTGAGCAGTTGTCTTTGCGAATCGTCCGTTCCGGCATGAGCCTTTTATCTAGAAAATAAATCACCGAAGGAAACGGTTCCCCGTTTCGTGACGCATGATTGCTTTCCGACGCGTTAAAGCGGACAGCTCACTGACGGTCAAGTTGGTGATCAGCGATCATTCTTACGGCAGGAAGCGTAGGCCGTCATTTCGCCTGGCGAGATCGCAAAGTAAAGTCCACCGTCCCCTGCCCTACTCGTTGCTTGATCAAATCGACAACGGTGAGCCGCAGCGTGTACCGGCCAGGCGGTGCGTCGGTGGGAAAGGACAATTCACATCCAATGAAAAAATCCCGACGTGGTCGCCGGCAGTACTCTTCGTTGGGAGCATACTCATAACTAGCGATCTGCTTGCCTGTGGCATCGAGGATTTGGTAACTACTTCGCCAAGCCGTTCGGTAGCCCTTCGCCGTGGATTCGCTGGCAAGATTCTCGATCTCGGCGTACAAGAGGACCTTTTGACCGGGCAAAAACTCATACTGTTCGAAGGCGTCGTACACCCCCCAGCTCTGGACGGAAGTGACAAACGCCAACCCGGTCACCTCGAGCGGGCATTCCTCTGCCAAGCGTCGAATGCCGTTTTCTAAGTGACGGCGTGCCTCTACCAACCGGAGCTGTTGGTCCGAATGCAACTGAGTATCTTCAAGTAACAGGAGTCCAAAAAGTGTTTGACCCCAGAAATCCTGCAAAGATGGGCTCAAGCCCGGTATGGGTTCTAGAGCACCCTCACGACGGATTAACGCCAAGCGCAAGAGACGAAGCTGTATTTCTTCCCTTGTGCTGCGTGTTTGTTGATCCTCGAGGTCCCGAACTGCTCTGGTTACCCAGTAGTCCCACGTTCCGGCCGCTTCTTCACTAGAAGGAGACGGCGATTTAAATGCATCAGACTTCGTTTCTTGACCACCTGGCGGCGATGGGCGAGCCGGCAAGCTACGGGCAATTTGGGAAGCTATCGGCGAATCAGGCCTAGCTTCGGGTTCGGACAAGACTTGGGTGTCCATCTGCGATGAGGCTTGCTCTTTGCGAATGTCCGAGAAACGATCCATAGATGCAAGCCTAGGAAGCCTCGCGCGATCATCAGGGATGGCCCCCTGGACGACAGATGTTAACCCTGTTTGCGAGCTTGCTCGGGAGTCTTGGGGCGGCAATGATCCGGTCGAGGTGTGGCCGGCGGCTGGGCGGACGTCTTTGTCCTCGATGAATACATCGCTCGACTGGAGCTGGCCCTGGTCACTTTTTTGTTTCCTCAACTGCATACTGGCGCGAAATGCAGCCACAATTCCTTCCCAAAGGTGTGGCGGAGTACGACAGAGGTCCGCCGTAAGTTGGGCCTTCGATTCGGCATCGAGCAGACCTTCAGCCTCAAGCTCAGATACCAGCAGATCAACCGAAACAATGTTGTTACCAGCGGCTGATTCCCGCGAACTTGAGCCGGGACCTGCTGAACCCGCAGAGGATGCTGATTGGGCTGAACCTGGCGATGCCGGTTTGGAAATGTCTGGTGAGGCCGAACCCGGGGCCGCTGGGGTGGCAGTTGTCAGTGAATTGGGGTTAGGACTTTCTGATGCGCCCGGTGAAGACTGCGTAACTTGAGGCGCTCCTGGCGAAAAAGGACCACCGAGGTGTCCCGCAGTGGCGGCACACCCCCCTGCTATCAGGAGCAGACTCAACCAGACTTTGTGAAATCGCAAGCGAAAACGCCTGACCATAAAACCTCTTGGTTCCAACCGCCGTGCCCGAGGAGAGACGGGTTTTCCTCCGGTTTTGTGGTTTTGGGGCGGTGGATGTTACCAAACGACAGAAAAAGGGGCAAGTTCGCCGAGAAGATTGGGTTTCGGCCTATGCACAAGGCAGTGGGGTGCATTGCCACTCATTAGGATGGTTCCGCGCCGTGTTTCGCCTCACGAGGGCAATTTGCGAGCTAAGTTAGGGTAGATGGTGTACGTGAGAGGTTTGTGTGGTTTGGTGATATTGGCAAAAAACTAAGAACATAGGGGGACCCGCTATGGCCGTCGCTTGGGACCAAAGTTTATCTACCGGCGTGGCAAAAATCGATCGCCAGCACCAGGAGCTTATTGCGAACATCAATTCGCTTCTCGAAGCAATGCGGAGTGGCCGCGGCAGAGATGAGATCGGAAAGTTGATCGCGTTCTTAAGTGACTACGTCGTCAAGCACTTCGCCGATGAAGAGGCGGAGATGGACCGCGTCAAATGCCCCGTGGCCGTGGCCAACCGGATCGCACATCAAAAGTTCATGACACGATTTAAAGAGATCCAGGAACGCTTCAACAAGGATGGTGCCACGCCCAAATTGGTCATAGACGTCCAGCAAGCAGTGCTTGACTGGTTCATTGCCCACATTCGCGGTATTGACACGAAGCTTGCTAGTAGCGCGAAGGCTAAGGTGGGAGTTGGTTCTTGATCCACAACTTGGATTCCTTTGGCGATTTCCGAAAAGAGCCAGAAATTTCCAAATTCGATCCGTTGCCGCGTAAGTGTGCGATTTCGCACCAAGAACGACGCTTCGGTGTATGTTGCACCACGAATCCTGGCCCGGCACGCATTTTAAACGAGTTATCACCAACTCAAACCTGGCTTTAGAACAAGGAGCCAGGGGTGGTTCAGTGCGAGAGTGTTTTGCTTGTGAGTGCAAGAGTCCGACAAGCTTCGGTGGGTCGGTTCACTCGCAGGTTTTAGGGAAAGAGAAAGATCGTTTTCCAGACTATTGAGGAGTTTTTGCTATGACGCTTGTTTGGGACACGACAATGTCAACGGGCATTCCGAGAATCGATGCTCAGCACCAAGAGTTGATCCGCAAGCTAAACGGGCTATTGCACGCTATGCAAAAAGGCCGAGGGAAGGAAGAAATCGAGAAACTCCTCGACTTTCTGGCCGAGTACGTGATTAAGCACTTCTCCGACGAAGAAGCAGAGATGGAACGGGTCAATTGTCCGGCAGCCATCGCCAATCGCATTGCGCATCAACATTTCATCAAACGATTTACCGAGTTTAGAGAACGGTTCAAAAAAGAAGGAGCTAGTCCCCGGATCGTGATCGACGTTCAAAAGACCTTGATGGACTGGGTGATCATGCACATTCGGGGAGTGGATACGAAGCTCGCTGCCAGCGTAACACGAAAAGCCGAAGCTCGGACCTGAACATCAGGATACCGTTATCGTTCGACGAGCCGAAACAGCCAATCGAGTACGCACTCGTCAGCAGGATAGCCCCCGGTGTTTGCTGATTGCGAGGACGTTCACGTCCTCCTCCTCTCGGCAGCCGCAACGTCGCCGGGACTGTCAGATTTTGCGCTGTTTACCGCTCTTCTGTAAGCGGTATTTTTGTTAATCTGGCTAACGTTAGCAGGTGGATGGAACCGCACATTCATCTTGGATGAATGGGAAGATTTGGTAGGATTAAAGTAACGGCGGCTCGGCGATCGGTCTTGTGGTAGGCCTCCGCCATTGCGGAGGCGTAACGGGCGCGTTGGAATCATTTGGGGGAACGCAGTGTTTCGCTTCGTGAGCCATCTTATCACACGGTATTGGCCGCTTGTTTTTGTCGGGTGGGGTGCCGTGTTCGTGATTTTGCATTTGGCGGCTCCCCATTGGGACGATGTGGCCCGAGACGGGGATTTCGCCTATCTGCCGGCCAGGGCCGCGAGCGTTCAGGCCGAGAAACTGCGGGCGGCGGCCTTTGGTGAGGCGAATGCTCAAAGTGATGTGGTTATCGTCATGGCCCGTCGAGATGGCCCTCTTACTGAGCAGGACCTCGATTTCTCGGAGGTCATTACGAATGCCTACCAGCCCAAGGAAGGCGAGGAATCGCCCGTTGTGAATATCATTGGTCCCCGCACTGAGGTCGTTGGAAAGAAACTCCTCAGCCCCATTTCTGATCACGGACAGGCAGCTCTCATCATCTTGTTGCTCAAGGGTGAGATCATGTCTGTCGAGAATATGAAGCCTTTGTTGGCCATCTATGAGAAGCTGGATGAACTAAGGCGGTCACCCCAGAAACCACCGGGACTCGAACTCGGAGTCACGGGATCAGGGGCGGTGGGGACAGAAATGCTCATCGCTGCCGAAGAAAGCATCCGAAACACAGAGGTGGCCACCATTGGCTTGATCATCATTATCTTGCTGGTGGTCTATCGCGCTCCCCTTCTCGCGGTCGTTCCCTTACTCGCTATCGCTGCTGCGGTGTTCACGGCCTTTGACCTGCTCGCCATCATTGCGGGCATCAGTCTGAAGACAAACGCCTTTGAGTTTGCAGTTTTCAAAACGACAAAGATTTTTGTTGTGGTTGTACTGTTCGGGAGCGGAACAGATTACTGTCTGTTCCTTATTTCTCGCTACAAAGAGGAGTTGAGTAAGGGACTGGGGACGATCCAGGCGGCGGCCAAGGCCCTTGATGGCGTTAGCGCCGCACTATTTGCCAGCGCCTGGACGACGATCCTCGGGCTTGGCATGATGATCTTTTCCGACTTTGGGAAATTTCGCAACGGCGGTCCTGCGATTGCTGTAGCCTTAATTGTCGCCCTGGCTGCTTGTCTAACTTTAGCGCCAGCTATCCTTTGTGTCTTGGGCCGGAAAATCTTTTGGCCATTCCGGGTTGATCTCTCCCCGCGTGACGACACGGATGATATTAGCTTGGGGAAAAGGGGTATCCTCGGCAATTATTCCCAGGGTTTATGGAATAGGCTTGCGGGCGGCGTGTTGAAAGCACCGGGGCTTATGCTCGCGGGATCGCTTCTCGTGATGGCCCCTTTCGTTTGGCAAGCCTGGGAGGTGGATCTTACTTATGACCTATTAAGTGAACTTGGGCCGGACCGTGAATGTGTCAAGGGGACTAACCTTCTTCGGGAATATTTTCCGGCAGGTGAGACGGGCCCGGTGACGGTCCTCGTCTATCATCCGGACGCTAATTTCAATGAAGGCCCGGACCGTTATCGCCGGTTGCCGGAGTTGGTCAGCACGATTTATGCGATGGAATACACCGACTCGGCCGGTCATCGGATCGAACCGATTCAGACGGTTCGGAGCTTGGTCGATCCGTTAGGTGAGAAAAGCGGGCGATCCGGGCTATTCGGCTCACTACGGCGTGGTGTCATCAGCGGTCGTGCCAAGACGATGTATGTATCTCAGACCGGACCCTACCAAGGCAAAGTTGCCCGCCTAGACGTCGTTTTTCCTTATGATCCTTTTTCGATCGAAAGCATTCGACTGTTAGATGCGCTTGAAAATTACTTGAATGAGTGGGCTGCGAAAAATCCGTCTTGGCAAGGGGCGGCCTTCTATTTCACGGGTACGACACCGGGCATTCGGGATTTGCGGGCAGTCACGTTGAGTGATCAGAAGTTAATCCAACAGCTTGTTCCCATTGCCGTGCTATTTGTTTTGATTCTGATCCTTCGAAAACCAGTGCTTTCCATCTTCTTGGTTCTGTCGGTGATTTGGGGTTATTACGTGACATTGGGTGTCACCGAGCTATTGTTCGCATGGCTTCATGGCGCGACTTATCACGGCTTGGATTGGAAGTTGCCGACCTTCCTATTTGTCATTCTGGTTGCTGTGGGAGAAGACTACAACATTTACTTGGTAACGCGGGTGGTCGAAGAACAAGCGCGATTTGGTTTCGAGGAAGGTCTTCGCTCGGCGCTTCGCAAGACAGGTGGGATCATCACTAGTTGTGGAATTATCATGGCAGGTACGTTCATCGCTATGATCAGCGGTTCGTTACGAACCATGCATCAATTGGGATTCGCGTTGGCCATGGGAGTCCTCTTGGATACTCTTGTCATCCGGACGATTTTGGTGCCGTGTGTCATCGTCCTATTACACAAGATGAGCCGCCAATGGCGACGGAAAGAAGGTCCGCCCAAGGGCGAATCACTTCCGCTGGCGCAGCAGTTGGAGCCGCACATTGAAAACCAGGTTCCGGCAAAAACGCTTCCCTAGAAGCGCGAGACGGACGGGTACTGAAATAGATTCAAGATGCCGTTGGCAGACAGCCAAGCGGTCGGCATTGGTTTCGTGCACAAGGGTATCGTTTGTGGACTTCAAAACGAGCGATCACCCACTTCTTGCCTGGTCTAACATGGGGCGGACCTCTTCCATGAAGTCGTGGACATCCTCGAACTGCCGATACACGCTGGCGAAACGGACGTAAGCGACCTGGTCCAATTCCCGCAGATATTTCATCGCCAGCTCGCCAATGTACCGGCTTTCCACTTCGTTTTCGAAGTTCTTCTCGATATCGTCCTCGATGGCCGTCACAATCGACTCGATCTGTTCGTCGCTAATGGGCCTTTTCCAACACGCCTTCTCAAGGCCGGTCTTGATCTTGTTCCTATCGTACGGCACGCGCGACCCGTCCTTTTTGACGACCTTTAACCTTCTTCGTTCAACGCGTTCGTACGTGGTGAACCGCTTCCCACACCGATTGCACTGTCGCCGTCGTCGAATGGCATATCCATTTTCGGCAATTCGGCTATCGGTAACTCTGTCGTCGTCTTCGCGGCAGTAGGGACATTTCATGGGCTTGCCTCCGAGCAGGAATTGCCCTGGACTCCAATAGATTCTGTCGGCCGATGGGCCTTTCCGAGGTTTTCCCTCCCCGTCCTTGGCACGGGTCTGTCACTCCCCTTCATTGTGGCATTAGGCAAACAAACCTGGAAGGGCCGGAAGGCTAGCGCAATAAAAAGCCGACCCCGGCTGATCGGGATCGGCTCGGTGCGCGACTGGTTCACTGTAGCTGTCAGGTCCCAGCGAACAGGGCACACTGGGCACTTATAGTAACTTGGGCTTTCGTTCGCTTCAGAAATCCCGAAACTTAAGCGAAGCCTTTTCCCTCTGCCATTTCAGGTGGCTGGTGCCGGAGCTGGCGCCGGTTGCGGAGCCGCAGGGGCGGCCTCGGCTGGGGAAGCGGCGGGTGCCGGTTGCTCGGCCGCCGGGGCTACCTCGCAGCATTCAACCGCTGCGCGGCGAGCACGAATACGGGCCAACAGGCCACAGCAACGGGCGGGCTTTTCGCATGTCGGCTCACATGCCGGTTCGCAAGCGGGTTTGCACGCTTCGGGCTCACATGCTTCAGGCTTGCAGCAGGCTGCTGCAGCACGACGAGCTTCACACCAGGCACGGAGGCGGGCTACTAATCCCACGCGAACGCATGCAGGTTCGCACGCCGGTTCGCATGCCGGCTGCTCGCAGGCGGGTTGGCAAGCCGGTGGGGCACATGGCTGATCGCACGGCCCAGCACTTGCTGCGAGTGCAGCGACAATCACAAGACTCACAGCCGCTAGACTCAAGATGCTCAGACGGTTCATTGGTTGTTCCTCCTCGTTTGAGAACATTCACTCCGAAACATGCCGTCATCTTTGCCTCTGACACTCGTCTGACCCCGGGACGGCTTGCGGGGCCAAAACACACCAGGCTGTTAGGCCGTCTTCGTCTCACCGCTGCCCTGTTCAAAAGCGGTGCGACGAAGAAGTCTTTTCTTTCCGCCTAGTTTGAATAGCCTAACAACCTCAACGCCTTTGTCAAGGGTATGGATTAGGCAAACTGTTCCGTAGGCGTTGGATGGAGAAAATAAGATGAATTATCGTGGTCGAATTGCTTGACGCTTTCCGACAAATTCTATACTCTGTTCACGAGATATGCACTAACGAGCGATTGCAAAGAATATGTAATGTTCATGTGATGTTAGAGGCACCCGGAACAGTTCACAACCTAAGCGCATGGTTGTTCCTCGTACGCAAACTTGGGTAGTCCCGCCAAACGTGCGCCCGTGATGCCCTCGATCATTCTCTTTTTGGTTGTTCCAAGGGGAACGTGACACCTGGAAGCTTTGTACGATCGGTAAAGAAAAGGAGTGAACCATGGTTTGCCCGCCAGTGGTGCCATTAAGGGTCTTACGCTCGATTGCCACCGTCGCGACGGTCCTCTTTGTCTTGCTTTCGATCGCAAAAACGCAGGCCGAGAACGTTCTCACTACTTTGCGAAGGGAACACCCACGGCTTATCGTCCTTCGCACGGATGAAGAACGTGTGAAGAAGTTGCTTTCGAGCGATCCAATGGCCCGAGAGATTTTTCAATCTATCCAGCGAGAAGCCGAAAGCACCTTAAAACAAGAGCCTATTCGGCATCGCCTCATCGGTCCTCGGCTTCTCGATCAAAGTCGTCGTTGTTTGAGTCGAATGTACCTCTTGGGGACGTCGTATCGATTGACCGGCGACAAAAGATTTGCCGATCGTGCTATCCGGGAAATGTTGACGGCGGCTGATTTTCCCGACTGGAATCCCTCACATTTCCTCGACACGGCCGAAATGACCCACGCCTTGGCGATTGGCTATGACTGGCTGTACGCGGTCATGACGCCGGAGCAGCGGCAAAAGATTCGCGAGGCCATCGTGGAAAAAGGCCTCAAAGAGGGGGAAAAGGTGTATCGGAAAGGTACGTGGTGGACCAAGACCCCTTGGAATTGGAACCAGGTATGCAATGGTGGTATGACAATCGGTGCACTCGCCATTGCTGACGAGGAACCTCAGTTAGCTCAGTACATTGTTGAACAGGCTGTGCAGTCGCTGCCTCACGCCATGGCGAATTATGCACCGGATGGAGCTTGGGCAGAAGGGCCGGGATATTGGAGTTACGCCACTCATTACACGGTCTATATGTTGGCGGCCTTGGAGACGGCCCTGGGGACCGATTTTGGTTTGTCGAACCAACCGGGATTTGACCGCGCTGGGGATTTTCGCATCCACGTCATCGGACCGACGAGGCGGGCCTTCAACTTTGCAGACGGCGGGGACCGCGTAGGATCCGCTCCGATTATGCTTTGGTTGGCAGCGAAGTTTCACAAGCCGCTCTATGCCTGGCATGAACTGTACTACGTGGGAAGCCCGCAGTCGCCACTCCATTTGTGGTGGTATTTCAAACCCGTCGGGAACCTGGACAAGGAGCCGACAACCCGCTGGTTTCGTAACTCAGATGTGGTCATGATGCGGACTGACTGGTCTGATCAGGCCATTTATGTAGGGTTCAAAGGCGGGGATAACTCGGTCAATCATAGCCATTTGGAACTGGGAAGTTTTGTGTTGGATGGCCTTGGCGAACGTTGGGTTCTGGACCTTGGGCCTGATGATTACAACTTACCCGGTTATTTCGGATCGCAACGATGGACGTACTATCGTTTGGGCACCGAAGGCCAAAATACGCTCCTCTTTGACGGCCAAAATCAAAATCCCCGAGCGAAAGCCCCTGTGCTTGCGTGTTATGATACTGGTGTCCGAAAACATGCCGTAGTTGACCTAACGGCTGCCTACAACCCGGGCAATGAAACGGCTTCCGCAAAGGATTCTGTGCAACGTGGGATAGCTATCTTGGGCAAGGACTGGGTCGTTGTCCAAGATGAAATTATGGGACACGCGGGTCAAACGGTGCAGTGGCAGATTCATACCGAGGCGAAGGTTCAAGTTCGTGGCAAAGTGGCCGAGTTGGCGTTGGGGGGAAAGACCGTTAAGGTCTTCTTGCTCAGCCCGGAGAAGGCGGTGTTTCAGACCCTTTCGGCCAACCCTTCCCGGCCTCAGCGACAGAACCCCGGCATCACCCGATTAGCGGTTCAAACGCCGGTGCCCCAAAACGGGATGACGATCGCCGTAGCGTTTCAATTCAACCCCAGTGCCAAAGCGGAGGCTCCGAAGATTGTTCCCCTGAAAGAGTGGCCCGGCCAGATCCGATAAAAGTGCTACCGACGTTCCATTTGAGATAGGAAGGAAAGGTTCCCGTCGCTGGATCACATCCCGACGAATTGCGCATAAATCGATCGTGCAAGGGCAACATCGTTGATGCCGTCAATAATGGCGCGACCGTCGGGGAATAATGTCAGGACCCACCCAGCCGACCGTAACCGCAGAAAGAACGGGGACCTTTCCACCGTTCCTAGTGTACTCCATTGTTGACTTAGGTGATCCAGGTCACACTTGGCCGGGCAAGGTGGTGTGATCTGCACACTTTTTTGGCCACACAATTCGGTTGTCAGAGACAATCCTACCGTGGAAAGGTAATCATACTGCCCCAAGTGACACGCAGGACATTCTTGCGTTGTCAGTGACTGGACCTTGATTTGCTGGATGCGGAACGGCCAAAGATCAATGGCAATCAGGTCAGGCACCACGGAATCGAATTTCTTGGCTAATATCTTCATTGCCTCCATGGCCTGGATGGATGCCACGACACCGACAACCGGTCCGAGTATGCCCGCCATCTCGCATGTTGGCACCGAACCCGGCAGCGGTAGTTCAGGGACCAAGCACCGCAGGCATGGTGTCCTGCCCGGAATGATTGGGTAAACCTGTCCTTGAGTGCTCAGACAGGCCGCAAAAATCCACGGAATTTTGTGTTTGAGTGAATAGTCATTGAGTAAAAACCGTGTCTCAAAATTGTCGGTGGCGTCAAGAATAAGGTCCACATCGAAGGCAAACTGGTCGATATTGTTCGGCCTCACATCAGCTACGATAGCTTCCAGCGAGACTTCCGAGTTGATACGCTTCAGATGTTCCACAGCCGCGATCGCCTTGGGCAAGCTTTGAGCAGCGTCAGCCTCATCAAAAAGAACCTGGCGATGCAAGTTGTGGAGATTAACAAGATCGCGATCAACGAGTCTCACGAATCCCACCCCGGCACGGACGAGGTGGTTGGCTAACGTCGTTCCGAGCGCACCGCAACCACAGATAAACACCCGGCTTGTTTGCAGGCGTTGCTGCGACTCCTCACCGAACTTCGCGCATTGAACCTGACGAATATAACGATTCAAGTGAAGCTGTGACATAAAAGATTGTCTCGTCGTTTGGCTTTCCGCCCTCTCCTCCAGCGTTGGGCTTAAAGTGGGCGCTCCCTATTGTGAATCATACCCAGCTAGCTCATCTGAGGAAGAAGATCTAGCAGATAACGACCGGTTACAGATTCAGGAGTGCGTGCGATTTCTTCCGGTGGTCCCTGGGCGACGATACTTCCACCCTGCTCGGCGGGACCTGGTCCAAGGTCGATGATGTAGTCCGCCGCAACCATGACGTGCAGGTTATGCTCGATGACGATCAGCGAATGCCCGTAGGCAAGAAGCGATTCGAAGCAACGGAGGAGCTGCACGATATCGTGAGGATGAAGACCTGTTGTCGGTTCGTTAAGAATGAAAAGGGTTGCCTTTTTGTGGGAGCGTGTAAAGTAGGACGCCAGGCGAAGCCGTTGGGATTCTCCACCGGATAGGGTCCGCGTGGCCTGACCCAGCCGAAGATATTCCAGCCCAACATCCATTAGCCGACGCAGTTTGGACTGGATCGTAGCGTGGCCCCGAAAAAAGAAATAGGCCTCGCGAATGGTCAAGTCGAGAACATCGGCGATGCTTTTGCCGCGGTAAAGGACCGAAAGCACATCCGGTCGATAGCGGCGACCGTGGCAATCGGGGCAAGTGATCTCCATGTTGGGCAAGAACTCCATATCGATCTCAAGGCGTCCCTCTCCGAGGCATCTCCCGCACCGGCCATCACCCGCGTTGAAGCTGAAATGCCCTGGCGTCAGCCCTCGTGTCTTGGCCTCGCTTGTTTGGGCAAACAGGGCCCTTATTTCATCGAAGACCTTGAGGATTGTCGCGGGATTGGAACGAGATGTTTTGCTTATCGGGCTTTGATCCACGAGAATAACGTCCGAGATCTGTCGTTCTCCTATAAGGTCCTCAAAGGGGAGGGCGGGAGAACTTGTTCCAAACAGTCGTTGGCACAGGGCGGGATAAAGGGTTTCTTCAATCAGGCTGCTCTTTCCTGCTCCACTGACACCCGTTACGACACAAAGAACATTGAGCGGGAATTCTGCGGTGACGTGCTTCAGATTGTGTCCCGTGGCCCCAACCAGTTTGATCCAGCCGGCAGGTGTGCGTCTGGTTCTATCGATCTTGATTTGTCGTCTCGCCGAGAGATACTCTCCGGTGAGGGTCTCCGACTTTTGCAAATCCTCGAGTGTCCCCTGGAAGACAACCTCGCCACCTCTTTCACCAGCACCTGGACCTAATTCGATAACCCAATCTGCGCACTTAAGCAAGGCTTCATCGTGTTCCACAACGACCACCGTATTGCCGCGGTCACGTAATAGCGTAATCACATCGCGTAGCCGGTGGATGTCGTTGGGATGAAGTCCCAGCGAAGGTTCGTCGAGAATGTAAAGAACATTGACCAGACTGGAACCCAGAGCGGCGCCCAACAGGACCCTCCGGAACTCGCCTTGGCTCAGCGTGTCGGCCGGACGGCTCAACGTCAAATAGCCCAGTCCGAGTGATTCAAGCATCTGAAGCCGCCGCAAGACTTCGTTCACGGCCAGCCGCGCTCCAGGATTAAGCCCATTAGGCACCACCGTCTTCAAGAACGCACGGGCGTCGCCAATTGACTTTTCGCAGAACTCCGCAATGTTCGGAGGTTTTTCC
>Ga0209608_1001426_pt1 | contig 19678 bp, 21 predicted proteins | sample AD_UKC130_MetaG_FD_184428 | JGI IMG/M metagenome (GOLD analysis project Ga0209608, IMG submission 184428) | Active sludge microbial communities of municipal wastewater-treating anaerobic digesters from Canada - AD_UKC130_MetaG (SPAdes) (version 2) | ecosystem: Engineered > Bioreactor > Anaerobic... | reverse complement strand
ATCCACTATGTCTACTTTTTCTTCCTCTAAAAGGCGGGAAAAAGAATTATAGTGGGGAATCTGATATTTATCTTGAAAAGCGGAAGCTTTCTCTAAATTTGTCTCAAAAAAAGCACAGACTTCTGCTCCTTCTACCCTTTTCCACCCTTCCATATGCACCCCAGCAATAAAACCTGCTCCTAAAAGAGCAATTTTTTTCATCATTTCTCCTCCCCTATCAAGCTCTGCAGATAATCAAAAGATTTCTTCACTGCCTGATCCACAAACTCCCGGGAATGCTGAAACTTACCATCAAACTCAATCTCTACACTCCAGGGAACTTCTATATTCTCTTCTCTTGCCAGGGCAAATATTTTACCAAAATCTATATCTCCTTCTCCCAGAGGAGGAAAATCCCATACCTTGTACCCTCCCCTTTTATCTTTGAGGTGAAAATGGACAATCCAGGGAAGACAATTTTTAACATCCTCTTCCGGACGGACACCCCCATAAAATATGACATTCCCTGTGTCATAATTAATCCCTACTGCTGGATGATTTAACTCCTCCATCAATTCACAAGCCGCCCGTCCATCTTTCAAAAAATCTCCGTGAATCTCCAGGCCAATTTTTACCCCTCTTTTTGCTGCCTCGGAAGCTAAAACTTGCAAATTGGAAATCAAAATCCCCTTTTTGTTTCCTTCTTCTATGGTTCCAGTGTTAACCACCCGGGCCCCTAGGACCCGAGCAAGATCTAAAGCTTTTTCTAAATAAGAAACTCCCTCGGGGGTAGATAGGTCTGAATGGGCGCTGATGCTTACCACCTGAAGCCCCAGGCGGGATAAAGCATTACGTAGCTTCTTTAAATCCTCTTCCCGGTGGTTAATTACACTAAAGTGATTGGTCCAGCCTTCCACACAGGCTAATTCTACATAGGGAAAGCCAGCTTTTGCGATACCGGTCAGAGCTTCTTCCAGAGAGAAACCATGGTAAGTATTGGTAGACACCGCCCAGATATCAAACATATTAATCCCCCTTTTTTAATAAAATAGTATCATCTTTCTCTTTTTCTGAAAAGAGATAGAATAGTTCAAGAGGAAATAGATAAAGAATAAATTCTTTATTTTTCGGTTTGAATTATAACTTTCCTAAAAAGGAGTGAAAGATATGAAAAAAGTTATGCTCTATGCCTTGAGCACCTGCCCTTTTTGTCAGATGACTAAAAAATACTTCGAAAAACACAACATCCCCTATGACTTTGTAGATGTAGACCTCTTAGAAGATGAGGAAAAAGAAAAAACAGTGGCTAAAGTACAAGAAATATCGGGAAGAAGAGCTTTCCCGGTAATAGTTATAGGAGATAAAGTAATAGTGGGATATGACGAACTAAGTATCTCGGAGGCTCTCAAAGAATGAACCAGGTAGAAAAAATATTCTGTCCGGTGTGTCAGGTGAGTTTTATTCTGCGAGAAGAAAAAGAAGCAGGGAAAAAAATAACCTGTCCGGTGTGCGGTGCAGTTTTAGTTTTAGAAAAAGATAACAGTAGCTGGTTAGCCAGAAGACCTGACGACTTAACTCCAGAAGAAGAAATAAGGGCAAGGATAGAAAACTTTGCCCGGCTGCGCAACTATAAATTCAATGAGCTCAAAGAACCTCTGGTGGAAGGACTGCTGAAAAAACATGAACGCTATGGAGATTTTTACTGTCCGTGCAAAATAGATAATATTCCCGAAAACGTATGTCCTTGCCTGGAAACAAGACAGGGCAGCGTGGAACGCAATGGACGCTGCCATTGCGGATTATTCTGGAAATAGGGGGTTCCCCCCTATTTCCTCCCTGTTACAAGATAGAGCTCCTGGTTATCAATGACTCTCGTTATCTCCAGGCCCCGTTTTTTTAATTCCCGAGCCAGTTCTTCTCCCGGAGGAAGGGTAAAAGCCGGAGGAGCTCCATCTCCTCGGTGCCGTTGATTAATGGTTTGCCGGCTTTCAGAGTGGGCAATGGATAGTTCTCCTCCCTCTATGAGAAGAGAAATTAAATTTTGGAGAGCTAAATCCCGATCCCAAAAATGAGGAAAAGAAGAATAAACAATAACCAGGTCATATCTGCGGCTGTCTTTATATCTTTCCGCACTCCCCTGATGATATTCAATGCCCTCCTCTCCAAACTTTCTTTTCGCCACTTCTAACATTTCTTCAGCTACATCTAGCTCCACAATTAAGCCAGAAGAACCCATTTTTTCTCGCAAAAAAGGAATTAATATCCCTGTCCCTGAACCTACATCTAAAACGGTAGAAGAAGGAGGAATAGTGAGAAAGGACAGAAGATAGCGGATTTTGTCCGGAGAAGATAAAGCACGCTCATCCCACTCCCCGGCCAAACGGTTAAAAGCTTCCCGGACTTGCTTCTCTTCCCTGCACAAAATTTTCCACTCCTTTCACTATAAGAGGAACTAAAACCATCTGAATGGCCACTCCCGGAAGGGAAATCACAAACAAGGTATTCAAAACCGGAAGAAAAGAAAATTTTTTACCCAGAACTAAGGCAATTAAAATCCAGTTACCCAGAATGGAAATTAATCTCCCCCCCAAAAGAGAGGCAAGAAGAGAAGGGAAAACACCCCATCTCTTTTTCCTGTATAAAAAGAAGACCAAAATTCCATATCCTCCCAACTCTCCCATCATAACCAAAAAGCCAGGAAAAGGAGGCATACCAGTGAGAAAAAAATTAAGAAGGGGAAGAATAAAGCCCAGTAAAAAAGCGGCACTCCCTGATGAGAGGAAAAAACCTCCCAAAAGAGCGGGTAAATGCATAGGCAAGAAAACCGCTCCGGGAATGCCAGAAACATGGAAAAGAGACGGTAAAACGACTCCTGTGGCAACTAATAGAGAAATTTTGGTTATTTCCTGAGACTTCATCTATTCAATAATCGCTCCACTAAAAAATTGTAACATCGAATAACAATCTGTCAAGGAAACTGAGGCTCTCGAGTGGAATCGCTTTTGTGGTTTTGAGAGAAAGGCACTCTCTGGACTTCTTTTGATAAAAGGATTAACAAATACTCTCGCAAAAGCGGCTATAAGGTAACTCCTCATGATTTACGTCACTTGCCTTCACCCTACAGCGCACTCGAGAGCCGCTGATTTAAGTATGACTAAAAAGCAATTAGTGCTCCCGGAGAAGACTTTAAAGCAGAGTATGAAGAAATTATGCCAGCGAGCGATAACTGTGAAAAAAATGAGGAGGGCGTAATAGCTTGGTATCTCGCAACCTATAAAAAGAAAATAATTTTCAAAAAATTTTTTAACTACCTATTGACGAAATGGAAAAGTAGTGGTATATTATATTTGCCATCGGTTCTGAGGAGTTAAGCCGGAGGATGGAAAAAAGAGCTTCTGTTTGAAAGATAAGAAGCTCAAAGCTTTTGAGTGGAAGTCCATCCTGAAGTTTCTCGCTAAATGCGAGAAAGAAAAGGCTAAGGTTTGTCGGAACCGATGGCTTTTTTTGTTCCCTCTTAAACCCCCCGAAACTCTGTAAATCCCTTCTCAGGTTGTAGCCTTCCTGTGGTTTTCTTGCCTCTCTTTGTGAATTTGCCTTGCTGTTCTTGGCTTGGCGGGGCAATCTCGTTTTTATCCTCTGGAGGGTTCCACTTTTCTTGTCATGCCTGAAATTTAGGCGGGCATCCACCCCCTCCGTCATTCCCAAAATCTTTAATCGGGAATCCATGTTTTTGTTTTTTCTTTGGTTTTTAAATACTTATGGACCCCTGATAGAACCATTCAGGGGTGACGGACAAAAGGCAATAGAAAGATTCAAGGGTGACGACACGGAGGTTTTTCCTCCGGGTTATTTTTGATCTTTCTCTTTTGTCTTCATGCTTTTCTCTTTTGGGGGGTTATGAGGGGGCAACACCCCTTTATAGTACTTTTCGTCATGCCCAAAATCTTTTATTGGGAATCCACGTTTTTGCCGAGGGAGAAGGGAAAATACATAGAGGGTTTCCCGTCCTATTATTTGGATTCCTGATAGATACATTCAGGAATGACACCCTCCCTTCGTCATTCCCAAAATCTTTAATTGGGAATCCAGAGGTTTTGTTTTTTCCCTTTTGTCCTTCCATTGGGAACCATAGGCGTGTCTCGCACCATTATTCCCGAAATTTAGGCGTGAATCCAAATACTTTTAAAAACCATGGACCCCTGATAGAACCATTCAGGGGCAGGCTAAAAGCGGCTTGAAGATTGCCGGGGTGACGAGGAGATGGGAATCCATGTTTTTTGCTCTTAAATAATTTAGATTCCTGATAGAAGCATTCAGGAATGAGGGACTTGGGGATGATAAAACCATTCAGGAGTGACGAACAAAAGGTGATAAAACTATTCAGGAGTGACGCCTCCTCCGTCATTCCCAAAATTTAGGCGGGAATCCATGCTTTTACCGAGGGAGAGGGAGGGCGGTTTAACAAGGCTTTGCTAAATGGCATTATTGAAAAATAGTGAGGAGGTGTAGCGGCTGCATATAAAAAATCACCCCACCGCGGTGGGTGGGGTGACAAAGAGGAAGCACTCTTATCTAAAAGATAAGGGGATGTGTTTTATCCTGCTCCTCCAATTATATAACCAACTTGTTCCGGTATTACCAGTCAATCCACCAGCAGCATCAACTCACCAACTACTATGTCCACCCCAAAAGTCCCCGACCCAATATCCAGGAGCTTCGGCTGTTCCTCGGTTATATTTGCTCCCATCAACGAAAAACTCACACTGGCCATTCCACGTTCCTGTACAGGTAAAACTAAAGGTGAAAGCTGCTAAATCGTCAACTGCAGTGATTGCATTCGTACCTCCTGCTCCACTGTCATAACCGGACTCGTAAAAGGTTCCTAAATCATCATCAGTACCTCTTATTCCATTCTGTCCAGATCCAATCAGCAACCCAGATTGTCGTTGAAGAGAAAAACATTAATGCCTCTTAAAGAAGAGCCCCCACCAAAAAGAATACACTTCCTCCCCTCTCTTTTTCTCTGATAACAACTAAAAACTCTTTCCTTGATGGTCAAAAAAGCGAGCGAAGGAGTTAATTGAAGTAGTTATAGGTATTAAGCATAACGCATTCACTACCATCAAAACTGACATAATTGCCAACCACAAAATCACTGCTATATTCTCACCTTTGAGTGGCGAAAAGGGTACAAGCTACTTTTTAAGGAGATTATAGAGGGTTTATCTCTCTACGCTTCTCTTTATCTTTGCGAGTTCGTGGTTTTGTCTACCACCTTTCTTTCAGATAGCAAGACAGAGGAGCACTATCAGGCTGTTCTGTAGAAACCTTTATCCAGAGGACTAAACTATAGAAAATCAGGAGCAGTCTACAGTAAAACAGAGACTGCCTGTTTATTATTTTATAGTCACTGGACTCGAAGCTTTAGAGAGAGGAGACAAGGATGAGACAAGAGCATTAAGCGCATTGACTGCGCTTCTGGGGTGAGCGAGGGGATTCGAACCCCCAACCCCTGGATCCACAGTCCAGTGCTCTAACCGTTTGAACTACGCTCACCACTTTATTCAAACTTAAGTCCATTAATATTTTACACTTGTTGCCTCTTTTAATCAATACCATTGTGCCCCCAATGGGACAAGCTATATAGGCAGGTGAATTAGCCCCAGCAAGAAGAGAATAATAATTATAATGGGTTGATGGAGAATGTAAATAGTTAGGGAATGTTGACCCAAAAAAGACACTGCCTGAATTAAAGGCACTCGAGACCAATCGGGAAGGGAAAAAATTCTCTTATACCCGGGGTAGAGTTGTTTTCCCAGAAAGATTCCCAGTAGCACCACTCCCCACCAGGGGAAAAGAGGAAAGTAGTCTACGGTATAGAAGTTATAAGGCTTAAAACCAAGAAAAAGAAGAAAGGAAAAGGAAAAAGCTTGCGAAGAGAGAATAGAACCCAAAACCAGGCACAACATGCTTACTATCAGAGTGGAAACATCGCTCTTTAGAGGAAGGAAGAAATATCCCAGAATAGTAGATACCCCAATGCAATGAAGCACTCCAAAGCGAACATACCAATCACCCAGAGTGAAATAGGTGAAGACAGTAATCACCATCCCCCACCCCAGTATTCGGAGACCTCTTTTTAGATATTTAATAAAAGATGGCTTTTGCCCTTTCTGGATGATACGGTTATAGCTCAAAGTGAGGGAAATTCCTGCAAGGGTAAGGAAAGTGCTAGCACCGATGATTTGAAAATAACGCCAGAACCCCTGGTAGAGATTAATGTTCAAAGACCCAAAGCTATAGAGATTGTAAAGAAGATGATATATAAGCATCGCTATTACAGCACAACCCCGCAGGAAATCTATTTCCCAGAAACGCATAGCTATTTCCTCCGCCTCTTGTAATCTTGGGCATTATAATCATTCATAGAAAATTATAACAGACTATGAGGGGGCTTTGCCCCATATTGTCGGATTATAAGGAAAGGGCGTCCCTGTAGTTCTTCAGATTTAATTGTTCTGGTTAATGATAATACAACTTTAAAAAAGAGGGTTTGTGAGAATATCTCTGAATCAGAGCTTAACCTTTAGCTACTCCCCGGTTGGCCATATAAGCACACAGAACTATAATTATCCCGATTACTATATGGAGCCATAGCGAAGCCCCTTTTACCCCCGCAGCAATGGGACAAATTATGGTTACAATCCCGATTATCAGGTTTATCCAGTTATACACCATTTCTCCCTTCTCCTTTTTACTAATTCTTAACTCTCTCGCAAACCCTCTTTGAGAGAATTATATCTCAACTTAAAGGACAAAAATAGCTATCATAACCGGTGGAGATTCGAGTTTCGCGGTAGAACCACGCCTTTTCTTTTTGCCCAAGAAGAGGTACAAGCTGTGATTAATTAAAATAAGGGAAAACTGGAAAATGGGGAATTCTGGCTTGAACATAATTATGGGGAAAGAATAAAGAGGGGGTTATTTTCTTTTCCTACCGATGGATCAGTTTTTTGCTTACCCGGGCAAATTCTACCTTACTCTTCTTCCTTCTAAAATTTTCCCTGTCCTTTCTCCTTCCTCAAGAATTTCTTTTATTTTCTCTTCTTCGCTTTGAGAAATGCGAAGGTGCACTTCTCCTCTATCGGGATAAATTGAGAGAAGCTGCTTATCCTGAACAACCTCTACCAGTTGATTCACCACCAGACTAAAATAAACAGGGTCAATCTTAACCAAAAATTCTATTTCTCTGTACGCTTTTTTGCCCGATTTCTCCAAAACCAGCTGAGCAGTTTTCCCATAAGCATCAATCAATCCTCTGATCCCCAATTTTTTACCCCCGAAGAAACGCACCACCACCACCATGGTATCGGTGAAATCTCCCCGCCGGATAGCACCCAGTATGGGTCTTCCTGCACTTCCCGGTGGCTCCCCTGCGTCGGAAGAAAATTCCTCTACCGTATTTTCCCCTATGCGGAAAGCATAGCAATAGTGAGTGGCGCCGGGAAAAAGCTTCATCACCTCGTGTAACCTCTCTTTCACCTCTTCCCGAGAGCGCACTTCCAGGCTTTTCCCCACAAATCGAGAGCGATTTATGACTAACTCTACCTCTTCTTCTTTTTTAAGAAAAAACATTTTTTTATCACTATTTGGAGCATCAATTTAAAACATTTTCAAGCAGCTTAAAAGAAGATTAACAGGAGCCAGAAAGCTCGAAAGCTCTGGCTCCTCTCAGGGTAAAAAACTACTTTTTAGTTTCTCCGCACTTCTCGAGCAGTCTTTCCCATTCCCGATCTACATAGGCCTGGAACTCATCGATAAGATAACGGTAAGCAGGAGAAAAGAGATGTTGGAACCGACCCTGCACCTTCAGCCATTCTTCTACCGGTTTTTTCTCCCTGGGCTTATAAGTAAGTCGATATTCACCATTTTCTACTTCATAAAGAGGCCAGATGCAGCAATCCACTGCTAACTGATTCACTTTCAATGTATCAGCAGGGAGGTGGCGCCATCCCCGATTGCAAGAAGCCAGCACATTAAGAAAAGCGGGGCCTTCCGTATGAAAAGCTTTTTCTGCTTTGAGGGTTAAATCTCGCCAGTTAGAGGGAACGGATTGAGCCACATAGGGAATATCATGAGCTACAGCAATTTCAGTTAAATTTTTTCTCCACTGGGTTTTCCCGGGAAGGACTTTCCCCACCGGGCTTGTAGTAGTCCATGCTCCTAAGGGAGTAGCACTGGAGCGCTGAATACCGGTATTCATATAGGCTTCGTTGTTGTAACATACATACACAAATCGATGTCCTCTTTCCCAGGCTCCAGAAAGAGATTGTAGACCAATATCATAAGTTCCACCATCACCACCAAAAGCCACAAAATATATGTCTTCGTCGATCTCTCCTCTTTTTTTCTTCGCTCGATACATGGTCTCTACCCCGGTGATGGTAGCAGCTGCGTTTTCAAAAGCACTGTGAATCCAGGGAATGTTCCAGGCGGTGTAGGGGAAAATAGTGGTAGATACCTCCAGACATCCCGTAGCATTGGCAGCAACTACTGGTTTGTCAGCAGCAGCCAGAATCAGTCGGATGGCGATAGGAGCTCCACATCCCGCACATAACCTGTGCCCCGAGGTGAGTCTCTCCGGTCTTTTAGCCAATTCTTTTAGAGGTGGCATTTTCTAAAAACCTCCTATTCTCGTAAACCTAAATAATCGATATGCTGTTCTATCTTTCCTGCTTTTACCACTTCCTCTGTTCTCTCTAAAGCTTTTTCTATATCTTCAGGATAAATGTCCCTTCCTCCCAGACCATAGAAGAAATTTATGATTGAAGGGCGAGAAGGGGCATCGTAAAGAGCAGAGCGAACTTCAGTAAACAGTGGTCCACCAAATCCTCCAAAGGAAACAGAACGGTCTAAAACTGCTATCCCCTTCAAAGGAGAAAGAGCTTTAATTACGCTTTCTCGGGGAAAGGGGCGGAAACAGCGCATTTTGAGAAGTCCCACTTTTTTCCCTTTCTCCCGCAGAGAATCAATGGCTTCCCGAGCCGTTCCACAAGTGGAACCCAGAGCCACTACTGCATATTCAGCATCTTCTAACCGATAACCTTCCAGGAGTTCATAATTTCTCCCGGAAAGTTCTCCAAACTCCTTACCCACTCGTTCAATTACCGGTAAACAGTTATCAATAGCTTCGATTTGAGACCTTTTGTGCTCAAAATAATAGTCAAAAAGGTCAATAGGCCCGTAGGTAACCGGATTATTTAAATCGAGAAGAGGATAGCGCCCTTTGTAGGCACCAATGAAGTTCTTCACTTCCTCATCTTCTAAAATTTCTACCCGCTCTACAGCGTGACTGATGATAAACCCATCTTGAGTAACCATAATCGGGAGTCTTACCCCTAAATCTTCAGCAATTTTAATTGCCTGGATGGTGTTGTCATAGGCTTCTTGAGCGTTTTCTGAAAAAAGATGAATCCATCCTGCATCTCTTGCTCCCATAGTATCAGCGTGGTCACAGTGAATATTAATATTGCCAGACAAAGCTCGGTTGGTTACCATCATCACAATGGGAAGACGCATGCTGGCAGCAATATAGAGCATCTCCCACATGAGAGCTAAACCGTTAGCAGCAGTGGCGGTCATCACTCTTCCCCCTGCAGCAGCTGCTCCTATGCAGGCGCTCATAGCACTGTGTTCGCTTTCTACAGTTATAAATTCGCTATCTACCAACCCTTCACTAACATACTCGGCAAACCTCTCTACACAATCGGTCTGGGGGGTGATAGGGTAAGCTGCCACCACATCAGGGTTAATCTGTTTCATAGCATAAGCTACTGCGGCATTGCCGTTAAAACCCACAACTTTAGCCATTTCTCTCACCTCCCTATCGCTCCGGAACCATGGTAATGGCTCCTTTAGCAGGACAAGCAGCGGCGCAGATTCCACAGCCTTTACAATAATCGTAGTTAAAAGCCAGCATCTTTCCTGCTTCGGCGTCCACTATCACTGCATTATCCGGACAATAAGCCCAGCAAAAGAAACAGTGAATACATTTTTCCGGGTTAAGCTCCGGTTTTTCAGTTCGCCAATCTCCGGTTTTATACTCTTTGGCATTACCCGCCTCTACAATTAATCCGCCGGGCACCAATTCCTTCCATCCTTTGAGCTCACTCATCTATCTGTGCCTCCTCACAAGCTTTAGTAAGACAAAGCAAGTTTTTATCTATGACTTCCGGTCTCAGTTTTTCTCCAAACTGGGAACGAACAGCTTCTAACAGGTTTTCCATACTAACTTCTGGGAGAACTTTACCGAGAGCACCCAGCATGGAAGTATTAACTACCACCCTTCCTAAAATATCTCGAGAAATCTGGGAAGCATCTACCGTAACCACTCTTCCCCCTTTAAAACCTAACATCTCTCTCAGTTCTTGAGGAGAACCTTCAAAATTAACCACTATAGTTCCTTTTTCATCTAACCCTTCTAAAATTTCCGCTAAACCCAAAAGAGTAGGGTCTATCACTACCACTATTTCCGGGTTAGTAACTCCGCAGTGCATGCGGAGAGGTTGAGAACTGATGCGATTGAAAGCTTTTACCGGGGCTCCCATTCTCTCTGGCCCATACTCGGGGAAAGACTGAAAATATTTCCCCTCTCGCAGAGTTGCATCAGCTAAAATTCGAGAGGCAGTAACTACTCCCTGCCCTCCTCGACCGTGCCACCTGATTTCTAAGGGCTTTTTCAAGATTACTATTCCTCCTTTCTTGGTTTCAGGCTAATTCTTCTTCTTCCTTCTAAAGCTTCTTGCAAAGTTACTTCATCAGCAAACTCCAGATCTCCACCAGAAGGCAATCCTCGAGCAATAAGAGTTACAAGAACGGGAAACGATGATAATTTTTGTGCCAAATAAAGAGCAGTCGCTTCCCCATCTACTGAAGGACTGATGGCCAAGATCACCTCCTTTATTTCTCCCTGACTCACTCTTTCCAACAATTCCTTAATCTTGATTTTTTCTGGACCAATTCCAGAAAGAGGAGAAATAATACCCTGCAGAACATGATATAACCCCCGGAATCCTGTTTTCTCTATAGCTAAAACATCCTGGGGTCTTTCTACAACGCAGACTACGCTCCGGTCTCTCTGAGGATTCTCACAAATTTTACATCTATCTTCTTCAGTATAAAACCCACAGACAGAGCAAAAATGAATTTTCTCTTTTACCTCCTGCAGGGAAGACAACAGTTCTTCTACCTCTAAAGAAGGGGATTTAACCAGATAAAAGGCTAAACGCTGAGCGGTTTTGGGCCCAATACCGGGTAAACGAGAAAAAGCAGAGATAAGCCTTGATAAGGCTTCAGGATAAGATTCTGCCAACGATGTTCCTCTCTACATCAAACCAGGAAGGTTTAACCCCCCGGTGATTTTCCCCATCTCTTCTTCAGCTATTTCTCGTGAACGACGCAAAGCCTCGTTCACCGCCGCCAGAACCAGGTCTTGCAACATTTCCACGTCCTTTTCTTCCAATAATTCGGGCTCGATTTCAATATCTATTATCTCCTGCTGTCCATTACAAACTACCTTTACCATCCCACCACCAGATGAAGCTTCCACCGTTTTTTCCTTCAGTTCCTCCTGCATCTTGGCTATCTTAGCTTGCATCTTCTGGGCTTCCTTCATCAGATTTTTCCAGTTCTGCATCTTCCCACCCACCTTTCGCAATTTCCTCACTTAAGGAATAATCAACTAACACCCCGGAAAAGAGGTCAATAACCTCACCCATCAATGACTTATGATTATGAGAAAGTTGCTCCTCTCTCTTTTCTTTCCTGTCTTCTCTTTCCCTCTCTACTTCTACTTCAGGAGCTTTTTCATTTATAACACATTCTATTTTCCAATTCCCTCCTCGTCTTTTAGCCAGGACTTCTTTAAGAATGCTCAAGTTCTCCTCTCTTTCAACGCTCTCTTTGTGAAATTGACAATTAGAGCTAAACGATAAAACAGCATGAGAAGAACCTACTTCTCTAAAGTCAGCCGCTTGCAAAAATGCGTAAAGGGAAATTTTAGCTTTTTTTACCTCTTGCAAAATTTCCGGCCAGAAATTACCGTTATTCTCTTCTGGTTTCTGACTAACTTCTTCTTTTACCGGATTTTCCTCAGGTAATTTTTCCTCGGGCAATCCAGGTTGCGCCAGGCACTTAATTATATCCAATAAACAAAGTTCTAACAACACCCGGGGTTGTGAAGAACGACGAAGCTCAAATTCAAGATAACTTACTCTCTCTAAAGCTTTTTGTAAAGCTTCTTCGCTCACTTGTTTAGTTAGAGATTGCCACTCCTTTCTTATCTTTTCTCTTTTTTTATCCTGCTTTCGAGTAAGACGAAATAGTAGCAACTCCCGAAGATAGCTTTCCAGGCTGTGGCTGATGTCTTCCGGGCTTAAGCCTCTTTGAATCCATTGATTAAGAAGGAGAAGCGCTCCTCCTTTATCACCCTTGATTATGAGCTCAAGAAGCCGAGTAAAGTCCTCGCTATCTATTTCTCTTAAAATCAAGGAAGCAGTAGCTAAATCTACAGGCTCTTCTTCTCCCCAGGCTAAAATTTGTTCCAGCATCCCTTCGGCATCACGCATAGAACCTCCTGCTTTACGAGCTATGAGATAGAAGACTTCCTCTTCAATTGCAGCTCCTTCTTCTCTGGCTATCTCTTCTAACTTTTTAACCACAGCTTCTTCCGGTAGGGGGTTAAAAATGATTTTTACACAGCGAGAAATGATGGTATCGGGAAGGCGGCGAGGCTCAGTGGTAGCCAGCACAAATATAACGTGTTCTGGTGGCTCTTCCAGGGTTTTGAGCAAAGCATTAAAAGCTTCAGTCGTGAGCATGTGCACTTCATCGATGATGTAAACTTTGAAGCGAGACTGCAAGGGAACATATTTAACTCTTTCCCGAAGCTCTCGTATCTCATCTATACCCCGGTGAGAAGCAGCATCAATTTCTACCACATCCAGAGAATTTCCCTCCTGGATAGTCCGACAACTTTCGCATTCCCCACAAGGCTGAGGAGTTATTCCTTTCTCGCAGTTAACTGCCATAGCCAGAAGGCGAGCAGTAGTGGTTTTTCCTACCCCTCGCGGTCCACAAAAAAGATAGGCATGATGAAGTCGTTTTTTATCTAAGGAATGGGTTAAAATACGTACCGATACCTCTTGTCCTACTACTTCTTCAAAACGAGATGGTCTCCATTTCCTATAGAGTGACAGGTAAGCCAATGTTCTACCTTCTTAGTTTTCAATAAACTGCCTCTAATCGTGCACCGACATTCGATAATTTCTTCCCAGCCGTAGCAGAGGCAGCAAACTCCGGTTAGGCACCCTTGCGGCACCCGAAGAGCTTCACGTACCGCTGCTCCCTCCCGGGCCTGACGGGGTTAGTAAAGATTCGTCGCGCAAGACCCAACCTTCACCGTTCCGTTCCTCCACCCGGAACTGAAAAGAAAAAACCTCCTGTCGGAATTCAGCCCTGCTGTAGCGGATTGCAGGTACAGGGCACCGCTATCTCCCCGCTTAGCACGATTAGAGGCAAATCTTGGCGGAGAGGGTGGGATTTGAACCCACGAGACAGGTTCAACGCCTGTCTACCCGCTCTCCAGGCGGGCGCCTTCGGCCAACTCAGCCACCTCTCCTCTTGAGAATAATTATAAAGGGAAAGAGGAAGTTTTACAAGTTTATTTCCATCGAACGCTAAAATCGACTATAAGAGGGCGCTGCCCCTTATAACCCCCGAAAAAAACTAAAAAGCAAATTAGATAGAGTAAAAAACTCGGGATTGCCACGCCATACGAGAATACGAGGCTCGCAATGACCGCCCTTGCCCGTCACCCCTGAATGGTTCTATTTCCCCTTTTTCGTCACCCCTGAGTGTATTTATCAGGAGTCCATAAGTATTTAAAACCAAAGAAAAAGCAAAAACGTGGATTCCCGATAAAAGATTTCGGGAATGACGGCGGGGGAGGTCGTCACCCCTGAATGCCTCTATCAGGGGTCCACAGTATTTGAAAGCATTTAGATTCCCGATTAAAGATTTCGGGAATGACAAAAAAAGAGGCGTCATTCCTGAATGGTTCTACGAGGGGTCTAAATAATGGGAGGGAGCACTTTTATGGTTCCAAAAAGAAGAAGCAAAAACGTGGATTCCTCGCTAAATTTCAGGCATGGCAGAAAGGAAAACCCTTCCAGGGAGAGGGTGAAACCAAATTATGAGGAGGCAAAACACTCCTCATAACCCCCAAGAGACTAAAACATAAAGACAAAAATTAAAGACTTAAACAAAAACTGCTGAGGGAGGGAAACTCTCCAGCATGCCTCATCGTCATAAACCAATTATTTCCTCTATTTTTTTAATGTCTAAATATTCCTCTAAGGTTTTACTCCACCAATCCAGTTCCTGGTCTATTTCTTCCCAGGAAAAATCTCCCCTCAGGCAGGAAAAGCGGTCTTTACTACTCGATTCCCCCGAGAGGCTATCTTCTTCCACTAAAGATAGAGAAACATAGGGTAAAACCCCCACTACCGGAACCCCGGTGAGCTCTTCCATTTCCTGTAAACCGGGCTTTAAAATTTCTTCATCTCCCCGAAATTTATTGATAATAAAAGCCCGCATCAGCTTTTTTTCCTCTTCACTCGCCAGAGCCCAGGTTCCGTATAAAGAGGCAAAAACTCCTCCTTTTTCTATGTCCCCCACCACAATAACTGGAGATTGAAGATAAAGAGCCACTCTCATGTTAGTTATGTCTTTTCCCCGCAGATTTATCTCTGCTGGGCTTCCTGCTCCCTCTAAAATAAGGAGGTCATATTCTTGCATCAGAGAATCAAGGCTTTCCCTGACCACTTCCCACAAAAATTCATTGTCCCTATAATAAGCAGAAGCCTCCTTTATGTTCCAGGCTTTTCCTCGGACTATTATCTCGCTTTTTCTCTCCCCTTGAGGTTTCAAAAGAACAGGATTCATCCGACTATCAGGTTTTTGAAAAGCAGCTCGAGCTTGAAGAATTTGAGCTATGGACATTTCTTCTCCTTTTTCAGTAATTCCAGAACTACAAGACATGTTCTGAGCTTTAAAAGGAGCTACCTTTATTCCCCGCCGGGCAAAAACTCGTACCAACCCTGCCACTATCACAGTTTTACCCACTCCTGATCCTGTTCCCTGCACCATTAAAGACCTGGCCATTTATCCCTCCTCAAAATTAGTAAAAGCTCGAGGCTCCCTCACACCCCATAAAATCCACAGCAACCCCACCAAATTCAGACTCAGCGCTAACCAGAAAACCCAGTGGTAACCAAATCGGTCAGCAATTTTCCCCCCTAAAATGGGAGAGAAAAAAGCCGGGAAATTACTTAAAAAGCTACTCCACCCCACATACAACCCTCGCTTTTCTCGGGGAGCAAAGTCAAGAACAATGGCTGTTCCTCCCACCGATATAGCACTATAATTAAATCCCAAAAGGGTAAAAGCTAAGAAAAACCATCGAAAATCAGGAGAAAAAAGAGCCAGCAAATTGCTCAAAACTATAGATGTAGCTCCTAAAAGCACCACTAATTTATGCCCTTTTTTGTCTCCTAAGGGACCCCAGATAAAGTTACTCAAAGCCTGAGAGACAAGCAAAACAGCATTATAGCGAGCCACTAAAGCATCAGGGATTATGAATTTTTGCAAAGCATAAACGGTATAAAAAGCCCCTCCTACTACCCCTAAAGCTAAAAATATACGAGCCAGCAAAAAACTCAAAAAGTTGGCATCTTCTCTTATTACCTGGAAAAAAGAAGAGAGAAATTTTTCTCCAGAGGAAGAAGTTACCTCCTCTTTCTCTTCCCGGGTAAGAGCTAGAAAAAAATAAGAAACCACCATCGATACAGAAGCTAACAGGAAACAATGACCAAAGTTGCGAGGAAAAGGATAAGTGCTGATAAATCGTTCTGCCAGAGTAGAACCCCACATTCCCATGAGAGCCCCCAGGCCGTTACCACAGGCAAAATAGAGTCCCCAGCGACTGTGATGGATGACTTTTCCAATCATCTCCGTCCAGATAGGACCGAGAAACCCCATAGCAAAAGAATTAATTCCTAACAAAATGAACAAGATATAAAGCGAAAGAGAAGGATTATGAGGAACGAGATAAAAAGCCAGAAGCGCCATCCCCAGGAAAGGAAGGCGCTCAAAAAGAGTGAATCGAAGGATAAAAGGGAGTTTTTTCTCTAATTTACCAGAAACCCTTGCCCCCCAGATAGCAGGAAATGACCATCCCAGATAAGCAATAGCAGGAATGAGCCCGATTTCCAAATTGCTGGCCCCTAAGCGTTGAGCCAGAAGGGGAAGCAGGGTAACTGTAGAGCCAAAAGACATCCCCAGGCTAAAAAAAGAGTAATCCAGAGTGTCTACTACAAAGTTAAAAAGATAATCTCGTCGAGAGAGCATTATCCCTTTCTTCCTCCTCGCCATTTAGTGTAGGAACGGGGGTCTAACTCCTGCAGGAATCGAGAAGGTTTCCTGACCATAGAGCGAGAACGCCCTCTTTCTCCTAAAATAGGATAACACAAAAATAAATGTTCTCGAGCTCTGGTACAGGCCACATAGAAAAGTCTTCTTTCTTCTTCGATATTCTCCTCTCTTCCCAGACTACGAGGAGAAGGAAAACCCCCCTCACATAACCAGACTACAAACACACAATCCCACTCCAGACCTTTAGCCTGATGAATGGTGGAAAGAACTATTTTTTCATCCTCTATTCCTCCCCTTACCACGTTCTCTGCTTCTATTTCTCCTAAAAGAGCTAACTCACTTAAAAAAGTTTCTAAAGATTTATACCGCAAAGCAAAGTTAGCCAGCTCTTCCAGGTCTTCCTCTCTCTCCTCGTAATTAGGATAATGAGCAACTAAATAGTCCCGGTATCCCCCTGCGAGCACCTCCTGAATTAGAGTAGAAGGAGAGGAATCGAGGTCCTCCAGATGAAATAGTAAATCCCTAAGGGAAGCGAGGCTAGCCCGGGCGTTTACCGGAAGAAGAGAAAAAACTTCCTCTCTCTCCAGAGTAGTAAGAGGATCGGGAGAGGAAGAAAGAGCTCCCCATACTTTTTCTGCTAATGCTCGACCAATCCCGGGATAAAGCTTGAGCACTCTCTTCCAGGCCATCTCATCCCGGGGATTAGCCACTACCTTAAGATAAGCCACCACATCTTTTATATGAGCTTGTTCAAAAAAACGCAGTCCGGAGCGAATTTCAAAAGGGATGCCCCGGCGAGTAAGTTCCATTTGAATTTCCATGCTGTGATAATGAGCCCGGTATAAAACGGCAATCTCCTGGAGGTCATGACCCTCATCATGTAATTCTAAAATCTGGGAAGCTACAAATTCGGCCTGCTCCATAACATCACGCAAGGGCACCACTACAGGCTTTTCTCCTCCTTTTTTCATCGGATGTAAAACTTTAGGAAATTGACGACGATTAAAAGAAATTACCTGATTGGCCAGCTCCAGAATAGGAGCTCTACTTCGATAGTTGGTCTCCAGTTTAAATATCTGACAATCCGGGTATCTCTCAGGGAAACGCATGATATTGACAAAATTAGCTCCCCGAAACGAATAAATACTCTGAGCATCGTCGCCCACTACTAAAAGATTGCGGTGTTCCTGAGCTAAAAGGTCCATAATCTCAGCCTGCAGAAGGTTAGTATCCTGATACTCATCTACTAAAATATGGTGAAAAGCACTTCCATATTTGCGGCGAGTATTTTCATCTTCTTGTAAAAGAGACCAGGTATAGTAAAGCAAATCATCATAGTCCATAAGAGAGAGCTGGCGTTTCCTGTCCTGGTAAAGAGCAAAAAGGGAACTTAACTGACTCGCCCAGCTCAAAAACTGAGGGTAAAACTTTTCTAAAATATCCTCCACAGAGATAAAAGTGTTGCGACTCATAGAGATGATGTTGGCAATCACATCCCCTTTGGGAAAACGGCGAGAACGGCGGTCTATCCCCATCTCCTCTATGGTAGATTCCAGAAGGTCTTTCTGGTCTTCCCGATCCAGAATAGTATAGTTGTTATCATAGCCTATCTTTTTTGCTTCCCGGCGGAGAATGAGGTTACCAATATGGTGGAAAGTCCCTCCCCACATACCCTCCAGGCTTATCCCTAAAAGACATTCCACCCGATGTAACATCTCTCGGGCTGCTTTATTGGTAAAAGTAGCCAAAAGAAGGGAAGAAGGATCTACCCCTTCCTCTATCAGCCTTGCCACTCGATAGGTGATGGTCCGGGTTTTTCCACTACCTGCTCCAGCAATCACTAAAATCGGACCTTCATCGGCAAAGACCACTTTTTTCTGCTCTTCATTCAATTCTTCTTCATAATCAATGCGCAAAATTCCTTTCAAGAATCAAACCTCCTATTTCCTTACTTTTTCTATCAGCTCTCTGAGCTCTTTATCTCCAAAAAGATAAACCCGATTACAGAAAAAACAGCTAACTTCTGCTCTTCCTTCTCGGGCTAACAACTCCTCTAATTCTTCTCTTCCAAGTAGTATCAAAGTCCGACGGGCTCTCTCTCGAGAACAATGGCAATGATAACACAGTTTCTTTTCTCCCACCACCCGATAAGAAAGGGAAGCTAAGAGGTCTCGAGTTATTTCCTCCGGGCTTTTTCCCTCCAGAATAAGAGAGCTCACAGGAGGAAGGAGAGAAATATTATCCTCGATTTTCTGTATTACATGTTGTGGAGTGCCCAGAGGAGTGTGAATGATAAACCCACCTGATGATAACACCTCTCCTTTTTCTCCCACATAAACACCGGCACTGCAGGCCGAAGGAAGCTGCTCAGAAAGGGCAAAGTAATAAGCCAAATCATAAGCAATGCCTCCTCGAGGCATCTTTATATAACCAGCATAAGGCTCCCCTAATCCCAGATCTTTCACCACCGAAAGCTGAGAGCCTTTCCCCACTGCTTCTTCTACATTAAGTTTTTTATCTTCCCGGGAAGGAACAAAAACCGAAGGTTGAGAAACATATCCTCTCACCTCTCCTTGCGAGTTAGCCTGCGCCAATATGCTTTCTAAAGGCCCCAGGCAACGAATGTGCAAAGTTACCTTTTGACCTTCTTTGAGAGCAGCACCCATTATCCCGGCAAGGGTTAGTGCTCTTCCCAGGGCAGCAGTAGCCACAGGACTGGTATTATGTAAAAACCTTGCTTCTTCTACTAAAGAAGTGGTTGAGGCAACATAAGCCACCACTGTGGTATCTTCCACCATAGACCATACCACTTTATCTTCGTACTTTTCCACTCAATCACTCTCCTTAACTGCCATCATCCATAGAGCCATAACTAAAAACAAAAATAACACCCAGGGACTGCTATCCCAAAAGGTATCATTTCCTCCCCATCTATACAACACCTGAAGGTAAGCAAGAACCAGAAGAGAGCTCCCCAGAAAAGAGCTTAAGAAATTTAGAACTTTTTTGTTCAGGGAAAGAAGCGCAAAAAGTAGGGAAGAAAAAAGCACCACCGTAAAAGAAAGATGACCCAAAAAGCGCAACAGCTCTACCGAAGAAGAGATCTCTATTAAAAGATAATAGAGGTTGGCGCTCAACCAGAAACCAGAAAAGAATCTCCCCCAGCGTTCTCCTTTTTTACTCGCTACAACTCCGGCTAAAAAAAGAG
>Ga0209608_1001423_pt1 | contig 19688 bp, 15 predicted proteins | sample AD_UKC130_MetaG_FD_184428 | JGI IMG/M metagenome (GOLD analysis project Ga0209608, IMG submission 184428) | Active sludge microbial communities of municipal wastewater-treating anaerobic digesters from Canada - AD_UKC130_MetaG (SPAdes) (version 2) | ecosystem: Engineered > Bioreactor > Anaerobic... | reverse complement strand
GGTTTTTTCCGCCGGTTGTCGCCACTTTGGCTGCGTAACGCCGAGGGACCTCGAGCCTAGTGCTTGAGGTTCCTTTTTTGCCCCGGCTGAGGCAAGGACTTGCTGGGCTGGATGTAGAATAGAAGGGACGAGGTGTACAGCGGTGATTATTCTAGGAGTTGACCCCGGATTGGCCATTACAGGCTTCGGGGTGGTGCGCATAGAGCACAACCGCCATACTGTGCTGGGGTATGGGGCCATCCGCACTGCGGCTGGAGAGGAGACCGCCCGGCGCTTAGACACTATCTACCAAGAGCTCAGCAGGCTGATTGCGGAGTTTCACCCCCATTGTCTGGCAGTGGAAGAGCTCTTTTTTAATAAGAACTCAGCTACCGCCTTGGCGGTGGGACAAGCCAGGGGTGTGGCCATTTTAGCCGCTTCCCACGCGGGATTGCCTGTACATGAGTATACTCCGCTGCAGGTCAAGACTGCCGTGACCGGTTACGGCCGCGCAGCTAAAGAACAGGTGGCGTACATGGTGCGTATGCTTTTGGGTCTGGACAGCACGCCCCAGCCCGATGATGTCACCGATGCTCTGGCCATCTGCATCTGTCACGGCTATAATGCCCATAATTGGGGGAGGAGAGAGCAATGATCGTTGCCCTGCGGGGTCGGCTGGTGGAGGCCACGGACAATACTGTGATCCTGGATGTGCAGGGCGTGGGTTATGAGATCAACGCCTCTGCCTCTGTTCTGCGCGCGTTGCCCCCTTTAGGGCAGGAAGTGCAGGTTTACACCTATCTGCAGGTGCGCGATGATGGTTTGACCCTCTATGGCTTCTCCTCTTGGGAGGAGAAGCGCCTGTTCGAGAAAATAATCGGCGTGGCTGGGATCGGGCCCAAGAGCGGCATGGCCATCATCTCTAGCATTACTCCCTGGGAGTTTATCCGCGCAGTCCAGACCAAGGATCTCAAGGCCCTCACCAAACTTCCGGGCGTGGGCAAGAAAACAGGTGAGCGGATCTTGCTGGAACTAAAGGACGCCTTTGCTGCTGCCTCCTGGCCTGAAGAGGAGAGGCCGCCGGAGCAGCCAGGAACCATTTTAGACGATGCGGTGGAGGCTTTGATCGCTCTTGGTTACAGTCTGAGTGAAGCTGAGCGCATGGTCAGTCAAGCCCAACTGCAGCTCCCGGACGAGTATGATCTACAGGAGCTCTTGAAGGTGGCCTTGGCCCAGAACAGCCAGCAGAGGGGTGAACGGGTTTGGAGACGGAACGGATAGTCAGCGCCTGGAAAAGGCCGGATGATTGGGATGTGGACAGGTCGCTGAGGCCCAGGACCTTGGCGGAGTACATCGGCCAGGATAAGGTGAAGGAGCATTTGCGGCTGTTCATCACCGCTGCTAAACAGCGCGGCGAAGCTCTGGATCATGTGCTCCTCTACGGGCCCCCGGGCTTGGGGAAGACCAGCCTCGCCCACATCATTGCCGCGGAAATGGGGGTGGGCATTCACGTCACCTCGGGTCCTGCCATTGAACGCCAGGGGGACTTGGTGGCCATCTTGACCAGCATTCAAGCTAAGGACGTGATTTTTATCGACGAGATTCACCGCCTCAGCAGACAGGTGGAGGAAGTGCTTTATCCTGCCATGGAGGACGGTGTGGTTGATATTGTGATCGGTAAAGGCCCGGGAGCCAGGTCAGTACGCATTGACCTACCCCCGTTTACCCTGGTGGGGGCCACAACCAGGGCAGGGATGCTCACCTCCCCTCTCCGGGACCGCTTCGGCATGATCAGCCGCCTGGAGCTGTACAGCGTTGAGGATCTGCAGGCAATTGTGCTGCGCGCCGCGGGGATTCTCAATATTGAGATCGAGCATGGGGGAGCCGAGGAGATTGCCAAACGCTCCCGGGGTACACCCCGGGTGGCCAACCGCCTGCTGAAACGGGTGCGGGATTACGCCCAAGTACGGGCAAATAACCGCATTTCCCATGGGGTGGCCCGAGAGGCCCTCAGCTTGTTCGAGATTGACGATAACGGTCTAGATCCCATGGACCGGAGGATTCTGCACACTATCCACCAGGTGTTTGGAGGAGGTCCCGTGGGGGTGGATAGCCTCAGCGCGGTGATCGGTGAAGAGGCAGCCACCATCGAAGATGTGTATGAACCCTTCCTGCTGCAGCTCGGCCTGGTGCAGAGAACCGCTAGAGGCCGCTGCCTGACCAGGTTGGGCTATGAGTACCTGGGCATTCAGCCCCCGGAAGCCGATGGTGAGCAGCGTTGATCTGGAAGGTGGAAGGAATCGTCCTGCGCGTCCGCAACTTCGGGGAAGCGGACCGGATCGTGACGATCTACACAAAAGAACGGGGCAAGCTGCAGGCGGTGGCCAGGGGAGCAAGGCGGGTCCGCAATCGCCTGCTCAGTTCCACCCAGCTGTTTACCCACGGGCAGTATCTCATTTTTCCAGGCAAGGAGCTCCACAACCTCAGCCAAGCGGAGATTGTGCATAGCGGGCAGAGCCTGCGCGACGATTTGGAGAAGCTGGCCTATGCTTCCTACATCACTGAGCTTGTGGATGCCTTAACTCCTGAAGAGGATCCGGCCGCAGAGGTGTTCGCACTCTTGGTCGGCAGTCTGGCCCTGGCGAGCCAGGGACGGCTCAAACTTGCAGCCCGGGCCTTTGAGCTTAGGCTCATGCGGGAGTTGGGCTACGAGCCGGAGCTGTATGCCTGCCTGAGCTGCCGGGAACCCGTTCGGGAGAGACTCTTCTTTAGCGAGCAGGGAGGCGTGCTGTGTTCCAAGTGTGCAGGACAGATTCCTGGGAGCGTGCCCCTTTCCAACGGCGCGTGGGAACTGATGAAGAAGCTCTTGGAGTGGGAGTTCTCTAAGCTCACCGTGCTGCATCCAGCGGGAAACCTTGAAGAGGAACTGCGCCGGGTGATGCGTAGGTACCTGGATTTCCGGCTAGAATATCCTTTGAAATCCTTAGACTTCCTAGACACCCTCACGGCGGTTCCTCCCGGGCCAGATTGACAATTTGTGGTGGATTTGGTATAACTGAAACGTAATACTAGCGCCGTCAAGGCGCTCTATACGAGCCTCTGGAGAACCTTTCGTCCCTGGTCGTTGGGTGAAAGGTTTTCAAAATAAGAGAGGGGTGGCTGAGTGAATCTTCAGGAGATGATCTTAAAGCTGCAAGCCTTTTGGGCAGAGCAGGGGTGCATAATTTATCAGCCCTACGATCTGGAGGTTGGCGCGGGAACCATGTCGCCAGCCACTTTTTTGAAAGCGCTGGGCCCCGAGCCTTGGAATGTGGCCTACGTGCAGCCGAGCCGGCGCCCCACCGACGGACGCTACGGAGAGAATCCCAACCGGGTCCAGCATTACTATCAGTTTCAGGTGATCCTCAAGCCCTCTCCCGATGATGTGCAGGATGTTTATCTGAAAAGTTTGGAAGCGCTGGGCATCGACCTGGGCAAGCACGATGTGCGCTTTGTGGAAGATGACTGGGAGTCTCCCACCCTCGGGGCCTGGGGCCTGGGCTGGGAGGTGTGGCTGGATGGAATGGAGATCACTCAGTTCACCTACTTTCAGCAGGTGGGCGGGATCGATGTGAAGCCCGTGTCCGCGGAGATCACCTACGGTGTGGAGCGGCTGGCCATGTTCATCCAGGGAGTGAACTCCATTTTCGACCTGGTTTGGGTGGACGGGGTAACCTATGGAGATGTTTTTCTCCAGAACGAAGTGGAGTACTCCAAGTACAACTTTGAGGCAGCGGATACGGAGAAGCTCTTTACCTTGTTCGATCTGTATGAGGATGAAGCCAAGCGCTTGATCGAGCTGGGCTTGGTGCTGCCTGGGTATGATTATGTGCTCAAGTGTTCCCATACCTTTAATCTTCTGGATGCCCGCGGCGCCTTAAGTGTGAGCGAAAGAACCCGTTTTATCAGCCGTGTTCGGGCCTTGGCCCGCCTGGCAGCCCAGGGTTATCTGGCAGAGCGGGAAAGGCTGGGCTTTCCACTATTGAAGAGAGGGGCTGTCTAGATGCAGGATCTTTTGCTGGAACTAGGCTTTGAAGAGCTGCCTGCCCGCTTTATCGAAGGCGCGCTGAAACAGCTGTCTGAGGCCATCACGGCCAAGCTCTCCCAGGAGCGTTTGGGCTTTGGGCAGGTTCACACTTTCAGCACCCCCCGCCGCTTAGCTGTACTTGTGGAACAGCTCCAGGAGCAGCAGGAGGATTTGGTGGAGGAGATTAAAGGCCCGCCCCTGCGTATTGCCCGGGATGAGGAGGGCAAGCTCACGAAAGCCGGCCTTGGCTTTCTGCGCTCCCAAAACGCTGAGGAAAAGGACATCATTGTCAAGTCTTATCAAGGGGCGGACTACATTTACATCCAAAGGGAAGTGCAGGGCCAGCCCACGTTTAGACTCCTCAAACCTCTCTTAGAGGAGATTATAGCTAACCTGAGTTTTCCCAAGAACATGCGCTGGGGCAATTACGATCTGCGTTATGCCCGACCTCTGCGCTGGATTGTAGCTTTATTCGGCACCCAGGTGATTCCCCTGGAAGTGGGTCCGATCAAGGCTGGGCGGGAAAGCTTCGGGCATCGCCAGCTGAGTTCAGGACCGGTGGTGATTGCCGAGCCCCAGGCGTATCTTTCCACCTTGAAAGAGCACTATGTCATGGCCGATGCCCAAGAGCGGCGCGCGGCCATTTGGCAGCAGATTCAGGATTTGGCCGCCAGACACAATGCCTGGGTGAAGGAAGATGAGCGCCTCTTGGGGGAAATCGTCAACTTAGTGGAATACCCCACTGCCTTCAGAGGGGAGTTCTCTCCCGAGTATTTGACCGTTCCGGCGGAGGTCTTGATTACCTCCATGAAGGAGCATCAGCGCTATTTTCCCCTCCACAACGCCCAGGGACAGCTCCAGGCCAGTTTCATCGGGGTGCGCAATGGCGCCGATAACCACCTGGATTTGGTGATCAAGGGGAACGAAAAGGTGCTGGCGGCGCGCTTGGCCGATGCCAAGTTCTTCTACGAAGAGGATCTGAAGGTAAAGCTGGTTGATCAGCTGCCCCGGCTGGAACAGGTGGTGTTCCAGGAAAGGCTGGGCACCATGGGGGATAAGGTGCGGCGTTTGGAAAAGCTCACCGCGTTTTTGGCAGAGCGGCTGGGCCACGCTGACCGGCTCGAGACGGCTTTACGCACGGCCCGCCTGGCCAAGAGCGATTTGGTCACCCAGATGGTCTATGAGTTTCCTGAGCTGCAGGGGATTATGGGGGAGAAGTATGCTTTGGCCCAAGGCGAGGATCCCGCAGTGGCCGCTGGTATCCGCGAGCACTATCTGCCCCGCTTTGCCGGCGATGGCCTGCCCGAAACGGTGGAAGGCACTGTGGTCAGCTTGGCGGACAAACTGGATACGCTGGTGGGTTACTTCGCTCTGGGGAAGATTCCCACAGGGTCCCAGGATCCCTTTGCCCTGCGCCGTCAAGCTCAGGGAGTTGTGCAGATCCTGCGCCGGGGAGGCTATGCCATCTCCCTGCGGGAGCTCATTGAAGCTGCCGAGGAGCGGTATGCTGACCTTCCCTTAGGTGAGGAGCGCACCCAGGCTCTGGTGGATTTCCTGCTGGCCCGGCTGAGGGTGATCCTTTTGGAGCAGGGCTACAGCTACGATCTAGTTGATGCGGTTTTAGCTGGAGGGGACGAGTGCATCCCCAGCCTAGAAGCTAAGGTGAAGGCCTTGGCCCAGTTCCGGGAGGAAGCTGGTTTTGTGGATCTGCTCACTGGTTTTGAACGGGTAGCTAATCTGGCGGCCAAAGGCAGCGGTAGCGAGCTTACACCTAGTGTGTTTGCTGCTGCCGACGCCGAGTTCCACCAAGCGCTGCAGGCAGCCGAAAAGGCCTGCCTGGCCCTGGCGGCTCAGGGCGACTTTAAGGGCCTTCTGCAGCAGCTCGCGGCGCTCCGGGGCCCCATCGACCGTTTCTTTGATCAGGTGATGATTATGGATCAGGACCCCGTTGTGCGGGGCAACCGGTTGGCTTTACTCAATCAGGCGGTGAGATTGTATCGATTGTGTGGTGATTTGCACCTGGTTGTTGGAAATAAGTAAAGAAGCGGATTGGGAGAAGGAGAACCAGGGGGGATAAAGAATAGATTAGGTTGGTATTTGAGCCAATATTTTCCGCTTCTTCAGATATGTTCCCCCATGGGGAATTATAGAGTAAGAAACGCAGAAGGAGGATGTGCATGAACACCAAGTGGGTTTACTTTTTTGGCAGCGGCCGCACTGAAGGCCAAGAGGGCAACCGGAACCTAGTTGGCGGTAAAGGTGCCAACTTAGCCGAGATGACAGCCCTGGGCATTCCCGTGCCCCCCGGCTTTACCATCACCACCGAAGCCTGCACGGCTTTTTACGGCAACAATGAGCAGTGGCCGGAAGGTTTGGAAGAACAGGTCATGGAGAATTTGGCCAAGTTAGAACAAGCCATGGGAGCCAAGTTCGGCGACGAGGAGAATCCTCTCCTGGTTTCTGTCCGCTCCGGTGCACGGGTATCCATGCCTGGTATGATGGACACCGTCTTGAACTTGGGCTTGAATGACACCACTGTGGAAGCTCTGGCTAAGAAATCGGGGAACCCCCGTTTTGCCTGGGACTCCTACCGCCGTTTCATCCATATGTACGGTGATGTGGTCATGGGTGTGGCCCATGAACTCTTTGAGGAGACCATCGCCAAAAAGCGCGCCGAAGAGGGCGTGGAGCAGGATAACGAGTTGAGCGTAGAGGCTCTCAAGGCCCTGGTTCAGGAGTACAAAGCTATCGTTAAGAATGCCGCAGGCACTCTGTTCCCCGATGATCCAGTTGAACAGCTGCGGGGAGCGATCGACGCCGTGTTCCGTTCCTGGAACGGTGCTCGGGCCATCCGTTACCGCCAGATCAACAACATTCCCCACGATTGGGGTACAGCTGTGAACGTCCAGGCCATGGTCTTTGGTAACATGGGCGAAACCTCTGGTACAGGCGTGGCCTTCACCCGTGATCCTTCCACCGGTGAAAACGTGTTCTACGGCGAGTACCTCATGAATGCCCAAGGTGAAGACGTGGTAGCAGGTATCCGCACTCCTCTGCCCATTGCCGAGCTCAAGAAGGGCATGCCTGAAGTCTACGCAGAGCTGGAACAGATTTATAAGCGGCTGGAGAACCACTACAAGGATATGCAGGATATCGAGTTCACCATTCAGGAAGGTAAGCTGTACATCCTGCAGACCCGCGTCGGTAAGCGGACGGCCACTGCAGCTGTGCGCATTGCCGTGGAAATGGTGGAAGAGGGGCTCATTGACAAGAAGACTGCCCTTCTGCGTGTCGAGCCCGAACAGCTCGATCAGCTGCTCCATCCCATGATCGATCCCAAAGCCAAGTATGAGGCCATTGCTAAAGGTCTGCCTGCCTCTCCGGGTGCCGCAGCCGGCCGCATCGTGTTTACCGCGGAAGAAGCCGAGCAGTGGAAAGAGCGCGGTGAACAGGTTATCCTGGTCCGCAACGAGACCTCCCCTGAGGATATCGGTGGCATGCACGTAGCCGAGGGTATCTTAACGGCCCGCGGCGGTATGACCTCCCACGCTGCCGTAGTTGCCCGCGGTATGGGCAAGTGCTGTGTAGCAGGCTGCGCCGCTGCTTTGATCGATGAAGAGAAAAAGACCCTCACCTTTGGCACCACTGAGCTCAAGGAAGGCGACTGGATTACCTTAAACGGCAGCACCGGCGAAGTGATCGTGGGCCAAGTACCCATGGTGGAAGCTCAGGTCAGCGGCAATCTAGGCACCCTCTTGGAGTGGGCCGATGAGTTCCGCACCCTGGGTATCCGCACCAACGCCGATACGCCCCACGACGCCAAGACTGCTTTGGACTTTGGCGCCGAGGGCATCGGGTTGTGCAGAACAGAGCACATGTTCTTCGAAGGCGACCGCATCAGCGCTGTGCGCCAGATGATCTTTGCCCAAGACCAAGCCGGACGGGAAGCTGCCCTGGCTAAGCTGCTGCCTTACCAGAAGGGCGACTTCAAAGGGATTTTCCGGACCATGCAGGGCAAACCCGTAACGGTGCGCTTGCTGGATCCTCCTCTGCATGAGTTTGTGCCCCAGGATGCCGAGACCATCCGCAAGCTGGCCGCCGACATGGGAGTGACGGTAGAGGCCTTGAAGGCACGCATTGAGGCCCTCGAGGAGATCAACCCCATGCTGGGCCATCGTGGCGTGCGCCTTGGTGTGACCTATCCTGAGATCTACGCCATGCAGGCCCGGGCCATTTTCGAGGCCGCGGCAGAGCTTACCAAGGAAGGGGTACAGGTCTTCCCAGAGGTTATGATTCCCTTGGTCGGCACTGTGCAGGAGCTCAAGCTGATGAAAAAGGTCTGCATCGAAGTGGCCGAAGAGGTCATGAAGGAGTTTGGCGTTGAGTTCAAGTACCTGGTGGGCACCATGGTGGAAATCCCCAGGGCTTGCGTTGTGGCCGATGAGATCGCCGCTGAAGCCGAGTTCTTCTCCTTCGGTACCAACGACCTCACCCAGATGACCTTTGGCTTCAGCCGCGATGACGCTGGAACCTTCCTGCCCCAGTACATTGAAAAGGGCGTCTTGGAAAAGGATCCGTTCCAGAGCTTGGATCAGGTGGGCGTAGGCTCCCTGGTTAAGATGGGTGTCGAGAAGGGCCGCTCCGTGCGGGCGAACCTGAAGATCGGCGTCTGCGGTGAGCACGGCGGCGACCCGGCTTCCATCGACTTCTTCCATCGTGTTGGCTTAGATTACGTGAGCTGCTCGCCATTCCGCGTGCCCATCGCCCGTTTGGCTGCTGCCCAGGCCAACATTCGCAACCCACGGTAAGTCTGCGGGTTAGCATAGAAGGAAAACTTCTTGGCGCGGGGAACCCATACTATGTTAGTGTGGGTTCTTGCGCGTTCAAGGGCAGGATGCAAGTGCTGGCGGCAAGGGGAAGCTCAGGGAGCTGGTAGGAACTGTGCGCTGATGGAGAGGGGTGCAGACATGAATTTCGTGGAGTCCATTTTGGAATGGGAAGAGAAGTACTTATCCCCCTACGCGGCGAAGGCGCGGCAGAGTAAGGGGCGTGTTTACCCCGAAGAGCCGTGTTCGTACTCTACCTGTTTCCAGCAGGACCGGGAACGCATCGTCCACTCCAAGGCGTTTCGCCGCCTCAAATCCAAGACCCAGGTTTTCATCGCCCCCAAGGGAGACCATTACCGCACCCGCATGACCCATGTCTTAGAGGTAACCCAAATAGCCAGAAGTGTGGCCCGGGCCTTGCGTTTGAACGAGGACCTCACGGAAGCCATTGCCCTGGGACACGATCTGGGGCATACCCCTTTTGGGCATGCTGGCGAAGCTGCCCTCCAGCGCCTAGTTGGCCACTTCCGACACAACGAGCACAGCCTGCGGGTGGTGGATGTGCTGGAGGTGTATGCTCCCGACTACCCCGGGCTCAACTTGACCTGGGAGGTACGGGACGGCATTCTGCACCATACCGGGGACACTCTGCCCCAGACTCTGGAGGGCCAGGTGGTGCGCATCTGCGACCGCATAGCCTATCTGAATCACGATGTGGAAGATGCTGTGCGGGGCGGAATCCTCCGGGAGGAGGACCTGCCTGAACAAGTGCTAGAGGTCTTGGGGCGCACCAGCCGGGAGCGCATCCGAACCATGGTTACGGATATTCTCCACACCAGCTTCGGCAAGAATCAGGTGGCCATGAGTCCAAGGGTCCAGGAGGCCACTGACCTTCTGCGGAGTTTCCTTTTTGAAAACTTCTATTTTAACTCCGCGGCCAAGCAGGAGGAGTCCAAGGTGTACGGAGTGATCAGTATGCTCTACACTTACTACCTGGAGCACGGTGAGCGTTTCAAGAATGCTGCTGATCCCCAGGTGGAAGTGGTGGACTATATCGCCGGCATGACTGACAGCTTCGCAACCCAGGAGTTTCAGCGGCTGTTTCTGCCCCGGGGCTGGGGGGGTGACGGAGATCGCAAGGTTTTCTGAGCAGTGGCTGGAACGGGTCAGGGCTGCCGTAGATATTGTGGAAGTAGTCGGCCGGCGCGTCGAGCTGCGCCAGACGGGGAAGAATTATGTGGGGCTGTGCCCTTTTCACAGTGAGAAAACGCCCTCCTTGACCGTTAACCCAGAAAAACAGTTTTTCCATTGCTTTGGCTGCGGTAAGGGAGGTAATGTGTTCAACTTCATCATGGAAACGGAAAACCTATCCTTCCCGGAAGCGGTGGTGAAACTGGCGCAGGAAAAGGGGATTCCAGTGCCGTCCCTATCCCCCCATGACCAGCGGAAGGAACAGGAGCGGGAGCAGCTGCGCCAGGTGAACCAGCTGGCGGCCCGTTATTACTACCGAAATCTGCGCTCTCCAGCCGGGGCCAAGGCACGCGCCTACCTGGAAGGCAGGGGGATCAGCAAAGAACTGGCCAGGCATTTCTACCTGGGTTATGCCCTGGAGGAGTGGGACGGCTTGGCTAGTTTTCTCCAGACCCAGGGTGTGGATCTGGCTGTGGCCCAGGCCGCGGGGCTGGTCACTGCGGGTCAGCGGGGTTTTATCGACCGTTTCCGGGGGCGGGTTATGTTCCCCATTTGCGATCATCTAGGGCGCTTTGTGGGCTTTGGCGGCAGGAGCCTAGTCTCTTCCGGCCCCAAGTACCTGAACACGGGCCAGACTGCGGTGTTCAACAAGGGCCAGATTCTCTACGGGTTAAACTGGTCCAAAGAGGAGATCCAAGCCCAGGACCAGGTAGTGATTGTGGAGGGATACACCGATTTGATCGCGCTGTTTGCCGCTGGGCAGCGCAATGTGGTGGCCTCCTTGGGGACGGCCTTTACTCCGGCCCATGCAAGGCTCCTGAAGCGCTTCTGCTCCCAGGCTATCATCGCCTTTGACGGCGATGCCGCGGGGGAGAGGGCGGCTTGGCGGGGGATGGAGGTGTTACATGCCTCCGGGCTGAAGGTGCGCGTGGCCAGTCTGCCCGGGGGAGAGGACCCCGACAGTTTTGCCCGCGCCCGAGGGATGGAAGGAGTGCGGGCCTGGTTGCATAGTGCCCGGCCTTTTCGGGAATACCAGATTGATAGAATTATTTCCCAACACGATGTAGAAACTAGAGAAGGAAAATTGGCCGCATCTACAGAACTTGTTACATTGCTATCTCAGCTTACCAACGCCGTTGAGCGCGATGAATACACTCGCTATGCAGCGGAGCGTCTAGGTGTGCGGGAAGAAGCGCTGGCAGCAGAGGTTCACCAGAGGCTGGGCATACCCAGGGTTCCCCGGGCGCAGAATAGGCGTAATCTAAAGGGCAGCCCGCCCAAACGGGCAGCCGCTGTTTCTGCACTGGAGGCAGGGGAAGAGCTGCGGGAGCGCGAAGTACTTCGGCACCTTTTGCAGGAGCCGGGGCTCCTACGGGAGATTACAGAGCAGGGAATTGGTGCGGATAGTTTCCAGCACCCAGACTACCGCCATCTTTTTCTGTCTCTGAGTGCGGGTTTGTCTGATGAGCGCGCCGCGTCCACCGCCAGTCGGCTGCTGTCCCTGGAGGAACCAGTCGCAAGCTGGGAAGATTGTCTTGGGTCGTTTCTGGCGGTTTTGAAGAGGCGAAGATTGCGGAAGATAGAGGAAAAACTTGCCTTATTGGAGAATGATAGAGAAGGTTTCGATGTCCGCATGGAGTTATACCAGCTGCTGAAGGAGTATTATGACATTTGCAGCCATCATTCTAGCTGAAAACAGCCGGACAGAAAGGGGGTATTCATGTTGAACAAGAAGGAAGCAAGCACCGTGGCAGACAACATCCAAGCAGTGAACGAACTCATGGCGAGGGCGAAAAAGCGCGGCATGGTTACTTATCGCGAAATCATGGATAGCCTGCAAGATGTGGATCTTCTTCCTGAGCAGATCGATGAGATTTATGAGAGCTTCTCGGCCATGGGTGTAGACGTGATTCCCCATTCCAATGCTGAACACGACGATGACCCTGGTGAGCCGGTCGATGACGATGTGACTGATGAGGCAGACCAGGATGAATATGATTTGTCCATGCCAGAGGATATTGGGCTTGATGATCCTGTCCGTATGTATCTAAAGGAGATCGGCAGGGTTCCGCTCCTCACTGCCGAGGAAGAAGTGGAACTGGCCAAGCGCATTGAACAGGGTGATCAAGAAGCCGCGCGCAAGCTGGCAGAAGCCAACTTGCGTCTGGTGGTGAGCATTGCCAAACGTTATGTGGGTAGGGGTATGCAGCTGCTGGACTTGATCCAGGAGGGCAACCTGGGCCTGATCAAGGCGGTGGAGAAGTTTGATTACCGCAAAGGTTTCAAGTTCAGTACCTACGCCACTTGGTGGATCAGGCAGGCCATTACCAGATCCATTGCGGACCAAGCCCGTACCATCCGCATTCCCGTCCATATGGTTGAAACCATCAACAAGTTGACCCGGGTTTCCCGGCAGTTGCTCCAGGAGTTGGGGCGGGCTCCCACACCGGAGGAAATAGCGGAGGCTATGGACATGCCTGCGGAGCGGGTGCGGGAGATCATGAAAATCGCCCAAGAGCCCGTGTCTCTGGAGACACCCATTGGGGAAGAGGAAGACAGCCATCTAGGCGATTTTATTGAAGATCAGGAAGCAACTGCCCCAGCAGAGGCCGCGGCTTTCACCATGCTCCAGGAACAGCTAGAAGAAGTGCTGGAGTCTTTGACTCCCAGAGAACAGCAGGTGCTCAAGCTGCGCTTTGGCTTGGAAGATGGACGGGGCCGGACCTTGGAGGAAGTGGGCCAGGTCTTTGGGGTAACCCGGGAGCGCATTCGCCAAATTGAAGCCAAGGCCCTGCGCAAACTGCGCCATCCGAGCCGCAGCAAGAAGTTGAAGGACTTTTTGGAGCAGTAGCCACACCCTTGACACTGAGCGGATGTTTTCCTATAATTGATCCGTGTTGGACCCCTAGCTCAGCGGTTAGAGCAGCAGACTCATAATCTGTTGGTCCTGGGTTCGAATCCCAGGGGGTCCACCATTAAACCCCAGCTAGAAGCGGCTTTGCGCAAGAAAATTGCGGGTGTGTCAAGGTTGCACACTTTACCACCACTGGTACTGTTTACCACCAATTCGGGGGACCTGTAAGTCTCCCTTTTCTTGTGTCTTAGTGGGGAACATGGTATACTTGTAGGGAAGCTGCTGAGTGAACCGGATGATCGCGAAGGGTTACCCTTTGAGGAAAGTCCGAGCTCCATAGGGCAGGATGCTGGGTAACACCCAGTGGAGGCGACTCTAAGGCTAGTGCCACAGAAACATACCGCCTAGGCCGGTGTTTCGGCCCAGGTAAGGGTGAAAAGGTGAGGTAAGAGCTCACCAGCGGTTAGGTGACTAACTGGCTAGGTAAACCCCATCCGGAGCAAGGTCAAATAGGAAAGGAGAGGCTGCCCGTCTCGTTTGACTTTCGGGTTGACCGCACGAGGCTTTAGGCAACTAAAGCCCTAGATAGATGATCATCCTCGACAGAACTCGGCTTACAGGTTCACTCAGATCGTCTTGTAACCTGGATACCCTTGATATCCAGGTTTTTGCTGTTTGTCCACCGCACAGCCGCATGGTGGGCTTTTCCATTTAGGGAAAATTTTCATGGGTGGGGCAGGATTTTGCGAAAACCCACCGAATTAGGTCAACGAAGTGGTGCATAGTGGGGAAAAGTGGGGGATACCGCGAAGGGAGTGGTGAGCATGTTCTTGGGCGAGTATCAGCACAGCCTGGATGCCAAAGGACGCCTCACTATTCCCGCGAAGTTCCGTGAGGAGTTGGGGGAGGGAGCCATTATCACCCGTGGGCTGGATCACTGCCTCTTCCTGTTCCCCAGCCACGAATGGAGCGTCTTAGAGAATAAGCTGCGTACCCTGCCCCTCACCAAACACGATGCCCGGCAGTTTGTCCGGTTCCTGTTTTCGGGGGCCACTGAATGCGAGTTGGATAAGCAGGGGCGGATCATGCTTCCCCTGAATCTGCGGGAGTATGCCGGCATTGACAAGGATGCGGTGGTAATCGGCGTTGCCAGTCGCATTGAGATCTGGAGCAGGGCGAAGTGGGAGACCTACGTGCAGGCGGCTGAACAGTCTTTTGAACAGATCGCCGAGAGTATAGTGGATCTGGGAATCTGAGCTAGGGGTGAAGAGATGGAGTTTGGCCACGAACCGGTTCTCCTCCAGGAGACCATTGATGCCCTTGCCCTCAAGCCGGGTGAAGTGTATGTGGACTGTACCGTCGGCGCCGCAGGCCACAGCCTGGGCATGCTGGCCACGGAACCCACTATTCAGCTCATTGGGATCGATCAGGATGACGCCGCCTTGGAGCGGGCCAAGTATCGCTTGGCCAACTACAGAGAACGGGTAACGTTGATCAAAGGGAACTTCCGCAACCTGCGGAGTCTGCTGTCGGATCTGGGCGTACAGGAGGTCGCGGGTATCCTCATCGACCTGGGGGTTTCTTCCATCCAGTTGGATCAAGGGGAGCGAGGATTTAGCTACCACCAGGATGCCCGTTTGGATATGCGCATGGACCGCAGTTCGCCCTTGGATGCCTGGACGGTGGTAAATACATACGGCGAGGAAGAACTCGCCCGGATTATCGCGGAGTACGGCGAAGAACGCTGGGCTGCGAGAATTGCCCAGTTTATAGTGGCGGAACGCCAGTCCAAGCCCATTGACACAACCGGGGATTTGGTTGCAGTGATCAAAAAAGCGGTTCCTGCGGGGGCCCGGGCCCAAGGACCCCATCCGGCGAGGCGCACATTCCAGGCTCTGCGCATAGCCGTCAACGATGAACTGGGTGCCCTCCGGGACGTGCTGGGGCAGGCTGTGGACCTGCTCAAACCCAAGGGAAGGCTGGCGGTGATCACCTTCCACTCCCTGGAGGATCGCCTTGTAAAGGATTACTTCCAGGATCTGCTCGGCAAGTGCACCTGCCCTCCTGGGCTGCCGGTCTGTGTCTGCGGCCGCCAGCCCGTTGTGGAGCTGGTGAACAAGAAACCCATTGTACCCTCCCCGAGGGAGGTAGAGAACAATCCCCGCTCCCGCAGCGCCAAACTGCGGGCAGTGGAGAAGCTTTGAAGGAGGTTGAACTAGATGACTGCGGCCAGGAAGCTTGTGGAACTCGACTACTCCTACGCAGAACCAGCGGTTCCAGCGGAGCAGCGCGCGCCGGGGCCCAAATCGAAACCTAAGCGCCGGAGCCGCCGCATGCCCGCCACGGTAAGGATCTGCCTTGTGGCCGCCTGCTGTGTGGTCTTGGGCCTACTCTACCTCCAGCAGCAAGTCACCTCCTACCATCTCAATGTTGAAGTACTCCGCCTCCAAGAGCAGGTAAAGCTGATGGAACAGCGAAATGATCAACTAATGCTCACGCTGGAAGCACAGCGTTCCCTCAAACAGGTGGAACATATCGCCCGCACCCGCCTGGGTATGGTGGATCCTGAGTACACTGCCACCCTAGTGGTTCCGCACCGGACCGATCCAGTTCCAGTAGTGGAATCGCGTTGGCTGGCCCAAGGGGAGCAGGAAAACCCCAGCGGCGGCATTCTTAGTGTTCTGGCCGCGGTGCTGAACAAGGTTTTGCCGTTAGGAGGAGTGGAAGCTGGCACGCTACAACGCTAAGCGATCGCGCGTTAGGCGCACTCTTTTTATATTTACCTTTTGGACTCTGGCCATGGTGGGCCTGGCCATTCGCTTAGGTTATCTGCAGTTGTACCGTGGCGAAGAGCTTGCGCTTAGGGCCTTGGCTCAGCGCATGAGACCCCAGACCATTGACGCCCAGCGGGGCCGGATCCTGGACCGCAATTACAAAACCTTGGCCATTAGTGTGGGAGCCGATGCGGTGTATGCGTTACCCGAGAGCATTCGCGATGTTGAGGGGACAGCACGGCAGTTAGCTCCCTATTTGTCTTTGTCTGAGGCGGAGTTGGTTCGTCTGCTGAGCAGCGACAAAACCAGCGTTTGGCTGGCCCGGGGGTTGACGGTGGAAACGTCCCAAGCCATTCGGAGCCTAGGTCTACCAGGCATCAGGATTGTGCAGCGCCCCCAACGCTATTATCCCCAAGGCTCACTCGCCGCCCACGTGGTGGGCATTGCCGGGGCGGATAATCAAGGTTTGGAAGGCATAGAGTATTTTTACGATAAGATTCTCGCGGGAGTTCCGGGGCAGCAGGCGACCGAACGGGATGCGGCACAGCGCAGCATCCCCGGAGGGCAGACGAGGTTTGTTCCGCCGCAGCCCGGCCACGATGTGGTGCTGACCATCGACACGGTGCTCCAGTATATAGCCGAAACCCGCATCCAAGAAGCAGTGATCTCCAGCAACAGTGAACGGGGTTTGGTGCTGGTAATGAACCCCAAGACCGGAGAGATTTTGGCCAACGCCATCTATCCCACCTTTGATCCGAACTACTATCAGGAGGTATCTGTGGATCGCCGCCGCAATGTGGCCATCACAGACCAATATGAACCGGGATCCACTTTCAAGTTTGTCACTGCTGCTGCGGCTTTGGATTTGGGGATCACGGACTACAACCGCATCTTTGAGAGCGGTTCCGCCTGGGAAGTGGGGGGTGGCCGGGTCCGCAACTTGGATGGACGTGCTTTTGGCCGCATCACTTTCCGGGAGGCTTTGGAACGGTCGGACAACATCACCTTCGCTAAACTCTCGCTGGAAATGGGACCGGAACGTTTCTACCAGTATATCCGTGGTTTTGGTTTCGGTCAGCGCCTAGGGGTGGATTTTCCCGGAGAGACCGCGGGTACAGTCCTTAGTCCCAGTCGGACGGGGCAGACTCTCCAGTGGGCGAACACGGGCTTTGGGCAAGGCATCGCCGTTACCCCTCTGCAGCTGCTCAGCGCCATTTCTGCCGTGGCTAATGGTGGAACATTGATGAAGCCCCATTTTGTGAAGGAAATCAGGGATGCCCACGGTAAGCTTGTGCAGAAGGTGGAAGCGGAAGTGTTGGGCACGCCCATCAGTCCGCAGACTGCCGCAGCGGTTAGTGAACTTTTGCGCTCCGTTGTGGTCAACGGCAACGGCAACCGCGCGGACATTCAAGGCTATGCCGTGGCGGGCAAGACCGGAACGGCCGAGGTTCCGGGGGTGGGGGGATATACCGATGACATCATCGCCTCTTTTGTGGGTTTTGCGCCCGTGGATGACCCCGCCCTGGCCATGTTGGTGGTGCTTTACAAACCCAAGGTGGAGTCGGCCTATGGCGGCGTGCTGGCTGCCCCTGTGTTTCGGGAGATTATGGAAGAGAGTCTGGAATACCTGGGTGTGAAAAGGCGCCAGGAAGGCCGGCCGCGTTCGACGCAGGCCGTGGTGCCTAACGTGCTCAATTTAACCAAACAGGAGGCCCAAGCGAGGCTGGCTCAGGCTGGCCTTTTCTGGACCATGGAAGGAGAGGGGACGCTGGTGACCAACCAAACACCGAGCCCTGGTGTGAGAGTTCCTGCTCAGACCACGGTCCACCTTTATTTTGACCGCGGTGACCTCGAAGAGGTGGCGGTGCCCTCTGTCACGGGACTGTCCATGCTGGACGCCTCAGCCGCGCTCACGGCAGCGGGCTTGCGGATTAAAGTGGTGGGCAGCGGGGTGGCAGTTAACCAGCTGCCCGCGGCAGGCACTGTTGTGCCCAAAGGTTCCACGGTGGAGGTTGAGTTTGAGCTTTAGCGGAGGAGGATGGTCGATGCAGCTGGAAGCGGTCTTAGCTGGACTAAACTACAAGGTTTTCGGGCCGCCATGTTCTGTGCGCGGCATCAGTTATGATTCTAGAAAGGTACAGCCGGGGGACTTATTCGTGGCAGTGGTGGGGCAGAAGGCGGACGGTCACGACTTTGTACCCGAAGCCAAGGCCAAGGGCGCCGCGGCCGTGTTGGTGGAGCGGTTTATCCCCGGGGTAGACTTGACCCAGGCGGTAGTGGAGAACACGCGCTATGCCTTGGGCATTGCCGCAGCCAACTTTTTCGGGCATCCTTCCCGTAACCTGCGGGTGCTGGGAGTAACTGGCACCAACGGCAAGACCACAACCACCTATCTGGTGAAATCCATCCTGGAAGAGGCCGGATACAAGGTGGGATTAATTGGCACCATTGAGATCCTCGTTGGTGAAAAAAAGTTGGAGGCTCAGCGTACCACCCCTGAATCGTTGGACCTGCAGAGCCTGTTTGCCCAGATGGTGGCCGAGGGCGTGGACTATGTGGTGATGGAAGTCTCTTCCCACGCTTTGGAACTGCACCGCACCGTGGGCGTGGCTTTTGCTGGGGCGGTGTTCACCAACTTATCCCAGGATCACCTGGATTTTCATCCCACCTTGGAAGACTACTTTGCCGCCAAAGCCAAGCTGTTTGCTGGCCTAAAGGGTCCTGCCGCCGTGAATGTTGATGATGCTTGGGGTCAAAAACTCCAGGAACTTGTGTCCTCCCCAGTGCTCACCTTCGGTGTAGAACGGGAGGCCGCCTTCCAAGCCCGGAAGATCAAGTTGGAAAATGCGGGCGTTTCTTATATACTGGAAAGTAAAGATGGGCAGATCGGAATCAACTTGCAGCTCATGGGGCTGTTCAATGTGTATAACTCCCTGGGAGCTGCCGCCCTCTGCGCCGGGCAGGGGGTCTCCCTTGAGGGGATCAAGCGGGGTTTGGAGAAAGTCTCGGGGGTTCCCGGCCGGTTTCAGCGCATCCCCAACCCCCACGGCTTGAATGTGGTTGTGGATTATGCCCACACCCCCCATGGGCTGGAGAACATTTTGCGTTCAGCCCGGCCGCTGGTGCCCAACGGTCGGATTATTTTAGTATTCGGGGCCGGAGGCGACCGCGATCGGGGGAAACGGCCCCTGATGGGGGCTGTGGCCGCCGAACTTGCCGATGTTGTGATCATCACTACGGACAATCCCCGCTCCGAGGATCCCGCCACGATCTGCTCCAGTATCGAAACGGGGCTGTTGAAAGTCAATCCCCGCGCCAACTACCAGATCGATGTGGATCGGCGCAGTGCCATCCGCAAAGCAGTGGCCTTGGCCACACCGGCGGATTTGGTGATCGTGGCTGGCAAAGGCCATGAGACCTATCAGGAGTTCGCCCAGGGGCGGATTCACTTCGATGACGGGGAGGAAGTCAGAGCGGCCCTTAAGGAGCTGAAGGAGTAATGCGTGCACTATCGCTTGCAGAGATTGCCGACATGACCCACGGACGCGCGCACGGTTCCGGCGCTGCGGATAACGTGGTGATCGACAGCCGCCAGGCCCGCAAGGGCAGCCTGTTTTTTGCGCTGCCGGGGGAGCGCGTGGATGGACACCAATTCGTCGGCGACGTGCTTGCCCTTGGGGGCTTTGCGGTGGTTAGGGAAGGAACATATCACCAGCCTGGGGTGGTCGAGGTCGCGGATCCCCTCCAAGCCCTGCAAGATCTGGCCCAGGCCTACCTAGCCAAGTATCCCGTTCCGGTGGTAGCGGTAACGGGTAGTAACGGGAAAACGTCCACCAAAGATATGATCGCCCAGGTGCTCCGCTCCCGCTATGCTGTACATGCCACCGAGGGGAACAAGAACAATGAGATCGGTGTGCCCGTCACCGTGTTAGGTCTGGAAGAGCATCATGAGGTGCTGGTGGTGGAGATGGGCATGCGTGGTCTGGGCCAAATCAGGC
>Ga0209608_1001422_pt1 | contig 19722 bp, 16 predicted proteins | sample AD_UKC130_MetaG_FD_184428 | JGI IMG/M metagenome (GOLD analysis project Ga0209608, IMG submission 184428) | Active sludge microbial communities of municipal wastewater-treating anaerobic digesters from Canada - AD_UKC130_MetaG (SPAdes) (version 2) | ecosystem: Engineered > Bioreactor > Anaerobic... | reverse complement strand
CGTCGGTTCCGTCGTCGGTTCCGTGGTCGGTTCCGTGGTCGGTTCCGTGGTCGGCTCGGTCGTCGGCTCGGTCGTCGGCTCCGTGGTCGGCTCGGTGGTCGGCTCAACGGCCGGCGTCACTGGGATCGACCCCAAGGTCAAGTCTGCTGGCCCGGTGCACGCCAAGGTCGAAGGAATCGTTCCACCGTCAACATCGACGATCGTGGCGACGATGTTGAACTTCGCAGGCATGCCAAGGTCGACAGTGTCGACCGCGTAGTCAGGTGTCGTGATCGCGGGGGTAAGCCCGGTGGCGGGAATCAGCCAGGCCTCGCCTACCCCTTGCGGGATGGGCGTTGAAGGTGCGGCCAGTCGAGGAATTGCGACGGACGAAGTAACTCCACCAGTCGTAATCGTGACGGCCGAATCGGTCGATGCGCCGTCAGCCGAAACACCCGCCAACAAGTCGACCGTCGATGAACGCAACGATTCCGGCATCGTCAGGGTGATATTCACTGGTGTTTCTGGAATCACCTGACCGGGGGTGACCGCTGCAGGCACCGTCGTCGTGGCTTGGACGCCGACCGTGTGAGTACGCAGGTTCAAGCTTCCAGCCGTTACGTTACAGCGGTAATTAAGTGACTTATTCAACGTCACATCCGCCGCGTTTGCACCCGAAATTGTTGCCATCGCCAGTGCCCCACCAGCGGCGAGACTAGTTGCAGCGATTCCTGCGACGAGTCGAAAGTTTACGTTTCTTCCCCAAAATGACACTAGTAATACCCCTTTTGAATTGCACTCGACCCCGGCCGCCCAACTGCGCTCCATGTCGCGCTGGACTCGACCACCTTACGTGCCGTAACTCACAGTGACAACCCCAGTTATGGAATTGCAGTTGATATGCCGCACCTAGCCTTTGACCCGCAACAAGCCGAGCAGGGAACCAACCAACTTGACTACCGCATCAATCCAGCCTGCGATCAGCCCTGAACCACCACCGGATCCGGTAACCGTGAAGGTTGCCGAAGCGATCTGCTTTCCGTTCTGACTGACGATCAAGGTGTGCGAACCAAGCGAAGTGTTCTTGGGAACCTTGACTTCGATCTCGTTATTCTTCGAGACCGTTTTCGTTCCGAGGTTTTCGGAGCAAGCTTTCAGCGACACCTGAACCTTTTTGCCTGCCCAGCCGGCTGGGAACTTCACCTTCATAGTTCCCCCAGCAGCAACCGAGGACGGCAACTGAAGCGCCAGAGCCTCCGGCGCAGCAGTAGGCACGATTGTTGGTTCGGGCGTCGGGGCTGAGGTTGTCACAGAAGTAGGGACCGTCGATGGCTCAGGTTCAGGGCTTGGCGTTCCGCCGGGATCTTCGACGTACTCCACCGGGATCGTCACCAACTTCAAATCCACCGGACCGACGCAATCGAGCGATACCGGCAAATCCTGGGCGTCAATATCTACCAGCGTTCCGAGGAACTTGAACCTCGATGGCAGGTCAAGTTGAACGTCTCTGTAGGCACCTGTGGGCACCGTCCAGGCCGAAAGAGTCCCCGTCGACTGGAACTGCCAAAGTTCGCCGACATTCTGCGGGATCGCCGAGATCGGCGCGGCCAGCTTCGGAATCGGGATGCCCGTGACAATTCCAGCAGAATTCGCGGTGAACGCAGCATCGGTTGATTCGCCACTGATCGCCTCGGCTGCCAGTAGGTCCACCGCTGAGGCTCGCAGGGATTCGGTCATTGAGAAGGCCATTTTCACTGGCGCTGCCGGAATTACCTCACCCAGCTTGACCGAAGCTGGCGCCGTCGTCTCGGCCTTCAACTTGACGGTGTGGGTGCGCAGATTTAGCCCGGCGGCGATCACGGAGCAGCGGTAGTCCAGTTCCCTCGACGGATTTCTCGGGTCCGTCGGCTCGAACGGGACTGTCGGAGTAGGTGTTGAAGGGGTGGGCGTAGTCGTCGGCCCCGGTGTCCACGGCCCCGGGGTCCACTGCGTCGGCGGTCCGTCCGGGTCGGGGACGACAGGGTCGACCTCCGGTTCCGGGTCACCCGGCTCGAGCGGAACCACCGGCACCGTATCGAAGGTGGAATCGCCAGTTGCGGTGCACTTGAGTTCAGCCGGGAGCGGTCCGCCGAATTCGTCAATAATCGTTGAGTCAATCCGGATCTTGACCGGCAAGCCAAGCTTCAAGTCGTCGACCGAGTAGCTCGGCGCCTTGATAACCGGGATCGTTCCGCCGACCGAAATTCGCCACGGCGTACCCGCCATCTGTGGGACGGGCTGTTGCACCCCGAAAGTTTGCCCGATTATCACTTTGCTTTTGTTGCCGCCGGTGGTGACGGTAACGGCGGGGTTAGCCAGCTGTGCATCCATTGAGACTCCGCCAAGCAGATCTTTGACTGACGAACGCAAGGACTCTGCCATTACGAAAGTGAAGTTTGCCGACGATTCCGGGATTGACTGGCCGGGTTTCACCGCTGCGCGCGCGGTTGGCTTGACTAGTACGCGGACAAGGTGTGCACGCAAGTTGATCCCCACCGCGACTACGTCACAGCGATAGCCAAATTCTGATTCGGTGCCGTCCGGGTCCGTCGGAACACTAGTCGTCGGCGGCGTCGAAGGCGTCGGCTCCGTCGGGTCTGTCGGATCCGTCGGGTCAGTCGGATCAGTCGGATCAGTCGGATCAGTCGGAACACTCGTCGTCGGCGGGGTCGAAGGAGTCGGATCCGTCGGGTCTGTCGGCGGCGTCGGATCCGTCGGCTCAACCGGGTCGACCGCGCCGCCCTCAACCGCGATGGTGCCTAGGGTTAGGTCTGTCGGGCCGGTGCACGCGAACGTCGTCGGAATGTCTCCACCGTCGATGTCGACGACAGTGACCGCGATGTTGAACGCCGCAGGCATGCCGAGTTTTAGGGTTGCGCCGGCGTCGTCAGGGGTGGTGATTGCCGGCCTCACGCCCGAAGCTCGCATCTGCCACGACTCACCAGCGGCTTGCGGGATCGGCGTCGAAGGTACAGCCAACCTGGGGATCGCCACCGAGGTGGTCTTGCCGCGCGTCGTGACCGTCAAGGAAGAATCAGTGGATTCGCCACCGGCCGATTCCGCAGCCAACAAATCCACCATCTTGGACCGCAAAGATTCGGGCATCGCCAAAGTTAAGTTCAGTGCCGCTGCGGAAATAGTCTCGCCCGGCTCGACCGATGACGGTACTGAGGTACTTGCTGTAACCGCGACCGTATTCACGCGCAGGTTTAGGCCACCTGCGTACACCTGGCAGCGATAATCAAACGACTTTTCTACGGTCGCTTGAGGCGCGCTCGCCGAGGCCGCCGGCGCTATTGCCATCGCGCCGCCCGCGACAAGGCTCCCCACGGCAAGCCCAACTACCGACCGAATGCTGTGATTCTTTCCCGAAAAAGACACGCTAAATCCCCTAAAAGATCCCCGCCCATTCGCGGTCGCCCCCAAGCGGCCAGAAAAGAATGGACGCGCCAACCATAAGTGCTGTAACTCACAGTGACATGTGTTGATCCAGAAAATTCGGTGGCAAAGAACTCCCCCGAAATGGTGTTATCCGGCGCTGGGTAGGCGCTGTCGCTCACAATGGACTTATGCCTTCTGTGCGAACACCTGACCCGAATCCCGGCTGGCTTTCTGAGTTTCAGCTAGAAGAGACCCGGTCGCGCGTGCCGATTCTCTATGTCGAAGCGATCCCCGTCCGCCTCGACAGCCTCGGTCAGGTCGAAGCGATCGGTGTCCTTTTGCGCGGCTCGTCTACTACTGGCGAGTTGACGCGTTCATTCGTTTCGGGTCGAGTTCTTCTTGGCGAACCGATCCGAACTGCCCTGATGCGAAATCTCGAAAAGGACCTAGGCCCGACGGCTTTCCCGCAACTGCCGGCAGCGATTGCGCCCTTCACGGTCGCCGAGCTCTTCCAACTTCCAGGCGTCACCCCGCTGTATGACCACCGCCAACACGCGGTTGCCTTGGCGTACATCGTGGCCGTCGCGGGCGAATGCGCTCCGCGCCAAGACGCGCTGGAGTTGACTTGGCTCACCCCAGAAGAGGCTGCAAGTCCCGAAATCTTGGCCGAACTTGAAGGTGGCCGCGGCTTACTTATGCAGCAGGCGCTCGCTCATCTTGGGGTCCAATAGCCGACTTCTGCGCTGCTGCCGTACAACTCAACAGCTACTGACAGGTAACATAGCCCGGAACATTTGGCTTGCCTTAGTCAGCGCTTGATAACAGAGCGCAATAGGGTCAATCCAACGGTTTTACCGCGAGAGGATCAAGCATGCACCCGATCAACGTGTTCGCTGGGGTGACGACACTCGTCGCCACAGCGCTGGCGGTGTACTACTTAGCACCCGGAATCAAGCGAATGCTCGGCGTTATCCGCGCTGGAGCACCGGCCTATGGTCGCAACGAGAACCCGAAGGCCCGCCTGAAAAACATGCTGGTCGAGACTCTCGGCCACACTCGCATGTTGCAGTGGCACTGGATCGGCATCATGCACTGGGCCGTCTTCTTCAGCTTCCTGATCCTCAGCTCTGCAGTTGCCACGGCATACCTACAGGTCTGGAACCCGCACCTCGTCCTGCCGATCATCGGCCACTTCTTCCTCTTCGAGTGGGTAACTGAAGCGATCGCGTGGCTCGGCCTGATCGGTATCGCCGTCCTAATCTGGATCCGCCAGAAGAACCATCCCCGCAAGTTAGGCGAGAAGAGCCGCTTTTACGGCTCGCGCTTCGGCCAGGCGTACTTCGTCGAGTCGATGGCCGCGCTTGAGTGCGCCGCCGGCCTCTTGATCCGTGGCGCCGAATACCAACTGCTCTACCTGCAAGGCGACCCGCACGCCAGCACCTTCCACTTCCCCACCACTGCTTGGATCGGCTCGACGCTGTGGTCCGGCTTGGACGAGCACGGCCTCGAAGTCACCATCACAATCATCGCGTTGATCAAGGTCCTGTCGGCGACCATCTGGCTGATGGTGATCGGCAAGAACCTGACGATGGGCGTTGCCTGGCACCGCTTCACCGCATGGTTCAACATCTACTTCAAGCGAGAGGCCGACGGCAGCACCGCTCTTGGCGCGCTCGTTCCGCTTTACGTTGGCGGCGCTCCGCTCGACCTCGAAACGATGGAAGATCTCGACGAGGAAGAGTTCGAAAAGCTCGGCGTCGGCAAGGTCGAAGACTTCAGCTGGAAGGGCCTGCTCGACTTCACCACCTGCACCGAGTGTGGTCGCTGCCAGAGCCAGTGCCCGGCTTGGAACACCGAAAAGCCGCTCAGCCCGAAACTGCTCATGATGGGCTTGCGCGAGCACGCCTACGCCAAGATCCCCCTGCTCGACGCCGACCCGGCGACCCTCACCGAGGAGCAGCAGCGCGAGCTCGAGCGCCCGTTGATCGGCAGCGAAGACCTTTTCGGCGTCATCGATCCGGACGTGTTGTGGTCCTGCACGAACTGTGGCGCCTGCGTCCAGCAGTGCCCGGTCGACATCGAACACGTCGACCACATCGACAACATGCGCCGGTTCCAGGTGCTCGTCGAGTCGAACTTCCCCGGCGAACTGAACAACATCTTCAAGGGCCTCGAACGCAAGGGCAACCCGTGGGGCATGAACCCGCGCGACCGCACGAAGTGGACCGAAGGCCTGGACTTTGAGGTCAAGCAGGTTGGCGTCGACGTCGAATCGCTCGACGAAGTCGACTGGCTGTTCTGGGTCGGTTGCGCTGGCGCATACGAAGACCGCGCCAAGAAGACCACCCAGGCGGTTGCCGAACTGTTGAACATCGCTGGCGTCGATTTTGCCGTGCTGGGCGATGGCGAGACCTGCACCGGCGACCCGGCCCGCCGTGCCGGCAACGAGATCGTGTTCAAGCAACTCGCGATGGAGAACGTCGCGGTGTTTGAAGAAATGAAGGTCAAGCAGGTTGTTTCGACTTGTGCGCACTGCTTCAACACCCTCAAGAACGAGTACAAGGAGTTCGGTCTCGAGCTTGAGGTCGTCCACCACACCCAGTTGCTGAACCGACTCGTTCGCGAAGGCAAACTCAAGCCGATCGCGCCGCCGGCGGACGAAGCCCAAAAGGTCACCTACCACGACCCGTGCTTCCTTGGCCGCCACAATCAGGTCTACACGCCGCCGCGTGAACTCGTTGGCGCTACGGGTGCTGAGTACGTCGAAATGGAGCGCAGCAACGAGCGTTCGTTCTGCTGTGGTGCCGGCGGCGCCCGGATGTGGATGGAAGAGACTCTCGGTTCGCGCATCAACGTCAACCGCACCGACGAGGCGATCAGCACCGGCGCCGAAAAGATTGCCGTTGGTTGCCCGTTCTGCCGCGTCATGCTTTCCGATGGCCTCACCGCTCGCCAGTCCGAGGACGAGTCGCTGCTCAACGTCGAGGTTCTCGATGTCGCACAGTTGCTGCTCGAATCGGTCAAGCGCGGTCAACCGGCACCGGCGGCTGAGCAGGCTGAAGAGCCCGCTGCTGAAGAGTCAGTCGTTGAGGAGCCTGCCGCCGAGTCGATCCTCGATGAGCCTGCCGCAGAGCCGGTTGCTGAAGCGGCCGCCCCGCACGCCGAGCCGCACCCGGAGTCTGGCGACAGCACCGAACCTGATGCGGAAGCGGTCGTCTACGACGAGTCGACGCCGGAGATTCCGGCCGAGAAGCATGTCGAGCAGACGCCCGAGCAAGAGGAACTGTTCTCGCTAGAGCAAGACGACAAGTGAGCAAACCTGAAGGCGGCGCCCAGTTGGGCGCCGCCTTCAGGCATCCCTGCGGGTAACCAGTACCCAAGCCACGGCTAGGACGGCCGCGGTTTCGAGCAGGAAAACGCCGTAGCCACTCCACGGGCCGAAGGTTTTGTCAATCATGGTCGGGTCGTAGTGAACCGGCATTGCGATTGCTGAGCCGGCGTTTGCTGGCATCAACTTCGCGACCCACTCGCCGGCCGTTCCCGGGATCAGGAAGACCAGGTTCGAAACGACAAAGATCAGCGCCAACATCGCCGAGATGGCTGCGGCAGTGTGGCGAACAATGAACCCGACGGCCATGCTCAGCAGGCCCAGCCCGGCCAGGTAAAGTCCGCTGCCGTACATCGACCGCGCGACACCGGACTCCAAGACAAGGCCGACACCTTCGCGCTCAAGGAAGAAGTTGCCCGAGTAGAAGCCCAGTAGTGCGGTTGCCGTGCCGACCGTAAACAACACTGCGATCACCAGCAGCGCTTTCGCGACGATGACTCGACCTCGGTTCGGTGTGGCCGAGAAGGTCGAGGAGATCTGGCCGGTGCCGTACTCATTAGTCGCGATCAGTGCGCCCAACACGACCGCGCCGACTTGGGCAATGATCATGCCTTGGGTGATGAACGACGCGGGCGATTCGTTGCTTTCTTGGCTTGCTAACCAGGCCGCGTTGGTCGCACAGATGATCGCAGTTAGGCCTGCCCCGAGCAGGGCGATCGTCGCAAGTGTCCACCAGGTGGAGCGCACGCTGAACAGTTTGATGCGCTCGGCTGCGATGGTGTTGGCCAGGCGTGTTCGGTCGCGACTTTGGGTGAGCGTGCTCATGCTTGAGCCCTTTCGAGTTGGGTCTGAAATTGCACTGAATCTGCGGTGAGGGACATGAAGGCGTCCTCGAGTGAGGATCGACGGGCGCTGAGTTCATGGACGCGGACGCCAGCGACAAACAACTGCTCGCCAACTTGGGCCGAATCGAGGCCGTGGATAAGCAATCCCCCGTTCTGGTCTTCGACGGTGGCCCCCGCCTGACTCAGCGCGGTTTTTGCCGACTCCAACTCGGGCGTGCGGACCCAGACCGACGCGGCTGAATACTCGGACATGAACTCCGAAACCGAACAGTCGGCAAGGATGTGGCCCCGACCAATCACGATCAAGTGATCGGCCATCAGCGACATTTCACTCATCAAGTGGCTCGAGACAAACACTGTGCGGCCCTCGTCAGCCAACTGTCTAGCGAGCGCCCGCACCCAACGGATCCCCTCGGGGTCTAATCCGTTGACCGGCTCATCGAGAATCACGGTCCCCGGGTCGCCAAGTAGCGCGGCGGCGATGCCTAGCCGCTGGCCCATGCCGAGGCTGAACTTGCCGGCACGTTTTTCGGCGACCTCGGTTAGCCCGACTTGATCGAGCACCTCGTCGACCCGGTTGGCCGCAATTTTGTTGCTGGCGGCGAGTTGTCGTAGGTGCTGCCTGGCAGTTCGACCCGGATGTACTGCGTGGGCCTCTAACAGCGCACCGACTTCGCGCAGCGGAAATGGCGATTCGACGTATGGCTTCGCGTTTACGGTGACTGAGCCAGCAGTTGGCCGGTCAAGCCCCAGGATCATCCGCATGGTGGTGGATTTGCCGGCGCCGTTTGGCCCGAGGAACCCGGTTACTAGGCCCGGCGAAACCGCGAATTCGATGCCGTCTACCGCGACTGTCGCGCCGTACCGCTTAGTGAGTCCTTGAGCTGTGATCATGAACCCAGTTTCGGTTCAGCAGCAGTTGCTTGGCATCGGGCAGAACCCGCGAATCGCCCCTGAAACGACCCCTAAATCCGGTCAGGGTTGGGTTCAGGGTCGAGCGCCGCGCTGCTGCACGCAGCGACTTGCTGACCCAATCCCTGCGGCCAACGCCGTTTTGGGGTCGGGCCGTTCGGTCCAGGCCGCCAAAAAGCCAGCGGTAAAAGCATCGCCAGCGCCGGTGGTATCAACTACTTGCACTCGTGCGGCGGCGACTTGTTCACGCACCGTCTTGCTGACATAGGCCGCGCCCATCGAGCCGAGGGTGACCACAACGTGCGGATAAAGCTCGGCGAGCGCCTCGAAGTCGACAAAGGGACCAGTCGCGCCGACCAGCAGCCTGGCCTCCTCAAGGTTTGGCATCAGCAGGTCGACCCCTTGAGTCCATTCGATGAAGACTTCTGGTGTCACCTCGCGCAGGAACGCCGTGGTGCTGGGGTCGACACTGACCGAGATGCCGAGTTTCTTCGCCCGCGCGATCAACTCCAGCGCCACCGGACGAGTCGCCGGGTCGAAGAAGGTGTAGCCGGTCAGGTGCAACCAGTTGACGTCGTCGAACAGGTCCTCGCTGATGTCGTCGACGGTCAACGTGCTGTTGGCGGCGCGGTCGACGAACATTGTGCGGTCGCCTTGTTCGTCCAAGGTCAGCACGATCGTCGCGGTGGGCAGGGTCGGGTCGAGCGCCAACCGTGGGTCGACGTGATGCTCGCGTAGGGCTTCACCGTGACGGCCAAAACCGTCGGAACCTACCTTGCCGAAGAACCGAGCCTTCGCTCCGAGGAAGCCCAGCCAGGCTGCCGAGTTCGCCGCCGACCCGCCGGCGGTCATTCGAATCTGGGAGCGAGTGTCGCTGTGTGGCGTCACCGGCTCCAACGGGAGCACGCCGATGTCGTCAACGACGTCACCGGCAAGCAGGATCACCTGCGCTCCGCCGCCGCGGTGGCGATGTCGGCAGCAACCGCGATGTTGTTGCGGACGAGCTCGAGGTTCACGGCCAGACTTTCGCCGCCGGTTAGTTCAACGATGCGGGTCAGCAAGAACGGGGTGACTTCCTTGCCGCTCAGCCCTTGCGCGGCGGCCTCGCCGATGGCTTGGGCGAGCACCGCATCGTGCAGTGCCGGGTCGAGTTGCTTTTCGACTGGCAGGGGGTTGGCCACGATGATTCCCGAAACTAGGCCAAGATCGTCGCGGCTGGCCATCACCTTCGCCACGGCCTCGGCGTCGTCGGCGCTCCAGTCGAGTTCAAATCCTGAAGAGGTGAGCCAGAAGCTTGGGAAATCGTTTGTTTGGAAACCGAGAACGATTACGCCAAGCGATTCGAGGCGTTCGAGGGTTGCGCCGATGTCGAGGATCGACTTGACGCCCGCCGATACGACGGTGATCGGCACTTCGCCCAAGATCGTCAAATCCGCTGATTCGTCGAACGTGTCGGAAGCGCCTTGGTGCACGCCGCCGAGTCCGCCGGTCGCGAAAACCCGAATGCCGGCCCGGTCAGCGATCCACGAGGTGGCCGCCACGGTAGTTGCTCCACTGAGCCCGAGGCCGGCGGCGACCGGCAGATCGCGCACGCTGAGTTTGGCGATGTCCTCGTTGGCGATGCGCTGCACTTCGTCGTCGGTCAGGCCTGCTTTGAGCACGCCGTCCAAGACGGCGACGGTGGCCGGGGTGACACCACGATCTCGCAGGATCTGTTCGAACTCTCGGGCGGCCGCGAGGTTGTCCGGTCGCGGCAGTCCGTGACTGATGATCGTGGACTCCAGGGCGACGACTGGTCGACCTTCGGTTAGCGCTTCGGCGACTTCTGCAGAGGTTTCGATCTTCATCAGTTGAGCCTATCTAGTACGGAGGCATTTGGCGCGGTTGCACCGTCAGTCGGGCAGGACGTAGGACAAGACCCGAGCGGTGTTCCCGCCCATGATGGCGGCGATATCGGTGTCGCTGTGCCCGCGGTCTCGCAGCTCCTGTGTGATTACGGCGATCTGGCTGGTGTCCCAAGCTGTGGTGACTGCGCCATCGAAGTCGCTGCCGAGGGCGGCGGTCTCAACACCGCCGATCTTGATGACGTGTTCGATTGCGTCGACTACTGCTGCGGGGGTGAGTTCGCAGACGGCCGCGTCCCAGTAGCCGATGCCGATCACGCCGCCGGTCTTGGCAACTCCCCTGATTTCAGCGTCGGTGAGATTGCGGTTGACGTCGCAGGTCGCTTGGACGCCGCCGTGACTGGCGACAACCGGCTGGGTGGCGAGTTCGAGCATTTCGGCGATGGCCGGGTGGCTTGCGTGGGCGATGTCGACGACCATGCCGCGCTCTTCCATCTCGGCGAACACTTTTCGACCAAGGTCGGTCAGTCCGCCCTTTTCTTCGCCGTGCATTGAGCCGGCAACCTCGTTGTCGAAGAAGTGGGTGAAGCCGGCCATTCGGGCGCCGGCGTCAAACAGGACTTCAAGGTTGGCCGCATCCCCTTCGAGGTTTTGTAAGCCTTCGAGCGAGAAGAGTGCGCCGGTCACATTCTTGCCGGCGGCCCGGTCGGTGATCAGTGCGGCTAGGTCGCCGCGAGTCTTGATGAACCGCAGTTCGCCGTCTGAATCGTCGACTGCCTTCTGCAGCTTTTCGGCGTGGTAGAGCGAGCGCTGCAACAGAGACGTCCACGTTCGTGGCGGCTGCAACTGAGCGAAGGTCAACAGGGTGATGTTGTCGGTGTCGGCCGGGTTCGAGTCATAGTTTTGTCCCTTGGGCGTTTTGGAGACCGAGGAGAAAACTTGCAGGCCTACGTTGCCCTTTTGCAGCCTCGGCAGGTCTACCTGCCCACGACTGGACGACTCCAACAGGTTCCGTTTCCAAAGCAGCGTGTCAGCGTGCATGTCCGCGATAAACAGTGACTCGTGCAGCGCCAACGTTTCGGCGTCAGGTTCAGGTAGATCCGTCTTTTCCACGACGTTTCGGCTGTTCTCGACGATGCCGGGCGCGAGGGTGAAGAACCCCACCATGCCGACCACCAATAGTCCGAGTAGCGCCAACAGAATCCGGCGCAGCCAAGTGCGCTTAGAACGAGACATGACCGCAGGCTATCGCTTGTGTGACCTGCGTCACTACGAGGTGTGGGTCGGTGTGGCGAATCGGCGCTCGCGCCGACTCACACTCAGCTAGCCTGGGCGGGTGTTACGCCAAATTGACGTAGTCGGGGCCGTCGTCCTTCGCGACGGAAAAATTCTTTGTGCACAGCGTGGACCCGCCGGATCGCTACCCGGCTTGTGGGAGTTCCCCGGCGGAAAAATCGAGCCAGGCGAATCAGCCCGAGAAGCCCTACGCCGCGAAATCGACGAGGAACTCAACTGTCAGATAGACGTCGGCTCACAAATCGTGACCACAACCCACGAGTATGACTTCGGAGTCGTGACGCTCACGACTTTCTACTGCGAACTCGTTTCTGGCGAGCCAACCCTGACTGAACATGCGGCTATCAAGTGGCTCGCGCCCGAACAGTTGGACTCGATCGAGTGGGCTCCGGCCGACATTCCGGCGGTCGAACAGATCATGGCCGCGTCTAGCCGATGAGCGCACCAAGCGACTGGGCCCAACGCTTCAAACCAGATATTCAGTACGGCTTCGTTGGCGAACTTGACTTCATTTCAGACCGAGACGAGCCGCCACGCCGGTATGGTCCCGACCTGGTTTTGAATGGCCACGGGAGCACGGTCGAACATGCCCTGCTCGATGAGCTTTCCCAATGCGAACGGTTCACCTTTTCAGTCGCATTCGTTTCACCTGGCGCCATTGCGCAACTGAAGCAACGCCTGCTCGATTTCAACGGCAGCGGCCTCATCGTCACCTCCGACTTTCTGGGCTTCAACCAACCCCGAGCGTTTGCTGAACTGCTGAAGATTCAGGAGTTGACTGGCGTGGCCGTGCGCCGCCACACCGCAAAGGGCTTCCACCCGAAGGGATACATTTTCGAACGCGCGCAGAGCGTCACCGCCATGATTGGCAGTTCAAACCTGACTAGCAGTGCGCTGTCGAAGAATCACGAGTGGAACCTGCGGGTCTCGGCGGCAAGAGGCAGCGACTTGGCCCAGCAGATCGGCGACCTGCTTGACGATCAGGTCAAAAGTTCCGAACCGATTACTCAAGAGTGGATCGATGCCTACGCCGCCGCCTACGTTGCTCCACCGAAGCGGCAGGTTGTCGCGGCTGATCCGGCCGAGCGCCAACTTCGAACTATCGAACCAAACCAAATGCAACAAGACGCACTCTTGGCGATTGACCTGGAACGGGCCCAGGGCGCAACGAGGGCGATCGTCGTTTCGGCAACCGGAACCGGCAAGACAATTCTGGCCGCTCTTGATGTTCGCCATTTCAAACCGAACCGGATGCTCTTCCTCGTCCACCGCGAGCAAATTCTCGACAAATCGATCGAGGCTTTTCAGCAGGTAATCGGTGGACCGAGCAGCGACTTTGGCAAGGTTTCGGGGGGCGTTAGTCAGCTGGATCGAAAGTATGTTTTCGCTACCGTCCAGTCGCTTTCGCGGCCCCAAACGCTATGCCAAGTCGAACCAGACGCCTTCGATTACGTGCTAATTGATGAGGCTCACCGCGCCGGCGCAGACACCTACCGGTCTGTCATCGACCATCTGACGCCGAAGTTCCTGCTCGGGATGACCGCAACACCCGAGCGCACAGACGGCTTCAACGTATTTGAACTATTCGACTACAACGTGCCGTACGAGATCCGGCTGAACCATGCGCTCGAGGCCGACATGCTCTCGCCGTTCCACTACTACGGAATCGCCGACGTCACCTACGAAGACGGCTCCACTCCCGCAGATGAGACCGACCTCAAACTGTTGATCACCCCCGATCGGGTGAATCACCTGATTGAGGCACTCGATCGCTACGGCCAGGCCGGGACCGAACCTCGGGGGCTGATCTTCTGTAGCCGCAAAGAAGAAGCGCGAGACCTTTCCCGCCAACTAAACCAGCACTCGCTTCGAGGAAAACCTCTCAGGACGGTCGCCCTAACTGGAGAAGACTCGATCGCAGAGCGTGAACGTCGTGTGAGCGAACTCGAGACTGGACAACTCGACTACATCCTGACGATCGACGTGTTCAACGAAGGCGTCGACATTCCCACGGTCAACCAGGTGGTGATGCTGCGCCAAACCCAGTCGGCCATCGTGTTTGTGCAGCAACTCGGTCGAGGTCTGCGGCTTGCCGAAAACAAAGACCACCTCGTAGTCATCGACTTCATCGGCAACTACACAAACAACTTCTTGATCCCGATCGCGCTGTTCGGTGACGAGACCCTGAACCGCGAATCGCTCAGAGAAAAACTCAATGAAACTGTCGACGGGCCCAGCCTCCCTGGCTTGTCCAGCGTCAGTTTCGACGAGATCTCACGCAAGCGGATCCTGGCATCAATTGATGCGACCAAACTCAATAGCTTTGCGCGACTGAAGAGTGCGCTCATCGCAATGCAGCACCGGGTTGGGAAAGTGCCGCAGCTTTGGGACTTCCACCGGTTTGAATCCGTAGATCCGGTACTTCTTGCCACGTCGAGAGAGCACTATCCAGCTTTGGTCGAGAAGCTACTTGGCATCGAATCGAGACTTTCAACTGAAGCCAGTCGCGCGCTCCATTTCATCTCGTATGAAGTGCTGCCGGCCAAACGACTGCACGAGCTCGTCCTGCTTGAACTTCTCGTCGAACGCCGCAGCGTAAATCTCGAAGACTTCATCTCGGAGTTGGCACGTCGCGAACTTCCAAGTGACGCACTAGCCGTTTCGACTTCTCTCGACAGCCTCTGTTTGCGTGGGTACAACCAAACTGACGAAAATCGCTATCAGTCCCCCATCGCCATCGAAGACGGCGACAAAATCAAGCTCGCTTGGCCGATAAGCAACGAACTCGATACGTCAGCTGAATTTGCCGAAGCCGTCGCTGACGTCCTAAAGACTGGAATGGCACTCACCAGCGCCCGCTATGACAACAGTTCGGTGTTCACGCCGGCGATGCAGTACTCGCGGCGCGATGCAGCCCGCGTGGTGGGCTGGGGCCGAAAGTCCGCCTCAACCGTCTACGGGTACAAAACTGACACAAAGCACGCGGTCGCGACAATCTTCGTCACGTTGCACAAGAGTGACGAGGTCGAGGCCAGCACCGCCTACGAGGACGCACTGCTGGACCCTTCGCATATGCGGTGGTTCTCCAAGTCAAACCGGACACTAAAAAGCAAAGATGTCGCGCCGATCGTGGCCGGCGAAGTGGCCCTGCACGTGTTCGTGAAGAAGGACGACAGCGAAGGCCCCGACCACTACTACCTAGGGCGGGCAACGGCGCACGACGCAGTCAAAACCACCATGCCCGGCTCGGACCAAAAGCCTCTTCCGGTGGTGGCGATGACACTGAAGTTCGACCAACCGATCAAGCAGGGGTTGTTCGACTACTTCCACACCAAAGGCTGACTCGGGGCCGAGCACTCGGGGCCGAGCACTCGGCCTCAGCCAGCTACGACGTCACTCGATCGGGGTGCGGTAAAAGTTCGCGTGGCTGCGTGAGGCGGTGGGGCCGCGCTGGCCTTGGTAGTGCGAACCGTAGGCCGCCGAACCGTAGGGGTGTTCGGCTGGGCTGGATAGCTGGAAGAAGCACATCTGCCCGATCTTCATGCCCGGGTAAAGCTTGATCGGCAAGGTGGCCACGTTCGCCAACTCGAGGGTGATGTGCCCTTGGAAGCCCGGGTCGATGAAACCGGCAGTCGAGTGCGTCATCAGGCCGAGCCGGCCAAGCGAACTCTTGCCCTCGAGCCGAGCCGCTATGTCGTCGGGCAACGTCACGTATTCGAACGTCGACCCTAGGACGAACTCGCCCGGGTGCAGGACGAACGCTTCATCTAGCCCGACTTCGATCTCGCGGGTCAACTCCGGCTGATCAACGGCCGGGTCGATGTGCGGGTACTTGTGGTTGTCGAAGACCCGAAAGAACTTGTCTAGGCGCACGTCGATGCTCGACGGCTGGATCATGTTCTTCTCGTACGGGTCCAAGCCGACCCGACCGGCGTCGATCTGGGCGAGGATGTCGCGGTCTGAAAGGAGCACGAGAAGAACCTACTACGCGGCTGCTGGGAAGCCCCCGGCTTGCCCCGAAAACCTTCGTAAAGAAAGACTGAGCGTTCTGGGTTTGGAGCCGGTGACGGGAATCGAACCCGCGTATCTTGCTTGGGAAGCAAGCGCTCTGCCATTGAGCTACACCGGCGTGTGCACCTCAGATACTAGCCACGCGGCCACACGGCAGATTCAGCGACCGCACCGCAGGCCAACTACCCGGCGAGTCGGGCGAGGAAGCCGCGGACCTGCTCGGCAAGCGCTGCGGGCTGCTCTTCGGGCACCCAGTGGCCGGAGTTTTCGATCACGTTTACAGTCACGTTCGCTGGCCCGGCGGCGCCGCTCACGAGCCGGGGCGTGAGCACTCCGTCGTGCCGGCCGGGCAGGAAAAGCAGCGGCACCTCGCGCACTTTTTCGGCGTAGGTTCGCCGCAGCGTCTGACCAATCTCGACGCTCAGGAACTGCCGGTACATCGATTGGCCGGCCTTGGCGCGAGCTGGTTCGGCGAATCGGTTTAGGTATTCCTGTCGGTCGGCCGGGTCGAAGCTGAACCCTCGCGATGACCCCAACCGCAGGACCGCCTTGAGCAGCAGCTGGCCGCCGTGGGCATGCAGCCACGAACCCCCCGGCCCACCTGCGATCAACTGATAACTGAATCGCCACAAGTCGGACCAACCGATTTTCGTCCACGGCGCGACGATTGCCGCGGCCACCACCCCGGCCGGCAGTTCGGGGTGACGACTCGCCACCAGCAAAGAAACCCAGGCTCCCCAATCGTGGCCGAGCAGCACCGGGCGCGACAGTTCGAGCACCTTACAAAGCCGCGCGATCTCATCGGTCATGACCCGCTTGTCGTAGGCGGCCGTGCCGCGAGGCGCGTCACTCCAGCCGGCCCCGCGCAGGTCGACGGCGATGACGTGGTGAGTTTGGGCGAGCTCGACCATCACGTGCCGCCAACAGAACCAGTGCTGCGGCCACCCGTGAATCAAAACCAGCGTCGGCCGATCGGGCGACCGATGTTCGATCCCGGCCTGCGCGAGGTGAAGGGTGACGCCGTCCACGTCAACCCAGTCATGCTCAACTCCGGCGACGACAGGCAGAGATTGAGTACTCATCTGCTGATCGTAGGGTGAAAACCATGACCCTCGTCGAACTCGAAAGCAAAAACGGCATCAGCACCATCACGTTGAATGCGCCCGATCGGCTCAACGCCCTCGACTGGCCGCTACTTGACGAGTTGAAGGCCGCGATCGCTCAGGTGGCGGCAGACAATCAGGCCCGCGCACTTGTCGTGTCTGGTGCCGGGAAAGCTTTTTGTGCCGGCGCCAACTTGGCCAACCTGTTCGGCGACACGACTCGGCCCGTTGAGGTGTTGCGCGAAAACCTGTTGAACGTCTACGCCTCCTTCCTTGGTATCCGCGAGTTGACCATCCCGACAATTGCCGCGGTTCAGGGTGCTGCCGTCGGGGCCGGCTTGAACATCGCCTTGGCTTGCGACGTGATCATCGCCGGACCGAAGGCAGGATTTGGGCCGACGTTCAGCAAGATCGGCTTGCACCCTGGCGGGGGTTGCACCTGGATGTTGACTCAGCGGATCGGGTCGGCCAACGCCATCGCTGCCTTATTTGGCGGCGAGGTCATCAATGCCGAGGACGCGCTCCGGTTGGGGATCGCCCAAGAGATTGCCGACGATCCAAGGGCACGCGCGCTTGAACTCGCCGCCACCTATGCCGGACGCAATCGGGACCTGCTCGCCAAGATCAAGGAGAGCGTGCAAATCGCGACTACCGCCGACTTGGCGACGAGTTTGGATTTCGAGTCGTGGGCTCAAGCCGAATCACTTGGCAGCAACGAGTTCGCGGCGTTCGCGGCCCGATTCAACGACTGAGGTCTGCCAGTCACACGCCTTGATGTGCGGCTGCGACGTCGCTGGCCTCCTCGGTCAGCGCGTCAACGACGTACCGCACCGAAAGGCGTTCCATCCGGTCGGGACGGATGACCGCAGTAATTTCACGGGTGGCGCCGATCCCGGTCAGTGGTTTGGTGACTAGTTCGTTCGCGTGCGTTCGAGTCGTGAACCTGGGCAGGATCGCGATGCCAAGCCCGGCGGCCACGCAGGCCTCGACCACTCGGTTGTCGTCAAAGCGTTGGGCGATTTGGACTGGCTCGCCGGTGAAGGCTGCGAGGTCTTGGAGCACTCGATCGAACGGGAAACCTTGTGGAGCTCCGATCCACGTTTCGCCGATGACGTCCTTGGGTGAAACGGTTCGCCGGTCCGCGAGTCGATGATTCTTTGGCAGTACGACATCCAGTGGCTCGCGCATCAGCGGCACGAGGTTCAGCCCGCGGGCGTGCCATTGTTCGGTCACCGTCGGCGAATCGGCGACGACGATGTCGTGATTGGCGACCATCTCCAGCACGTCATAGTTTTTGGTCGGGTCTCGATCGGTTGCCGAAACGATGATTTCCGGTTCGGCGGCAAGGCGCTTCAACAATCCGGCAAAAAGCATCTCGGCGGCGGTGGGAAACATCGCCACGCTGACGTCGCCGGCCGGGCGGCCCATGTATTCGTGCCAGCGGGCTTCGGCGCGCGCCATCGCCACGGCCAAGTCGGTAGCGGTGGCCGCGAGTTCTCGACCGGCTGACGTCAGTTGAACGCCCCGGCCTGCCGGTTCGATCAGCGGCGCTCCCGCTTCGCGTTCGAGCAGTTTGAGTTGCTGCGAAACCGCCGACGGTGTGATCTGCATCTCGTCGGCAACCGCACCAACCGAGCCGCGATCGGCCAATTCGCGCAGCATTTCAAGGCGCCGCATATCCATGTAGCAACACTACACGTTCACTTAAGTTTTATTAGATAGACCTAAACGAAATTTCGGCGCAAGATTGGTTGCAGACGAAAGGAGACCCGGACATGACCTTCCTAGCAATTTCAGCAATCGCCATCGTGACCATCGGCGTTGCACACACCGTTCGCTTGGTCACCACTGACGGACTGGCGCCGATCGCGACCCGTAAGTCGTGACCCGAGCATAAAAGCCTCATTCGCCACCGCGAATGGGGCTTTTTTTCTTTCTGCGCCAGTTTCATTTGGTCCAAGGCATTCGTGGGTTACTATTTAGTTACTGACCGGTAGCACTCGGCAGTAACTTAACCCCTTTCTTGGAGGAATCCGGCCCATGAGCCATTACAAGAGCAACGTGCGCGACGTCGAGTTCAACCTCTTCGAACTCTTCGGGCGTCAGAACGTCCTAGGAACCGGCCCCTTCGGCGAAGTCGACACCGACACCGCCAAGAGCATCATCGCCGAGGTCGAGCGCCTCGCCCGTGAAGAGTTGGCCGAGTCGTTCGCTGACGCTGACCGCAACCCGCCAGTCTTCGACCCCGCGACCCACACCCTCAAGCAGAACCCCGCCTTTGCCAAGAGCTACAAGGCTTGGGCGGACGCCGAATGGTGGCGCCTGCAGTTGCCCGAAGAACTCGGCGGCCAGTTGGCCCCGTCCTCGCTGATCTGGGCTTTGGGCGAATTCGTCCTCGGCGCGAACCCGGCCATCTGGATGTATGGCGCCGGTCCGGCCTTCGGCCGCATCATCTGGGAGAACGGCACCGACCGCGACAAGTTGATCGCCCGTCAGGTCATCGAGCGCAAGTGGATGACCACGATGGTCCTGACTGAGCCCGATGCCGGTTCTGACGTCGGCGCTGGCCGCACCAAGGCCTTCCAGAACGAAGACGGCAGCTGGCGCATCGAGGGCGTGAAGCGCTTCATCACCTCAGCCGTTAGCGACATGAGCGAAAACACCATGCACATGGTGTTGGCACGTCCCGTTGGCGTCGAAGGCGTCGGCGGACCAGGCACCAAGGGTCTGTCGCTGTTCCTCGTGCCTGAGCACCACTTCGACTTCGAGACCGGTGAACTCACCGGCGAACGCAACGGCGTCTACGTCACGAACGTCGAAAAGAAGATGGGCATCAAGGTTTCGGCCACTTGCGAAGTCACCTTCGGCGACCCGCAACTGGGCGGACAGGCCACCGGCTGGCTGCTCGGCGAAGTTCACGACGGCATCAACCAGATGTTCCGCGTCATCGAGAACGCCCGCATGATGGTCGGCTCGAAGGCGAT
>Ga0209608_1001414_pt1 | contig 19807 bp, 20 predicted proteins | sample AD_UKC130_MetaG_FD_184428 | JGI IMG/M metagenome (GOLD analysis project Ga0209608, IMG submission 184428) | Active sludge microbial communities of municipal wastewater-treating anaerobic digesters from Canada - AD_UKC130_MetaG (SPAdes) (version 2) | ecosystem: Engineered > Bioreactor > Anaerobic... | reverse complement strand
CCTTTGTACCTTTGAGGAATATCTCCATGGAAGAATGCGTGGAGTTTTCTCGAAAATTTGCTGATTTATTTCACAAGGAAACGGGAGTGCCGGTGTACTTTTACGAGGAATCGGCTTTAAGGGCCGAGAGACGCAATTTGGAAGTGATAAGAAGGGGACAATATGAAGCCCTAAAAAAAGAAATCACAAAACCGGAAAGGCATCCAGATATTGGTGCTCCCGAATTGCACCCGACCGCCGGTGCTACAGTAATTGGGGCAAGAAAGTTTTTGATTGCCTTCAACGTTAACCTGCGTACTAAAAACGTAAGTGTGGCTAAGGCCATCGCTAGGGCTGTCAGGGCTTCAAGCGGAGGATTTTCTGCAGTCAAAGCTATTGGGCTCGAGCTTAGGGAAAAGGGCATGACGCAAGTGAGCATGAACATCGTGGACTTTGAGAAAAATGCAATGTATCGTGTTTTGGAGTTAATCAAGGCAGAGGCAAAACGTTGGGGTGTTTTAGTGGCCGAGACTGAGGTATATGGAATAGTTCCGGCTGCTGCTTTGCTTGAAAGCACTTCTTATTACATGCAAATTGCCGAATTTGATCCAAATCAAGTCATAGAGCTGAGGCTCTTAGATCTTTTAGGAAGGGATTAGGGGTCATGACTAGAATTTTTAGAAATGCTCACATATATACACCTATTGATAAGGACAGACCTTTGAAAGGCGAGGAGATGGGGCGTGTTTTAGTTATAGAAGATGGGGCGATAGCAACCAAGGAAGGCTATATCGTTGATATAGGCCGAGAATCTGACGTCATGAAGCGTGCTCCAAAGAAAGCCGAGGAAATAGACATGGGCGGCAGATGTGTAATTCCTGGGTTTGTCGATCCTCACACACATGCTTGCTTCGTAGGAACGCGGGAAAAGGAATTTGTAATGCGCCTTCAAGGCGCGACCTATCTGGAAATCCTCGAAAAGGGAGGAGGAATTCTTTCTACGGTTGATAACGTAAGATCGGCCAGTAAGGAGGAACTTTACAACAACACCAAAAAGATCGTCATGAGGGCCTTAAAAAACGGTGTTACGACGATGGAGATAAAAAGTGGCTACGGACTTTCTTTGGAACATGAAGTGAAGATGTTAGAGGTCATAAAGCGATTAGATGGCAAGCCACTCGATGTAGTTCCCACCTTTATGGGAGCTCACGCAGTTCCCCGAGAATACAAGGACAACCCACAAGCTTACGTAGATCTTATAATCGAGGAAATGATACCGTACGTTGCGACAAAAGGACTTGCCAAATATTGCGATGTCTTTTGTGAGGAAGGCGTCTTTTCCATTGAAGATTCGAGAAGGATTTTAAGCGCAGCTAAAGATCATGGGTTGGGTTTAAAGCTTCATGCTGACGAGGTTTGTGATTTAGGCGGGGCTAAGTTGGCAGCTGAATTAAAGGTGGATTCAGCTGAACACTTACTAGCAGCAAACGATGAGGGATTAAAGGCCATGGCTGAGAGCAATGTGACTGCAGTGCTTTTGCCGGCAACGGCTCTCAGTTTAAGAAAGCCTTATGCCCCTGCGAAAAAAATGATTGAGTTGGGTGTTCCAGTAGCTTTGGCCACTGATTGTAATCCCGGTTCTTGTTATTGCGAATCAATGGAGGTCGTCTTTAGGCTCGCCGTCTTGGGCATGGGTTTATCGGTAGAAGAAGCATTGGTAGCTTCGACAATTAACGCCGCTTATGCAATAGGTATGGCTTCCCTTGTCGGAAGCCTTGAAAAGGGTAAAAAAGCGGACTTTGTGGTATTGGAAGGAGAAACTCCGGGTGTCATTGCCTATCACTTAGGATGGTTTAATGTAAAGGAAGTATATAAAATGGGCCAAGAGGTTTCGTTGGGGGTGGGAACATGTCTATGATGGAAATGACCATTGAACAATTTTTAAGGGAGTTAGCCTCAGATTCTCCGGCACCGGGAGGAGGAAGCGTAGCTGCTCTGGGCGGAGCTTTAGGAGCAGCCTTAGTTTCCATGGTGGCGAGGCTTACTATGGGAAAGGAAAAATACAAAGAAGAATGGGTATTGATGGAGGAATTGGCAGAAAAGGCTGACAAGTTACGCGATGAATTTCTTGCTTTGATGGACGAAGACGTATTGGCCTTCAATGAGTTCATGCAGGCCATGCGCCTCCCAAAAGATACAGATGAAAATAAGGCCAAAAGAAGCGTTGCCATGCAGGAAGCCCTTAAAAAGGCTGCACTTGTGCCGATGGAGACGCTGAGAGCCTGTCTTGAACTTTCAAAGCAAGCTGTGCTTGTGGTTGAGAAAGGAAACGTCAATGCAATTACTGATAGTGGTACAGCTCTGCTGCTTTCTTCTAGTGCTGCAAAAGCAGCTGCCTACAATGTGAGGATAAACTTAGGAGGCATTAAGGATCAAAAGTTCTGTGACGATCTAAGGGCCAATTTAAAGGATCTTCTGAAAGAAATTGATGGGCGGGTGATCGAGGGACTGAAAAAGGTTGAGAGGAATTTATGATCCGAAGACTCCGACGAAGCACGAGATCGCTCCTATTTATAAGACCATCGGCATGCTATGTTGACAACGCTGATTGGGTTTGATAAAGTTTAATTGACGGTTGCACGATTAACGTTAAGATTGAGCTTGCGCCTCGGTGTTTTTGAACGAGTTAGTCGCAATGGTCAAAGCAGCATTTATCTCATGTTGACAATTTAAGTCCGTGTACGTTTTGTCCCAAGGGTGGTTAGTTCAGAGGGAGAACGCTTCCTTGACGCGGAAGAGGTCGCAGGTTCGAGTCCTGCACCACCCACCAAAAGGTCATAAAGGGAGTCTGGTCAAAATGCTGGACTCCCTTTTTTATAAGTTTACGGAAAGAGAGTTGGTAATGTAGTGATAAAAGGGATCGGGGTGGATTTGTGCAACATACCCAGGATAAGTGTTCGTATGAAATCAAAAAAGTTTCTAGAAAAGATATTTGTGGAGACCGAAATAGCATTTGCCTTTTCCAAAGCCTGTCCAGAACAACATCTCGCTGGTTTTTATGCAGCTAGGGAGGCTCTCTCTAAAGCCTTGACGCTGGGTTTGTGGCGCATGGGGTTAAAAAATGCCTGGGTTGTTCACAACGAGGAAGGCGATCCGCGATTCTGTTTTAACGATAAATTGGCTAAAATACTGGAAGATAGAGGGATAAGTAAAGTTTGGCTTTCGATCAGTCACGAAAATAATATGGCTATAGCTTTTGTGATATTGGAGGCATGAGGATGATTCCACTTTATACCGCCGAGATAGCAAAAAAGATCGACAGATGGATTATGGACGAGTTTTCCCTACCCGGACTTGTTTTGATGGAAAATGCCGGCAGAACAGTTGCATCGTACGTATCGCAATTTTTAGCCCAAGAAAAAGGAGGAAAAGGAAGGGTTTTAATATTTTCGGGCCCTGGGAATAACGGTGGAGATGGCTTTGTGGCAGGGCGACATCTCCTTAACGAAGGCCTAGACGTCAAGTTGATCAGTTCGGTGTCTATGCTTGAACGCTATAAAGGAGACGCTTTCACCAACGCGAATGCTTTCATGAAAGTTGGAGGCAAAATTGCCTTTTCCGATGAACTTTCCGACTCGCAGCTTGTAAATGAGATAAAAGAAGCCGATATATGTGTAGATGCGCTCTTGGGGGTGGGTTTTAAGGGGGTTCCGGAAGGCGAAATTGCAAGGTTGATCAAAGCGTTGCGCAAAGCTTCTTTCGTGGTTTCTGTGGATGTCCCGAGCGGGGTTGAGTCTTCGACCGGGTGTGTTCCAGGTGCGGCGGTAATGGCTGATGTGACTATAACGATGCATGTCTATAAATTAGGACTTTATATAGCTCCTGGCGCTTTTTACTCTGGAAGGGTTTTACTGGCTGATATAGGCGTACATCCCATGTTAGGGGCGTTGACCTTTGAGACGAACTGTTTTTTGTGGGACAAAGAGTCCTCACTTGATGTCTTGCCTGATAGGCCCTTAGGCTTGCATAAAGGCAATAGGGGCTGTGTAGCCATTCTGGGAGGGTCTGATCTTTATAGGGGAGCGCCGATGCTTTCTGCCCTGGGTGCCTTAAGAGCCGGGGCGGGCATAGTGTATATAATCCTTCCAGAAGATGTTTACTCACAATCAGGCCAATTTATTCCCGAAGCTATTTGCCTTCCGGTAAGGACCGATAGAAGGACGTTGTCCGCAGGCGCGCTTGAAGTGTTACTTCCTCTCAAAGAGAAAATAGATGTTTTAATAGTAGGCCCTGGCGTGGGTCGAGAAAGTAAAACAATTGAGCTAGCTTTAAAGCTTTGGGAAAAATGGCCAAAAATGATGGTCTACGATGCTGACGCATTATATGCTCTTTCGGTTGCTTCGTCGACACTGAGAAGAAGAAGCGATGTAGTCTTAACTCCACATGAGGGAGAGACAGCTAGGTTATTAGGCTGTGAACCAGCGTGGGTTCGGGCGAATCGCTTGGAGGCAATACAAAAGCTTTCTCTTAGATTTGGCCCCTCCGTGCTTAAAGGGTTTCGTAGCATAATTAGTGACGGATCCCAGTTTCGAATTTGCGATGCTGGAAGCCCCGCTCTTTCTGTCCCCGGGTCGGGCGATGTGTTAAGTGGTATCATTGGGACTTTCTTGGCCTCAGGTCTTGATTTAATTGATGGAGCGAGCTTGGCTGTGTGGTTACACGCAAAGGCTGGGGAAGAATTGGAGTTAAAGAAAGGTCTTGATGGAGTATTATCGAGGGAAATTGCTGATGAAATTAGGAATGTAATAGGAGATATTCGGTATGCCAAGAAAAAGGGTAGACTGGGAAGAGGAATTGAAAAAGACGGAAAGGACGCGCTTACACGGCTTTAAAATTACAGTTCTATCGCTCGCTTTTATAGGGCTTTTTTTTATGTGGTCTAAATTTCAAAGCCCTCGCTTTTCTCTTCCTTTCTACGTTATTGTGATATTATTCGGGCTTTTAGGTATCGTTTTGCTATTTGGCCTGAGAAAAAGATGATTGGTGGTGTAATTGCTCATGGTTTTCCCTTACTCTTACGTCGTTAGATCTCCTAAGATGATGCTGGATCTTGGAAAGGAAATGGGAACTGTCGCATTTCCAGGATTGGTCATTTACCTCGATGGCGAGCTCGGAACGGGCAAGACGACCTTAGTAAGAGGAATCGCAGCGGCTTTTGATTGGCATGAAGTAAGAAGTCCTTCCTTTACATTGATCAATGAATATCCTACCGATCCGCCAATAGCTCATATTGATCTTTACCGCTTGAAAGCATCAGAGTTAGCGGAGATGGGTATTGAAGAGTATATAGATAACGGTTATTTAGTGATAATTGAATGGGGCAAGCCCGACTATTTTTCCTTTACAACCGAGTGGTGGCATGTCATGATTTTATACGACGATGATTCAGTTAAAAGTGAGCATAGAATGGTCAAAATGCGGGCTTCGGGGGTTAATGCAATCGAAGCATTAAGACGTTTAAATAGGAAGGTGTCGCCATGGGGTGCTTAGAATCCAAGGATTGCTTGATTCTGGGAATCGATTGTTCTACGAGATATACGGCCGTAGGTTACGCAAAGGGTGATAGAGTAATTGGGGAAATGGCCTTGGATATCGGTAGGTATCAATCTTCACTTCTCCCAGGTTTGGTGGAGAAACTTTTAAGCTTCGTGGGTTTTACTTTGACCGATATAGATGCCGTGGCTACCACCATTGGGCCTGGTTATTTTACCGGTGTGCGTGTGGGATTGTCTTATGCCATGACACTTGCCTTTGGTTTGGAAGTACCCGTTATCCCGATACTTTCCCTGAAAGCCTTAGCGTGCGATTTTCTTTTCGTAAAGAATGTTGTAGTTATTCCTGTGATTTGGGCCAGAGGCCATGAATATTATGCCTCAGCCTTTGAAAGTAATGGAAATGATTTCATCGAAATAATAGAACCTAAGGTCATTGACGAGAAAGAGCTTCACTCGATGATAAATGATATATCAAAGAGGAGAAGTGAGCAGATATTTGTGATTGGCGATGATGTGGTTCGGTTCCGTGCTAAGCCTGAAGGAGCATGCCTCGTGCCCAACAGTACACGAGGCAGTAACGTGGCAAAACTCGGCTTCAGGTTTAGAAGCGAGGCTAAATGTCCTTCGAAAATCAGGGCGCTGTATCTGAGAGAACCTTACAGTTGAGAAACATATTGTACATGCTGTGCAAAGGCGTGAAAGGGGGCATACTGGGGGTAGGTTCCCAAATTGTTTCAACCCCTTTGATATGTTTACTGGATCTGTTTGGTGATACATGTTGTTTTTAGCAAATATTGGATCGTAAACATACTTGTCCTCTAATGTCAGAATATTCGCAATAGTAAAATCATGTTTATATTTGCATGATATTTCCATTATCGTCATAATTGACTTTGTAATTACTAAATAATCATTAGATTCTGTGGAGGGTGGTGTCTCCTTTGGCAAAGTTTATCGTAAGCATTGACGAAGATTGGTGTAAGGGGTGTGGGCTTTGCATAGACATATGTCCTAAAAAAGTGTTGGAATTTAACGAAAAAGTCAAGGCGGAGCCCACAAGGTTGGACGATTGCATTGGGTGTCATCAATGTGAAAATATCTGTCCTGATTTTGCAGTCACAGTTAGGGAGGCGAAATCTGATGCCTGAAATCCGATTTTGGCAGGGTAATACAGCTGTCGCAATGGGTGCAATAGCTGCGGGGTGCCGTTTTTTTGGGGGCTACCCCATAACTCCTTCATCTGAGATAGCTGAGATAATGGCAGTTGAGCTGCCCAAAGTTGGCGGAAAGTTTATTCAGATGGAGGACGAAATTGGTAGCGTTGCTGCCGTTATTGGTGCTTCCATCGCTGGGTACAAAGCGATGACGGCCACTTCTGGTCCGGGATTTTCGCTAAAACAGGAGAATATTGGATTTGCCTATATGACGGAAGTTCCAATAGTGGTGGTAAATGTTATGAGGGGGGGACCTTCCACGGGCCTACCCACTAAGGTTTCTCAACAAGACGTTATGCAAGCTAGGTGGGGTACACATGGAGATCATGAAACGATCGCGTTGGCTCCCGCCTCGGTTCAAGAGTGTTACGAACTTACGATAGATGCTTTTAACCTTTCCGAGCGCTTTCGACAACCCGTCATTTTGTTGAGCGATGAAGTCGTCGGTCATATGAGAGAAAAGGTAGTTATTCCCGAAGGGGAGTCAATTCCCATCGTAAACCGTAAAAAGCCTAAGGTGAAACCTGAGGAATACATACCCTATAAGCCCGATCCCGAAGACGACATTCCCCCTATGGCCTCTTTTGGAGATGGTTATAGATGGCATGTTACTGGTTTGACCCATAACGAATGGGGTTTCCCAACCAACGATCCAGACGTGACTGAGAGCAAGATTTGGCGATTGGTGCGAAAGGTGGACCGCTTTAAAGGCGAGATCGTTAAATGCGATACTTATGAGACTCAAGATGCTGATATGATCGTGGTGGCTTATGGTTCCGTCTCCCGTACTGCTCTCAGTGCGGTGCGAGAGGCAAGAAGCAGGGGCATAAAAGTCGGGTTTTTCAGACCTATAACGCTTTGGCCCTTTCCTGTGGATGAACTACAAGTCCTTTTGGATGGCGTTAAGGCAGTGCTAGTCCCAGAACTTAACTGTGGACAGATGGTCCTGGAGGTGCAAAGGGCTGTGGAAGGCAAGGCCAAAGTTTTTGGGAAGGGTTTGGTTAATGGTGATCTCTTTAGGCCTTCAGAAATTTTTGAGTTTATCAAGGAGGTAGCGTAAGATGCCTAGCCCGGAAGTACTTGGTTGGTTGCGCCAGCGCTTTTTTCCTCATATTTGGTGCCCTGGGTGCGGCCATGGGATCATAATGCATGCTTTGTTAAGGGCTCTTGTAGATTTGGAGAAAAAGAAAGAAGAGACAGTTATCGCTTCTGGCATTGGTTGCTCTAGCAGGATGCCCGGTTATATTGATGCCTGTACGATGCATACAACTCACGGCAGATCTTTGGCATTTGCCACAGGGGTAAAATTGGCAAATCCTGAGTTGACCGTAGTTGATGTAATGGGTGATGGAGACTGCACTGCTATAGGGGGCAATCACTTCATACACGCTTGCAGGCGTAACATTGACATCACCGCTATCGTCATGAACAATAACATTTATGGAATGACGGGGGGGCAAGCATCTCCAACAACTCCTGTGGGCGCTTATGCCACTACGGCACCCTACGGTGTGCTCGATGTTCCTTTTGATATATGCAAGCTTGCCGTCGGGGCTGGGGCTTCTTATGTGGCAAGAGCGACGGTAGCTCACCCGTTACTTGTTGAGAAGTATATTAAGACTGCTATTTCAAAAAAGGGTTTTGCGGTGGTCGAGGTCATGACTCACTGTCATACTCAGTTTGGTCGAAAGAACAAGAGGCCGAGGCCGATTGATAATATCAATTTCTTCAAGGACAACAGCATTATGTACAACAAGGCTGCGACTATGCCACCCGAGCAATTGGAAGGAAAGATAGTGATCGGTGAGTTTGCAAACGTAGAGCTGCCTGAATATGTAGAACAATATTTGAATTTGATTGAACGCGTAGGAGGTAATAGTTGATGGGCGATCAACGCTATGAAATTCGTATAGCTGGGTCAGGTGGTCAGGGCGTTATCTTGGCGGCCGTCATAGTTGGAGAAGCCCTAGCTTTATACGAAGAAGGTTTAAATGTCGTACAGACTCAAGCTTACGGTCCTGAAGCAAGAGGAGGAGCCTCCAAGGCCGAGGTCGTCGTGTCACGGAGCAGGATAGATTATCCTAAGGTCACAAGCCCAAACTTGCAGGTTATTTTAACTCAGAAGGCTTGTGATAAATACGTTCATGATGCTCTTCCTGGCAGTGTTGTTATAGTTGACGATTTCTTCGTTACGGAGCCACCAAAAGTGGATGCAAAAGTATATTCCCTTCCAATTGTAAAGACTGCCAGGGAGGAAGTTGGAAGAGAGATAGTTACGAATATGGTTGCCTTAGGAGCTGTAGCACGGGTCTTGGAAAGTTGGGAGTTGGCTAAGCCAGAATCCATACGCAAGGCTATATTGGACCGGGTGCCGAAGGGAACAGAAGAATTAAACCTGAAAGCCTTTGAGCTTGGATATGGCCTCATGAAGGAGAAGCTGTAATTCAAGTTTGATGTTGAAATGGCATGAACCAGTTCTCTGATGAAAGGATTATCCTAACAATAGAAGGGATAGACAGCAAAGCTCGTGGCATCGCGAGAGCCGAAGGTCAGGTGATTTTTGTTCCAGGCGCATTGCTGGGCGAAGTCGTTTTAGCTGAAATTGTTGACCGTAGAAGGCATTACGCCATTGCAACGGTGAAATCCATACTAAAGGCTAGTTCATATCGTGTGGAACCAATATGCGAGTATTATGAGGCGTGCGGAGGGTGCGACCTTCAGCACGCCTCATATGATTATCAGCTTAGTGCGAAAGAACACTTAATTGGAGAAGCCATCACGAGGATAGGAAAATGGCCGAATGTGATAATTGAGCCAGTAGCCCCCAGTCCGCAAGTGTGGGGGTACAGAAATAAAGCCATAATCCATGCGCGTTATCAGAAAAATCGGAAGAAGTTAGGCTATTTTGCCCGAGGCACACATGAAGTCATCGACATTAAAAGATGTCTCATCCTTGATCCTTTGATAAACAGCGTTTATAACCGGTTGTCTTACATCATAAAGCAAGATGACATTACCTTTTATGATGAGCGCAGCAGCGAGGGTCTTCTCCGCCATATCGTTATTAGATCATCATTGGCAAAAAAAAGAGCATCTATGGCTTGGATTTTAAGCCGCAATCCTCGAAGCTCTGAGTTAAACAAATTAAGGTATATCTCGACTCGTTTCATCGAAGAGCTATCTCCCTTTCTCCGGGGCGTTTTGGTCAATATAAACACATCTAGCGGTAACTTTGTGTGGGGCACAGAAACGTTTCTTTTAGCTGGAGACGATGACGAGCTAGAGGAATTTATCGGGAATTTTAATTTACACTACGGGATTACGGATTTTTTTCAAGTTAACGTTAGTCAAGCTCACAATATATGTAAAGTCGTCTCAGAATGCATAAAAGGAAGCAGGCGTGTTTTAGAACTTTACTCTGGTGTAGGCAGCATAACATCATTTTTGGCTTCTTGCTGCGATAGCGTTGTGGCGGTTGAGGAATGGCAACCAGCTTGTAAGTCTTTGATGTCGAACATGGCTAGAAACGATATCTCAAACGTCTTTCTTCTTTGTGAAAAGGCAGAAAAGGTAATCTTTGGAAAAAGAATAGAGGGCACCTTTGATGCGGTGGTATTAGATCCACCGCGAGCTGGATGTCACAAAGATGTATTAAGGTTTCTTGGCACGCTTGGATCGCCAAAAATAATATACGTATCATGCAATCCTGCAACGCTGGCCAGAGATGGCAAGACTTTGCTCGAATTTGGGTATCGGCCTGTCAGGTTGCTCCCTTTCGATATGTTTCCTCAGACAAGCCACGTAGAAAGTGTATCAATCTTTGAGCTTTAAGTTATCGAGAGCACCTGGCTCAGACAATTTTTAAGGATTTTTTGTATCCGGGTGTTGTATGTAATCCCGCATTTGTGTTAATATCTACTAAAACCATAGGCGGACATAGCTCAGCAGGTAGAGCATCGGCTTCCCAAGCCGAGGGTCGCGGGTTCGAGTCCCGTTGTCCGCTCCAGACTTTAGTTCCTGACTGGCTTTTTGGCCTGTCAGGAATTTTTTTATGTCGAGTTAGGAGCGTCGGCCTCTATCGAATTTGTATGAATTTTTAAAAAAGTCGTTGAATAAGAAGCCCTATCTGTGCTAATATTATTTGGAGCGCGATCGGGACATAGCTTAGCAGGCGGGGCACCTGTTTCCCAAGCCGAGGGTCGCGGTATATAGTCCCGTTGTCCGCTCCGTTTTTTTGTGCATATAACTGGAGTAATTTGACATTGCTTGTCAAAATTAGTAGACTGTACTTCAATTGTGGCAATCATAACTTGTTCCTTATATTTTAGGTGTGTTTTACATAATTTCGGCAAAGGAGTGAGTAGGATGCCATCTGATATTGCGCAAGAGCTAAAAGAAGCCGAAGAAACCGCTAAGAAGTTGGTGGATGACTCGAAAGTCAAAGCTCACAGCATTCTCGAAGAAGCCCGCGCAAAAGCAGAGGAAATACTCAGAGAAGCAAAAGCCAAAGCTCGGGCTCAGTATAGGGAAGTAATTCAAAAGGCCGAAGAAGAAGCAGAGAAGAAGGCCCTCTCATCGATAGAGGAGGGAAGGAAGAAAATCACTTCTCAAAAGGAGCTATATGCAGCCAAGGTTGATCAAGTTGCTGCTTTAGTCGTGGAAGAGGTGATGAAGAAGTATGGCTATAGCTAAGTTCTGCAAGCTCGATTTGGTGGTTCATGAGTCCGTGAGGGATGAGGTGATAAGTGATCTACAAAAGCTTGGATGTTGTGAGATCATCAAGACTCAACGGACAGAGGGAGACATGCGGCAGCTTGAGAGTTTAAAGAATCTTGATGAAAAATTGTCCGAAGCGAGGTTCGTGATAAGGTTTCTTGAACCATACTACGAGGACGAGGGAGATAAGATTGCGAAGTTACTGGGAAATAAACCAAAGGTTTCCTTGAATGAGATGGCCAAATTAGAGGAATCACTTGATTTAGTAGATTATTCTTCGAAACTCAGGGAAATGGAGAAAAAACTATCAGAAATTGGGACCGAACTTTCAAAACTTAAAGCTGTAGAAGAGATTCTTGTGAAAATAAAAGACTTTTCATTGCCTTTGTCTTTATTGACAGAAGGCACGGAGTACATAACTGGTTTGATTGCCACTGTTCCTGTGGAACAAGTCGGTGTCCTGAAAACAGAATTAGGTGGGTTTCTCAAGCCAGATGAAGGGGAATTTCACATTTCTATGCCTGCCGAAAAAGATAAGGAAGTCTATGCGATTGCGATCTTTATTAGAAAGAAGAATGAAGAGATCAGAAGTATTTTTAACAATAGTGGAGCGTCTATAGTTGAACTCGATCGAAGGTTATCTGGGACACCTGCCGAAGAATTAGGCAAACTTGCCAATCGTAAGGAAGAGTTGAAATCCCAAGAAGAGCGGTTTTTAGAGCAAGTTGCCGAAGAAGCCCAAAAGAATTTCTCAAAGGTTCAGCTGCTTCACGATTATTACGATCTTACCAAAAAGAGGATTGAGGCTCTTTGCTCGGGCTTATCTACGGAGCATGCAACGTGGATGCAAATGTGGATTCCTCGGGTAGTGATAGATGTTATCAGTGAAGCGTTATCTTGCTACGGTAAGTTAGTGCATATGGAAATTTCAGACCCGGAGGAGGAAGAAGAACCTCCAATTTTTTTGGTCTCCAGAAAATGGGTGTTGCCATTCGAACCATTGACTAAACTATACGGGTTGCCTGAATATGATGGCATTGATCCGACTCCCTTTTTTGCCCCATTTTATTTTCTATTTTTTGGCATGTGCTTAGGAGATGCTGGTTACGGCGGGTTTTTTGCGTTAATCCTCCTTTTTGCAATCTTGAAGTATTGTCCGCGTAGAGATGCTTTGAAGTTTTTTATTTTGCTCCTCTTAGGAGGAGTCTCATCAGTTCTGGTTGGTATTCTGACGGGTTCTTTGTTTGGGGATATGATCGATGCCTTTCCCATTTTCGCAGCGTTGAGAGATTTAAAAAACTCAGTGAAGATCACAGACGTGATGCACGATCCAATGCCTTTTTTGGGATTTTCGTTGTTTATAGGTTTTGTACAAATCATCTTCGGGCTTTTCATAGCCTTTTTTGATAATCTCCGAAAGAAAGATTACATTGGAGCGATTGGAGATCAGGGAGGCTGGATAACGTTTCTTTTAGGATTGGCTATGTACATCTTGGTTCGTGCTGGAATGCTATCTCCCGTCTTCTCATCGCCAAGCGCGATTATCTCCTTAGTTGGGGCTGGCATATTAATTGCCACTCAAGGAAGAGAAAAGAAGAACATATTTTCCAAGCTGTTCTCTGGCGTGATGAGTTTGTATTCTATCACTTCATATTTGGGTGATATTTTAAGTTACAGCAGACTCTTAGCGCTGGGTCTAGCAACCTCAGCTATTGCCATGATTATTAACACCCTAACGATGCAGTTATTTAGTATTCCTTACATAGGATGGCTTTTGGGTTTCGTTTTATTTACAGGGGGTCATGGATTTAGCATTGCGGTAAACATTTTAGGCGCATTTGTGCACTCATTGCGTTTGCAGTACGTTGAATTCTTTAGTAAATTTTACAAAGCCGGCGGCAGGTCCTTTGAGCCCTTTAATATGGACGCGCGATATATCAATGTTACCGATGCCCGTGATTATGAAGTGTTAATTCGGGCCAAAGCTTTCAGTTAATCTCATGTTTGAAGATGGAGTAGTTTAACGCTGATTTATATTTTTTGAAAGGAGCGTGTTGTTGATAATGGAATGGGGACTTGCTTTAGCAATATTAGGTGCTGCTTTAGCTGCAGGGTGTGCTGGTTCCGGTTCTGCTTTGGGCGTAGGTGTTGCTGGTGAATCCGGAGCAGGAGTAATGACGGAAGACCCTGGAAAGTTTGGATTAATCCTGCTTCTCCAGGCGATACCGGGGACTCAGGGAATATATGGATTGTTGACCGGGTTTTTTACCATCATGAAAGTGGGTTTGTTGGGCGGCTCTCCCGTTCCTGTTAGCTTAGAACAGGGGATGGCGATACTTTTCGCTTGCCTACCAATTGCCATTGTGGGCTATATATCAGGATTTTCCCAGGGTAAGACCTCTGCCGCTTGCATCCAGCTTATCGCCAAACGACCGGAAGAGACGGGTAAAGCTGTCATACTTCCGGCTATGGTTGAAACCTACGCTGTTTTAGCCTTATTGATGAGCATTATATTGCTAAATGGCATTAGCCTATAGAGGTGTATGCAATGGCTCTAGCTGATGTGAAATTAAAGATAGAGGAAGATGCCAAGAGACAGGCTGAGGAGATACTGAAAAAGGCTAAAGCAGATGCAGATGATATCATCTCAAAAGCTGAAGAAGAGGCTCAAAAAATACAAAACGAATGGATGCAACGTGCAAAAGAAGAAAGAGAAAACGTCTTCAAAAGAAGGGAGATAGTGGCGAATCTAGATCTGAGGAAATTGGAACTAGCCATGAAGAGATCCCTGATCGAGGGAGTACTGAGTGAGGCTCGCGAGAAACTATGTCAACTTGACTCGAAGACGTATGTTGCCTTCGTGGCAAAACTTTTAAAAACGGCCGTCAAAGAATCAGAGTCGGTGGAAGGCGTATTATACGTTGGTGAGGATGAAAAGGTCATTACCAACGAGTGGATTGCCAGTTTTAATGAGGAAAACGGTACTAAGCTTGTTTTGGCACATGAGCGTTTGCCACACAAAGGTGGCTTCGTGCTTAATCTGGGAGATATAGATATTAATTGTTCTTTTGACATGCTAATAACCAACATTCAAGATGATCTGGAATTGACCATTGCGAAGGAACTTTTTGCGAACTAACCCTTTAAGATAGCATAATAACGTGGTGGCAATTTCGTTGAAAATTGGCAACTTTTAAGTGACGAATCATGAAATATTTTAGGGTTGGTGAGGCTGTTGAAAGCTGAATGTGATTATACATATGCTGTGTCTCGTATTAAGGCCATGGAAAATCGGATGGTCGATTCGACCATGCTGCAGCAAATGGCTGATGCGCACGGCTTTGATGGTGCATGGAAGTTGCTTATGGAGACTTGTTATGGACAGTGGGTAGCCGAGACTGGTGCTTCTTCGTATGATAAGTTGCTAGAAGCAGAACTTGTCTATCTTTACAACGAGCTTAGAAAATTTGTTCCTGATCCCTCGATAGTTTCCTTGTTCCAAATACCCTATGACTTTCACAATATGAAGGTTGTGTTGAAAAGCTTGTTTGCACAAAGAGGTGGAGGAGAGAGCCGGTGGGATCTTTTGGTTTCTATGGGATCTTATCCGGCTGATGAAATGATATTGGCCATAGAAAGCGAAGATTATCGCCTCCTTCCTTATCAGTTGCATAGGGTTATACCTTCTTGTGTCATGATATGGGAGCAGACCAAGAATATCTTGGAAATTGAAAATATTTTGGATCGTCATATGTTTTACGCTATGCGCCTTATTGCCGATGATATTTCTTATCCTGGCGTGAAGGAATACGTTCGTCTTCGCATAGATGGAGAAAATATCAGAACGATGTTGCGCCTGAAAAGGTTGAATGTCGATGTTTCTGAGGTTTTAGATCACCTTCACCCTGGCGGGACTTTTTCTTCAGATCTCTTAACCCAGCTTTATCCCGAACCTCGAGAGTCGTGGTCGAGGGCGCTTTCTTTTGGTTATATGGGCGACGTGTTAAGCGGTATAGAAGAGGTAGAAGACTTTCAGGTCTTGCCCGAGGTGGAGCGACGTTCAGATAGATTAATAAGTAGTTATTTGGACCAATATCAATACGATCCCTTTGCACCAGAACAAGTAGTGCGCTACCTGTGGTTTAAAGAGATGGAAGTTCGTAACCTTAGAATAATTCTGGTTGGCAAAGCAAGCGGAGTGGAGAAAGACATGATAAAGGGGTTGTTGCGTCATGCAGCATAGAGGTCACCGAATTGCAGCTGTGGGTGATTATGATAGCATTTTACCTTTTCAAGCCATTGGGCTCAGACAATTCGCGATAGATGACCCTGATGATGAAAACAGGTTAAGAGAGATTCTCCTTGATTTGATAAACAAGAGATTCGCTATTTGCTTCATGACGGAAGATCTTTGCCGGAGATATGAGCAAATGATAGATGATTTAACATGTGATAACATGTTAAGCGTAATTTCCATACCAACTTTAAAGTATTCGACCGGTTACGGCGCATCACAGATAAGAAATTGGGTGGAAAAGGCGGTCGGCATCGATATATTTGCCAATAAATGATTAGGAAAATTTTTGGATTTGGGGGGAACTTTCATGGGCGAAGAAGCTCGTAAGCAGCAGATAAAGGGATCAATTTCTAGAATATCGGGGCCCTTAGTAGTAGCTAGCGGTATGGCTGGCGCGTCTATGTACGACGTAGTTCGCGTAGGCGATTTAGGTCTTGTGGGAGAAATCATAGAGCTTAAAGGGGATAATGCGTTCATTCAGGTTTACGAGGAGACCTCAGGCTTAAAACCAAAAGAACCGGTGATCAGTACAGGTGCCCCCTTGAGCGTTGAGTTAGGGCCTGGGCTTATCGAACAATTTTTCGATGGCGTTCAAAGGCCGCTTAATATTATTGAAAGTGAAGTACAAAGTCCTTACATTACTAGAGGTATAGACGTACCCTCTTTGGACAGAAGGAAACAATGGGAATTCATTCCTAAAGTTCAAGTTGGAGAATTGGTAAGTTCAGGGGATGTGCTTGGAGTAGTACAAGAGACCGTTTTGGTGGAACACCGCATAATGGTTCCGATTGGCATTGAAGGCAGGATAAAATCCATCAAAGAAGGAAAGAACACAGTAGAAGAAGTTATCGCCGAAGTTGAAGGAAAAGAGGGCAACGTCTATAAAATTACGATGATGCAACGTTGGCCAGTAAGATTTCCCAAGCCAGTGGCAAAGAGGCTAAACCCCGAAGTACCTCTACTAACAGGTCAACGCGTCTTAGACATGTTTTTCCCCGTCTCAAGAGGCGGAACTGCCTGTGTTCCAGGACCCTTCGGTAGCGGTAAAACCGTCATTCAGCATCAACTCGCCAAATGGGCTGACGCCGAGATAGTTGTATATGTAGGATGTGGTGAAAGGGGTAACGAGATGACCGACGTCTTGCTTGAGTTCCCACAATTGCCAGATCCGCGTTCTGGGCAACCGCTGATGAAAAGAACGGTGCTAATAGCCAATACTTCCAATATGCCTGTGGCAGCGCGCGAAGCCAGCGTTTATACGGCTATTACGATCGCAGAATACTATAGAGATATGGGATACTCGGTTGCCCTGATGGCTGACTCCACAAGTCGGTGGGCAGAGGCTCTGCGCGAGATATCAGGACGACTCGAGGAGATGCCAGGTGAGGAAGGCTATCCTGCTTATCTGGGTACGAGGCTAGCCTCCTTCTACGAGCGTGCCGGACGGTGTGTGTGTTTAGGAAAAGACGGGAGAGAAGGAGCCATAAGTGTCATCGGAGCAGTTTCTCCTCCTGGTGGAGATCTTTCGGAACCTGTCAGCCAAAATACCCTCAGGGTGACAAAAGTGTTTTGGGGTCTTGATGCTTCATTGGCTTATCAACGTCACTTTCCAGCGATTAACTGGCTTAACAGTTATTCCCTTTATACCGATGTGCTTGGAGAATACTGGGATGAAAGATATGATGGCGAATGGAGCTTACAACGAACGGAAGCCATGTCGCTTCTGGAGGAGGAAGCTCAACTCTTAGAGATTGTCAGGCTGGTCGGTATAGATGCTCTTTCCAGGGAGGAACGTTTAATCCTCGAGACCGCAAAATCTATTAGGGAGGATTTTTTGCATCAAAATGCCTTTCATGAGATAGATACCTATGCTTCAATGGATAAACAATTTAAGATGTTGCGAAATATTTTGACTTTTCATCGTACGGCAATGGATGCATTAAAGCGAGGGGCGGACATAAAGAAACTCTTTGAACTTCCTGTTAGAGAAGAGATAGCGAGGATGCGATATATTGCTGAAGAAAACCTTGAGTTCTTAGATCAGCTTGAAGCAGAGATCCGTTCTCAGATAAACAAGATCATACCTACAGGAGGCGACAACTATGCTGCCTAAGGAATACAGAACAATAAGCGACCTTTCCGGTCCGCTAATGGTGGTTGAAAAGACAACTGACGTTCAATACGATGAGCTGGTCGAAATATCCTTGAGCAACGGGGAAAAAAGGCGGGGCCGCGTTTTGGAGATATCGACGGATCGGGCGTTGGTACAGGTTTTTGAGGGAACAACGGGAATTGACCTCGAGAGTACCAAGGTTCGTTTTATGGGCAAGGTATTGATGATACCAGTCTCCAAAGGCATTTTGGGAAGAATATTTAATGGCCGGGGAGAGCCCATAGACGATGGTCCTGGGATAATTCCAGAGAAACATCTCGATATAAACGGTTACCCCATAAATCCCTATTCAAGGGACTATCCGTCAGAGTTTATACAAACGGGAATATCGACAATCGATGGCATGAATCCTATAGTAAGAGGCCAGAAGTTGCCCATCTTTTCGGGCAGCGGGATGCCTCACAATAAAATAGCTGCTCAGATTGCACGTCAAGCTGCTGTCTTGGGAACCGGGGAAGCTTTTGCCGTCGTGTTTGCCGCTATGGGGATTACCTTCGAGGAGGCCTCTTTCTTCATGGATGACCTTAGAAGGACGGGAGCCATTGATCGAGCTGTTATGTTTCTGAATTTAGCTGATGACCCTGCTATAGAACGTATAACCACGCCCAGGCTAGCTCTTACTTGTGCTGAATATCTAGCCTTTGAGCTTGACATGCACGTATTAGTTATACTGACTGATATGACCAATTATTGTGAGGCTCTGCGCGAGATATCAGCTGCACGAAAGGAGGTCCCCGGAAGAAGGGGCTATCCGGGATATCTTTATACTGACCTTGCTACAATGTATGAGCGAGCAGGACGTTTGCGCGGTTATAAAGGATCAATTACTCAGCTGCCCATACTTACAATGCCCGAGGATGACATAACCCACCCAATACCTGATTTGACCGGTTATATCACAGAAGGACAAATAATATTAAACAGGGGCTTGCATCGCCGGGGCATCTATCCACCGGTTGACGTGTTGCCTTCCCTTTCTCGCTTGAAGGATAAAGGCATAGGAAGAGGCAAAACACGAGAAGACCATGCCGATTTGCTTAACCAGTTATTTGCCGCTTACGCGAGGGGCAAAGAAGCCAAGGAGTTAGCCACAATCCTTGGCGAAGGAGCCCTGACTGAAAACGATAAGGCCTTTGCAGACTTTGCCGATAAATTTGAAGATAAATATGTAAGACAGGGAGAGTATGAAGACAGAAGCATCTTAGAAACCTTAGAGCTAGGATGGGAGCTTTTGGCCCCATTGCCACTAACCGAACTTAAGCGCGTTAGGGATGAATACATTGAAAAATACCTCAAGCCTAAACGACAAGATAGCCAATCACAGGATGAGAGAGTGATCGAAGTTGGCTAATAAGTTAAACGTAAATCCCAACAGGATGATGCTAAATGTCATAAAAAAGCGTCTTGTTACCGCAAAAAGAGGCCACAAACTGCTTAAAGACAAACAAGATGCTTTGATAAAAGAGTTCTTGCAAAAAGCTAGAGAAGTAATGAAATTGCGGGAAAAAGTTGAGCCAGCACTCACTACCTGTTATCGAAGTTTCTTGATGGCACGGGCACAAATGGTGCCGGCAATATTGGAACAGTCGCTATTAATGGCCAGTGGCGGCGAGGCCATGGTTGATGTAAAAAAACGCAATCTCATGAGCGTAGTTGTGCCTGAATTTGCCATTGAAGAGACTGAGGAACAAGTAATAGGTTATGGTTTTGCAATGACCTCAGGTAGTTTAGATCTGGCTTTAGAGCAATTTGCAGCACTACTTCCGGATTTAGTACGCTTGGCCAGCGAGGAAAAGGCACTTCGTCTTATGGCTTGCGAGATTGAGCGAACGCGGAGGAGGGTGAATGCCCTCGAATACGTTTTAATCCCTGC
>Ga0209608_1001406_pt1 | contig 19879 bp, 20 predicted proteins | sample AD_UKC130_MetaG_FD_184428 | JGI IMG/M metagenome (GOLD analysis project Ga0209608, IMG submission 184428) | Active sludge microbial communities of municipal wastewater-treating anaerobic digesters from Canada - AD_UKC130_MetaG (SPAdes) (version 2) | ecosystem: Engineered > Bioreactor > Anaerobic... | reverse complement strand
ACAGGTACTTTATCCTCCCGCTTAGCACCCCGCATTACTGCGACGCACCGGGATTAGCTACCCGGCTCCCTGGCGATTACCGGGGTCGGACTTTCACCGACTAGTGCGGTCCAGCTTCGCTGGACGCGCCAATAAAAAAAGGGCTTTCGCCCTTCCTAAAGTATTATACATATCAGTCCGCCGCTGCCCTCGTTGATGATCCTCTGGAGCGTCTCCTGCAGTTTCTGCTGTGCGTCCTCCGGCATCCTCATCAGCTTGTTGTGCAGTCCTTCGCTCACAAGTTCGTGGAGGGATTTTCCGAATATGTTCGATTCCCATATCTTTCCCGGCTCATTCTCGAATTCCTTAAGCAGATAATTCACAAGTTCCTCGGACTGCTTTTCGGTGCCGACCAGAGGAGCTATCTCGGTCTCGATATCCGCACGGATCATGTGTATCGACGGTGCGCTTGCCTTGAGCTTGACACCGAACCTGTTGCCCTGCTTGATGATTTCAGGCTCATCCAGCGTCATCTCTTCCATCTGCGGCGTAACGACTCCGTAACCCTTCATCTTCACTTCATGCAACGCGTACTCTACCCGTTCGTATTCCCTCCTGATCCTTGCGAGCTCCTTCATCATCCCCATCAGCATGTGCTCGTTTTCGATCCGCAGTCCCGTTATATCGCTGAGAACGCTGTAGAAGAGATCGTCGGGCGTCTGTATGTTCATGAGTATGCTGCCCGAACCGGCGTTTATTTCCACCAGGTCTGCCTTTCCGACGAACTCGTAATCGGAAAATTTCCTCAGTGAGTCTTTTGCCTCACGGATCCTCTGTACCCCGTCAAATACGTTCCTTACAGCCTCCAGCATGTCGACCCTGAGCCAGTGGTCCTGTTCAATGGCTTCAACCCATCCAGGTATGTTGATACCGATCTCGCGTACCGGGAACTCGTACAGGATCCGCTCCATTATCGCGGCTATGTCTTCGATCTGCATCTGGGCGCAGTTCACACTGATTACCGGCACTTCATATTTCTCTTCAAGTTCCTGTCTCAGCTTCTCGGTCTCCTCATCCTTAGGGACGACTGAATTGAGCACGATAACGAACGGCTTGTTAATTTCCTTCAGTTCATTCACGACGCGGCGTTCCGCCTCGACATAGTCCTCCCTGTCGATATCCGTTATGGTTCCGTCGCATGTCACCAGGAGACCGATGGTCGAGTGGTCGTTAATGACCTTCCTGGTCCCGATCTCGGCTGCCTGCTCAAAAGGTATCTGGTAGTCGAACCATGGTGTCGACACCATTCTCGGCGCGTTGTTTTCAAGGTAGCCCAATGCTCCCCTGACAAGATAACCAACGCAGTCGACCATCCTGACCTTCAGCTTCAGCGCTTCATCCAGCGTTATTTCAACTGCCTCATTGGGCACGAATTTTGGCTCCGTGGTCATGATCGTACGTCCGGTGGCACTCTGGGGCAGTTCATCCTTGGCTCTTTCGCGGCTGTATACATTTTCTATGTTCGGTATGACGAGCAGATCCATGAACCTTTTGATCAATGTCGATTTCCCTGTCCTGACGGGACCCACGACACCTATGTAAATGTCTCCCTGTGTCCTTTCAGCGATCTGCTGGTATATATCATAATATCTTTCCACCCGATAACCCCCCCTAATATATGGATATGCAAAAGCCGGGATTCACAATTAATATATGTCCGAAAAATGTTAATATTACAAAAAGAAGGGAGGGTCGATCAGCTTAATTCGTTGTTGAACTGCAGTCCAGCGGCCAGTCCCTCTATTTCCCGGGAGTAAAGACCTTTATGCTCCGATGCAGGAACTTCACGTCGATCGGCAGGCCTTGCCACTCCTCGCCGTCAATACTGAGATTGAAGCCTGTATCGCCTTCTACCCTGCACGTGCTTGTCCTAAGCCACATTACGTTCCTGTCGTTCATGAAATCATTGTGGAGCACCTTGAAAAAAAGCGCAGCCATTTCAACATGAGGACAGTTTTTTACCAGCAGGATATCCATATATCCGTCTGAAAGATCCGCTTCCTCCACCAGGTTCCAGAAACCCGCCGCATGCTTGCCGTTAAGTATCACGAACAAAAGGAACTCTCCTTCCACCACTTCGGTGTCCGTCGTCAGCTTCAGCCTGATGGGCTTCAGGTTGGCGAGTTCGCCCAGGGCCGTCAGGTAGTAGGCCAGCGGACCAAGTCTTTTTTTCAGTTCGTTGTCGGTGCTGTAGGATACATCGACGAAGTTGCCTCCGGCACATGTATTGAGGAAATACTTCTCCCCGTTGATAAGGCCGGTGTCGATCTCCGTGATGTTGCCGGAAAATATGATATCCAGGCACTTTTTCATCTCAGCCGGTATATTCAGGCTGCGCGCTAGATCATTGCACGTTCCGGCAGGTATGACGCCAACGGGTATATCGATGCCGTTGCCGAGAAGAATGGAAGCGATCGAGTTGACCGTTCCGTCTCCACCGGACACAACGATATAATCGAACCTCTCCTCCAGCAAAACCCTTTCCAGATCATCAGTCGTACCACTGCTAAGCCTGAAAGGCACGGCCAGGGTATCGTTTTCATTGAAACGGCCGACTATGTAATCCAGTTCTTTCGGCACATTTCTGTTTCCTGAAAGGGGATTGTATACGATAAGAGCTTTTTTCATAATACAGCCTCCCAAAAGTACTTTGGACAGAATTTATCTTACGCCATTTCATATTTTAAATCAATCGTAACTGTACTGTCATGGACAACGACCGAACTGACTGCCGCTGATGCCATTTCATTCGTCAGTTCTCCCTTTTCCAGCCTTGCCGTTATATATCTCACGAGAAAATCGACGTCGGAATGCCTTGCATTTTCCCGTTCCAGCCTTTCCATCTCATCTTCGAGCGCGCTTATGTGCTTTTCAAGCTGCCGGTTCATCCTGTCGAACAACTGCACGGAGATCCGTCCTTCCAGCCTGTCACTGTAGAGCATTTCCTGCCTGCGCCGCAGATTTTCCAACCGGGCATTCAACTCATTACGGGCAATGCCCGGTTCATCGGTCTCGTATCCCGAAAACGTCTCTTTCAGTTTTTCAAGCTCATCTGCAAGCCTGAACAGGGCCAGCAGCTCACCGCATATGTGTCTGACGATCTCCCGCTCATATATGAAATGGCTAGTGCACGCTGCCCGCCCGTTCCTGCAGTAGTTGCCGCAGACATAAGCGATCCCGCCACTGCGCCTGCGGGCATACATCGCACTCCCGCAGCCGCCGCAGTATATGAGGCCGCTGAGAACGTGGCGGACCCTTCCATGCGATTTCCTGCCTCCGTTCCTGTTCCTTCTCAGCGCCTGCACCTTATCGAACATCTCCCTGGGTATGAGTGCTTCATGGGTCCCTTCGGTGATGACCCACCTGTTCTCAGGAAGCCTCCTTGTCTTCTTGCTTTTGAAGCTCACCTTCTCACTGACGCCCTGGACAGTGTCACCTATATATACGCGGGAACTCAAGATGCGTCTGACCGTTATCCTGTTCCAGCCCATGTTCTGTGGCGAGGCATACCCTCTTTCCTCAAGATACTTCGATATCGCCGTATACCCCATCCCTGAAAGGTACAGCCTGTAAATCAGTCTCACGATATGGGCTTCCGATTCATCTATGACCAGCCTGTTTTTTTCGATACCGGATTTCCTGTAGCCAAAGGGAGCCTTCCCCAGATATTCGCCCTTCTGGATCTTGAACCTGAGCGCTGCCCGGATCTTTCTCGAAATATCCCTCACATATCTTTCGTTTACCCAGGTTTCAATCCCTAACATGTCGCTGTCCACCAGGCTGTCGAACCTTCCGTCGGCGGTAATGACCCTGACGCCATGTTCTTCGAAGAAATCTATCAGCTGCAGTGTCGCCGCATTGTTCCTGCCCAGGCGGGACAGGTCCTTTACCAGCACCACATCGATCATGCCTTTCAGTATATCTTCCTTCATCCTGTCCAGTCCCGGCCTGTGAACGGCTGACCCTGAAACATTGTCATCCATGTATACGGCAGCCACCGCGCCAAGCTTTTTTGCCTCAACATGGGCCAGCAGCATGTCGCGCTGGTTTTCGATGGATTCATAATTCTCCATGTTGTCATCCCTGCTTATCCTGGCATATATCGCCACCCTGTCCGGCTTCGCGGACTCTCTCATCTCCATGCCTCCTCCCACCTTCCCGTATCGTTGTATCCATCAGTCCGCTTTCACATGCCGCGAGTTTCAGGAGTCTTACGATGACCTCACGTGCGCTCAGTTCTCCGGAATGCCTGATGACATATCTCCTTTCGCTGATCCGCTTTTTTCCCAACGCATCCTCCGGCATATTATGGCCGAAACTCTGATATTATATATATTTCATACATTTTGTCCCTTATCAGAAATATTTCTCACGGATGTGCCTGTCCATCCCGGAAAGAGGTATAATATACCTGATAAACTCAGAGGGGTGATGCTATGGCACGGGAAATCCCGAATAAACTCCTGTCATTCCTGAAGACCGCGCCGGATGATGTGGATGACGGGTATGAATACGCGTCTGAACTGAACAGGATCCTGAATTCGGATGACTGTCAGGCAGTTCTTTCTCCCGTGGAAATAGAAGCGCTGCGTGAATTTGCTGATGAGGTGAAAAAAATAGGAGAAATAAACTATTACTCCAGGGACAGGATAGCAGAACTCGAAAGAAAACATTTCGGCGCAGGAGGTATAACCGGTTATCTGAAGGGTGATCAGGGCAAGCCCGAAAAGCCGGTCTGGCCTTTCTGACATATCTCGGTGCAAGGAACTGCCCCATTTAAGGCAGCTCCTTGCGCTGATATGCCATTCATGCCTCTTTGAAAAAGCTCCTCAGTTCATACAATCCCCATCTGCATTGCAGATACTTGCCCGCCAGAGCTTTGTCAAGTATGGACTCATGCAGGCATACCCTCGATGCGAACGCTCTCTTGTTGATATGCCTGAATGCCCCGGGACCTTTTCTGAAAAACTCCCTCCTCAGCTCACATATTTCCCTGGCAATCGTAAAAATGATATCCTCCCTCTGCTCCAGGCACTTGATCAGCCATACCGCACTGCTGAGCCATTCCTTTACATGTCCGGACACCGCGGCGCCTTTCCTGTACAGCCCCGATACGAAGTTCTCGGATATGCACACGCTTGGGAATGCCTCAGAATTATGAACGACATGGAGCTCACCGTTAATGTCCCTGATGAAGACATCCGGCAATGTGCGGCTTACCGGCTCATTGCAGCGGTAGTTCCGGCCCGGTTTCGGCTCGAGGTTCCTTATTTTCCGGAAGAGTTCATTTACACGTTCGATGCTGAGGCCGGTGGCGTCTGCGATGCTGGCCGCGTCATTTCCTGCGACTGCGTCCAGGAAATATTCGACTATCATTTCTGCTTCCCTGTCTCGTTTGTCAAGCTGCCTCAGTTGGATAAGCAGACATTCGCCGAGGTTTCTTGCGCAAATGCCCGGCGGTTCGAAAGACTGCAGTTTTTCAAGCACCTCCAGCACCTTGCTTTCAGAAACGCCGAGAACAGCTGCTGCTTCAGCAGTGTCAGCCTTCATATAGCCGTTGCTGTCCGTGTTGTCGATCAGGTACTCTCCTATGGCGTGACTCTTTTTGTCAAGGCAAAGTGCATCAAGCTGGACAAGCAGATGCTGCTTGAGCGTCAGTACTTTTTCAGGCTGTTCGGTCACAGTATCGGCTGCTTCGGTGTATTGACAGAAATCAATGGGATCGGCAGCTTCTTCAAGTGCAGGGTTCGTATCCAGTTGGTTGTCTACGTATTGAAAGAGTTCACGTGAATCCATTTCGAGTATTTCGATCGCCTGCTTCAGCTGCGGTGTCAGCAAAAGCTTTTGTGAACGGACAAGATCGAGATCGACGGTGAATTCCATAAAGGGCCACCTCAAAAAATGGTCATATAGTATTATATAACCTCAGAGGCTCCTTTAGTAATGCGGGCAGGCTATAAAAGCAAACACGGGCGCCATGACGTCAGTATAAAGACTTGACCGCCATCATAGCAAACAGGCTCATCGCTGTCAGCACGACATATATTGCAAGCACTGCCGCAACAGGCCAGTGTGTCACAACTGCCTTCACATCCTGTCCCGGTCTTGCGATCGGCCGGATTATCTCCGTTTTGCCCTCAGTGACGTACCTGAAAAGGTACAGGAGCGCAGCAGCAACAATAAGCGCAGGGATGCCCAATGCAATGAAGCTGAGCAGATCCTGCCACGTCAGCAGCAGGCTCTCGGAAGAGTTCGGATCAGTCCATAGGTACTGTATCAGCTCCGCAATCAGGTTGTTCAGGAAATGGGCCAGAATACCTGCGAATATCGAACCGGTCCTCACCACGTAATAGCCGAATACCAGGCCAAGAAATACTGGTCCGGCAAGGTTCGTGATATCGAAGTGGAACAATCCGAACAGTATCGACACGAAAACGACAGCCCGGTAAGAGCCGCGCTTTTCGTAGGCTGTCAGCAGTAAACCCCGGAACATCAGTTCCTCGCATATTCCGGGCATCACGGCTATGATCAGTATACCAGCGACAAGTTCCGGGAGTGTCTCAGGCACCGGCACGTTCTGCTTCAGCGGCTCGCCTATAAACTGCAGCCCGTATATCACAATGCCGTTCAGCATAACAGCCGCCAGGTACAATGGGACAGCCAGCAGTATTATTATAAGTGCAGGCACAGGTTCCAGCTTTCTTATTCTGAAAGTTTCCCTGATATCGATTTTTTTCACGATGCAGTAAACCACTGCGGAAGAAACGATGAGCAACTGGTTGATATACATGTAGCCGCTGATCGCCTCTCCAAGGATGAATGAGGCAATAAACTGGTATGCCAGCAACACTACTGTAAAAATAAAAAGCAGTACATTTGCACCTGTCAGTGTCAGCTTGTTTTTCATCAGACAAACCCTTTCCTGTGACAGTTTTGATTTTTTACAGATTTATGCCCCGACCGGGGAACACTATCGTCCTTCTCTCAGTGACCACCGCGTCCAGCCTGAAGTCATGCTTTTCTGCCGGAAGTACGTCGGCAAGCTGTATCTCGAAAGCGGCACCGATCTTCACGCAGTCCTGGCGCAGCATGGGGAGCAGCCTGTCATAACAGCCTGCGCCATAACCAAGCCTGATCCCGGCGGCATCAAAGGCAACACCGGGTATAACGGCAAGGTCTATTTCACGGGGATCCATCAGTTTTGTCCTCGAAGGGTCAGGTTCCCGTATCCCCTTAAACCCCGTCACGACATCTTCGACAGGGTCTTTTATGGCGTATAAGCTGAGCCTGCAGCCTTTCCCCTCCGCCTTTTCCACTTTGGGCAGCGCCACTGTCTTGCCATCTTTTATGCATCTGGTTATGAACGTCCCTGTTGACACTTCGTTGCCGAATGACATATAAGCGAGGATCACAGACGCTTTCTTGTACTGCTCAAGGGAACATATCCTGTCAGACAGCAGTGCGCTCTTTTCCCTGACCTCTTCTTCACTGAGCCGGTTGCGTCTTTCAATATAATACTTCCGGATTTCCTTTTTTGCTTCCATAAACCGTCCTCCGAACCGCGAAGACCTGGTCCCATCCTCCCGCAGCGCCGGTGCAAACTGCGGCGCAAGACCGTATCAGCGATTGAGCAGAATCTCTTTCAGCGGCTGCAGTATGCAAGAAGAAAGAACGTACAGCAGCGCCAGAGCAGATGCGCTCCCCACAACGGTCATGGCTCGTATCTTCCACCGTCCTGCGGAACTGTTCCTGCGGATCAGGGTGTAAATGAACCTCGATATCAGTGCCAGAAGCCCTGATACATATATGAGTCCTGCAGCAATATAAGGTATCATCCCATGCAGGAACAGCGTGCAGATCAATATCCCAGCACCGTAGACAAAAAACAGTTCGGTCCACCTCTTAAGCACCGGGATTTCATTCCGCCCGTCTGCACTGAAATTGGCGGCAGGCACGAGCAGTATCGGTATCGGCAGCCCGAAAAACAGTCCGGTGAACAGCCTCGCAATGTTGTTGGTCTCAATGACGCCTGTGTACGAAAGCATGCCGTCGAGCGCCATCGGGAGCATCAGTACGGTCATGGCAATCGCCAGGGCCAGTCCGGGAGGCTTTTGCGCATTCAGCCTGCGTGTGACTGCAAGAAATGCAAAGGCCGTGAAAACCCCCGCATATATACCTGTATCGCGCGCGCATACGGGAAGTGCAAGGCCTCCCGCCGTCAGCGTCCTTTCGGGGAGCTGATGGCAAATGAGCGATCCTGCAAGATCAAAAACTTCCTTCAGCAGGAAATCCATCTGCAGCTAGACCCTTTCAATAAAGGTTGGTTCCAATCAGTACCAGCAGGAAACATCCAATGCACGACAAAACGAACAGGGCGAGATTCGCCACAAGGAGCGCTGAGCCGAAAGACCTCCTGTCGCTGTCATAGTCGGAACTCATGAAAACAATGGCCGTTATGATTCCCGCGATCTGGCCCACTGCCGGCACCATCGCGAAAAGCAGGGTCAGGAACACTTTCAGGCCGTTGCTGAGCGGAGCTGGCCTGCCGCCTTGCATCATGCCCTGCTGATGCTCCGGCTGCCATCCCGTATGGTACTGCCGGTCTGCTCCTGTACCAGGATCGTACTGGCGCTCCTGCCCGGCCCCGGGCTCAGCGCCGCCGGGATCGCCGGTCCGGCCGGGATCGTCATCGACGGTGGAACCAAGAATGCTGGCGCAGTATGGACAGCGTGTTGCGTCGGCGGGGATGCTCTCACCGCAGAAAACGCATTTTTTCATCGAATCGTAGTGCAAAAGCCTGCCTCCTTACTTAACAAAGTTATCCCCTAACTATTCTCCCAGCAGCCCGGAAAACCCTTTTTTTGCTGCTGAAATTTATAAAATTCGTTGTGTTTTCACATAAAAATCATGTTTTCGATATATCTGTCCGAAAATATGGCGGAAGCCGACAGTTCAACATACCTGACCTTCTTCGCGATCTGCTCTGCAACACTGAGCATGCGCTGCGAAAGCAGGCACTCCGAGGCTCCCGAACCGGACGCGTTGCCGACAGCTTCGACCCTGTCAGTCAGTTGCACGGGCAAAAGGCCTATCCTCGCCGCACTCCGGACATTTATGGTGCTGCCGAAGCCACCGGCCAGGAAAACCCTGTCTATGTCGTCATAACTGATGCCCGCTTCCGCCATCAGGGTTTCTATCCCTGCGGCAATGGCTGCTTTAGCGTTCTGGATCTCGCGTATATCCTTCTGCGTGATGGTGATCGGTCCTGAAGTGCCCGATTCATGTTCCGGCACCAGGATAAACGACCTTATGCCGTCAGTCACTGTAAGCCTCTCCCTGACCTCCTGCGGCAGGCCGGCTGCAGTTGTGTCATCAGCAAGCGCTCCCGTTTCATCGATCGCCCCGGCGTCAAGAAGCGCTGCAACGGCATCCACGATCCCCGATCCGCAAATGCCTCTTGGCGCCGCATTTCCTATAACGGTATACCTGAACCCCTGCGTGAATGAATCGACTGCACCGGTCACCCCGCCCATCCCAAATGTGATGTTTGCTCCCTCAAAAGCTGGTCCCGCTGCCGCAGAGCAGGCAATCAGCCTGTCCCTGCCGCCGAGGACTATCTCCCCGTTGGTACCTATGTCCACCAGAAGCGAATATCCATCCCTCTCATACAAGCCGCTGGAAAGAACGCCGGATACCGTATCGGCGCCTATGTATGCAGAAACACACGGAAGCAGTATGACCTGCCCGCTGGCGTTCATTCCGATGCCAAGTTCACCGGCGTCCAGGCGTATCGTCCTGCATGTTACAGGTATGAAAGGAGATACGGCAATGCCGGAGGCATCGAGCCCGTAAAGGAGATGCAGCATGGTGGTGTTGCCGCTGAATACTGCAGCATATATGTCTTCCACTCCGATCCCGGCATTCCTGGCAAGCTGTCCTGTCAGTTCATTCACACATTCCGTTATCAGGCTCCTCATCTCATCCGCAGCCTGCGGGGACGTCTTTGCACGATCGATCCGCGAAATCACATCCGCACCGAATTTCCGCTGGGGATTCATCATCGAGCCTGCACTCAGAAGTTTTCCGCTTTCAAGGCAATACAGATATGCCGCCACCGTGGTCGTGCCTATGTCAAAAGCTGTACCGTACAGGCGTGACGTGGTGTTGCCGGCTTCAACGGACAAGAGCCTCCCCCAGGCTTCCACGGCAGTTACCCTGTATCCCGAGCTCCGTAATAAAGCCGGCAGCATTCTCAGTATACCAGGTTTCATTTCAATGCCGGACAGGTTCGAAAGGCCTGTTCCGCTGCCGGACAGGCCGGCCATGTCCAGCAGCCTTTCCAGGTCCGGCCTCTGATCGTCCAGTGACGGATGAGGCAGTTCCACATACTTCTTTCTTACCAAAGGATCCATAACGACCTGTCTCCGGGTACCGGCCGTCATGATGACGGCCTGTTCACCGGAACTGTCGATATGTATGCATATATCGGAACCGATCCTGAAGCTGCACGCGAGCCTGAATCCTTTTGCAAGCCTTTCGCCCAGCAGCCGCCTCTCGTTTTCGGAAGGCTCCGCGCCGCCCCCTTCGACCCTTACAGCGCATTTCCCGCAAGTACCTCTTCCTCCGCACGGCGTATAGGGCAGTATGCCGGCCTCTCCAAGGACCTCAAGCAGATTTGCCCCTTCTTCCGCCATGACAGTGCGGACGCTTCCATTCGCACGTATATCGACCCTGTATTCCATCACTCGTCTTTTTCCCCTTCTGCGGCGACAGTGTCGTCATCCTGTTTCCTTCCGCATTTGTGGCAGTATTCCATGTCTATGGCAAGGATGGTCCCACAGTTTGGGCATGCCTTCACGTTTTTCAGTTCAAGTATCTTCTCCTTCATCTCGTTGATGCCGGCGAAAATTTCGTCTATTTTTATGCATTTTCTCATAAGTTCCTCATTGAGAGGCCTGCCTTCGACGTAGTCCTCATAGACCTGTTTCCCGATCTCCGTATATAACTTCCTGACCTTTTCCTCTTCCGCGTTGATGCTCATGTTGAGCTTGGTGATCTCCACGACGCTGCCGGAGATCTTGGCGGCAGCTTTTGCCGTATCTGTCACTTTTTTGGTGATGCTGTCGAGAACGGACACATCCATCTCTCCTTTCAGAAGTTTACCGGTACTGCGGTTTTCCGTACTATTCTATAATATTCCAACGGGCCGTCAAATACAATAACAAATCGTCAGCCGGACGGGCGGCGGATGTGCGTCCGCGGAAACACACTGTTCCTTGACGAGCAGTATGGTAAATAATATAATCTAAAGGAAAAATCAGCGTAAAGCTTCAATTTTCGCTGCGAGAGGAGAGACCGGCAAATGACGGGAGTTGTAAGGACACGGTTCGCGCCGAGTCCGACAGGTTACATGCATATAGGCAACCTGCGCACTGCCCTGTATGAATATCTCATAGCAAAAAGGCACGGCGGCAGGTTCATACTCAGGATAGAAGATACGGACCAGGAAAGGTACGTGGAAGGTTCCGTCGACGTAATATACAAAACGCTCAAAATAGCTGGGCTAGAGCACGACGAGGGGCCGGACATGGGCGGTCCGTATGGTCCGTATATCCAGAGCGAGCGCAAACCAATCTACATGGAATATGCCAGAAAGCTGATAGATCTTGGCCACGCCTATTACTGTTTCTGTTCGAAGGAAAGGCTGGCCGCGCTGAAAGAGGAATGCGAAAAACAGGGAAAACAGTACAAGTACGACAGGCACTGCCTGAACCTCAGTAAAGAAGGAATCGACCGGAAGCTTGCCGAAGGCGTTCCGTTCGTCATCCGCCAGAAGATGCCCGACACCGGCAGCACCAGCTTCGAGGACGCCGTATACGGCACCATCACCGTCGACAACAGCGAACTGGAGGACCAGATCCTCATCAAGTCCGACGGTCTTCCCACATACAATTTTGCCAATGTCATCGACGACCACCTGATGGGGATAACCCATGTGGTCAGGGGCAACGAGTATTTGTCTTCGACGCCGAAATACAACCTGCTTTACAGGGCATTCGGATGGGAAATACCTGTTTACGTGCATGTATCTACCATCATCACCCCTGAAGGCCGTAAAATGTCAAAACGGCATGGCGATCCGTCCTTCGAGGATCTTATCAGCCAGGGCTTCCTTCCGGAAGCAATAGTCAACTTTGTTGCGCTGCTTGGCTGGAGCCCGGGCACGGAACAGGAGATCTTCTCCCTGAAGGAACTGGAGCAGGTCTTCGATATCCGCGGCATCAGCAAATCCCCGGCCGTTTTCGACATAGCCAAGCTGAGATGGATGAACGGCGAGTACGTCCGGAAAATGCCCTTAGAACAGTTCCATGAGGCTGCGAGCCCATACTACAGCGAAGCCCTGAAAGAAAAAGGGATCGACCTGTTCAAACTGAGCAGGCTGCTGCAGCCGCGTACTGAGGTGTTTTCCGATATACCTGCAATGACAGATTTCCTGGAGAGCCTTCCGGATTACGACATCTCGCTTTATGAGCACAAAAAGATGAAAACCGACGCAGCCATATCTCTCACGGCGCTTAAAGCCGCACTGCCGGTCCTCGAAAAAGCGGAACCGTGGGAAAACGACGTACTGTACGGCATGCTGACGGCACTGGCAGCAGAAATGGGCATGAAAAACAGCCAGATCCTCTGGCCGGTACGCACGGCGCTTTCCGGCAAGGCTGCGACACCCGGCGGCGCCACGGAACTGGCGGAACTGCTCGGTAAAGAAGAAACGACAGCAAGGATCCGGAAAGGGATAGAAAAACTGAGCTGATAACGAACCAAACAGGAGGTCCGAACGATGTCCGAAGAGAAAACCCTGAACGGTGGAACGGAAAACAATGGCAATAACGCCGTACCGTCCAATTTTATATATGACCTGATAGATGAAGACATAAGGAACGGCCGGGTCAGCAGGGACGCCATAATAACCAGGTTCCCGCCGGAACCCAATGGTTACCTGCATATAGGGCACGCCAAAGCGTTGCTCATCGACTACCTGGCAGCCAAAAGGTACAACGGCCGTTTCAACCTGAGGTATGACGACACCAACCCCATGAAGGAAAGCGTCGAATACGCCGAGTCCATACAGAGGGACATCAGGTGGCTAGGTATAGAATGGGACGGGCTTTATTACGCCTCGGACTATTTCGACGTCATGTATGAATGTGCGGTCAGGCTGATCAAAAAAGGCCTTGCCTATGTCTGCGACCTGAGCCCCGAGGAGATCAGGGAATACCGTGGTACTCTGACTGAGCCCGGTAAGGAAAGCCCGTACAGGAACCGTTCAGTGGAGGAAAACCTCGATCTGTTTGAGCGGATGAAAGCCGGAGAATTCCCCGAAGGCTCAAGGGTGCTCCGTGCGAAGATCGACATGGCATCTCCCAACATGAACATGAGGGATCCTGTCATTTACCGCATCCTGAAGGTCGATCACTGGCGGACAGGCAAAAAATGGTGCATTTACCCGATGTACGATTTTGCGCACCCGATCGAGGACGCGATCGAAAACATAACCCACTCCCTGTGTTCTCTGGAGTATGAAGATCACAGGCCCCTTTACGACTGGGTCGTCAACAACGTGGACCTTGATTCGAAGCCGCGCCAGATCGAATTTGCCAGGCTGAACCTCACATATACGGTGATGAGCAAGAGGAAACTGCTCCAGCTCGTAAACGAAGGTTATGTCGCAGGCTGGGACGATCCGAGGATGCCTACGCTGTCCGGGCTGAGAAGGAGAGGTTACACGCCGGCTTCCATATGGGATTTCTGTGAAAGGATCGGAGTTGCCAAGACAAACAGCACTGTCGACTATGCTCTGCTGGAGCACTGTGTCCGTGAAGACCTGAACGCCAACGCCCCCAGGGTAATGGCCGTGCTGAGGCCGCTGAAAGTCATCATAGACAACTACCCGGAAGATCAGGTCGAATGGTTCGACGTGGAGATAAATCCCGAAAAACCCGAGATGGGCACAAGGAAAGTCCCGTTCTGCAGGGAGCTCTACATCGAGCAGGACGACTTCATGGAAAACCCGCCAAAGAAGTATTTCAGGCTCTATCCCGGCAACGAGGTGCGACTTAAGAACGCATATTACATCAAATGTTCGCATGCGGTAAAAGATGCCGAAGGCAATATAACTGAACTGCACTGCACCTATGACCCGGAATCCAGGGGCGGCAGCACCCCGGACGGCCGAAGGGTCAAGGGCACGCTGCACTGGGTATCGGCAAGGCATGCCATCGACGCGGAAGTGCGCCTGTACGACCACCTTTTCACTGTGCCTGATCCGGGCGATGTGGAAGATATAAGCACCATCATAAACCCGAACTCGCTGACTGTCCTGAAAAACTGCAAGGTCGAGCCGACCGTGGCCGACACTGAGCCTGGCGACCACTTCCAGTTCCTGCGCCTGGGATACTTCTGCACCGATACCGGTTCCAGGCCGGAAAATCTCGTATTCAACAGGACCGTCGGCCTCAAGGATTCGTGGAGCAAGGAAATGAACAAGATGGAAAAAGGCACGGAGTAGGTTATTGACAGTTATTGTTAATTATTATATCATGCAGTTGAAAGATTTTCCGAAATAGTACGTCAGGGTGTGTATTCTTCTGAATCCACACCCTTTTCCGCATTACTATCCACATTCAACGGGGGCATGGTAAATATGAATATAAAAGGGATCCGTTCTTTTATTTCATGTTTACTGGTTTTATCGCTGCTGCTGATAGTCCCTGCATGTCAGAATAATTCAGAGTATTCCGTTATCGATGGATTCATACATATTTGACAAAATGGAAGTATTCAATATTTCAGACCCGTTGGAATACATCGCAGACCCGGATGACCTGGCAGAAGACCGTATCTATACTGTTGAAGGCTTTGGCATGGACGTCATGGATTCCATCGAGATTTATTACAAGTCAGAAGACAGCAACCAGACGATTTTTCTGCAAGTCAGCCTGTCGAACCCGTTCCAAAGCGATGATAAGTACAGCGGCAGAAAGCTGGATGGCCACGAATATACCACTTACTATTCCAATTAAGGCATATATGGCATTGTGCTGAAAGCCCGGGACAACGAGGATCCGTATTATCTGAATTTCATATTCGACAGTTTCCTGGCAAGCGACGAGGAAGCGGAGCATTTTATCAGGCTCTGGCTGTCCGGCCAGAAGAATCATTATGACACTCCATCCTGAGCCATCCATCTGCCACACGCGCAAATCTGCCCGGTCCATCGGACACGGACCGGGCTTTGCTTCCCTGTATATGACGTTCATCCTTTTGACCGGCTGCCTTGCTGTATTATGCGCAGCCGGTTTAGGAAATAAGTGGGATATGATCAAGGCCTGTTGCCGTTCTCGATCCAGTCGAGCAACTGGGCCTCCGTGATTATGGGTATGCCGAGTTCCTTGGCCTTCTTGTTTTTCGTTGAATTTGACGTGATGTCATTGTTGATCAGGTAGTTCGTTTTCGCCGATACCGACCCTGACACTTTCCCTCCCATGTTCTCTATGAGCTCCACGAGCTCTTTCCTGTTCCCGAAGCGCTCAAGCGATCCTGTGATCACGAAAGTAAGGTTCTCCAGCAGCTGGGCATTCGCTGGAGCATCCGGTTTCTCCAGTTCTATTTCGGTAAGTATATCGTGCACGGCTTTCCTGTTTTCCTCGTCGCTGAAATATCTGACGAAAGCTTCAGCCATCACGCCCCCTATCCCGCTTATCTCCGTCAGCTGCTCGTAAGTTGCGTTTTCGATGCTGCTCCAGTCGTGGCCGAACCTGCGGCAAATCAGTTTAGCATTGGATAAGCCGATATTCGGGATACCCAGCCCGTAAAGGAGCCTGACCGCAGTGGTTTTCCTCGACCTGTCCACTGACTCGATGAGATTGGCAAAGGACTTCTCCCCGAAACCTTCCATCGAGACGATCTTTTCCCTGTGTTGAGCCAGTCGGTAAATATCTGCGTAATCCCTGATAAGGCCGGCAGAGACGAACTTCTCTATGGTGGCTTCCGAAAGCCCTTCGACGTTCATGGCGTCCCTGCTGACGAAATGGGTGAACTTCTTTATGTGCTTTGCAGCGCAGTTTTTATTGGGACAGTACAGGTACTTTACATCGCTGTTCTGCCTTATCTCGGCAGGTCCGCCGCATACCGGGCATTTGTCAGGTATCTGCAGGTTTCCGCTCCTGGTAAGGTTTTCATGTATCTGGGGAATTATCATGTTGGCCTTGTACACGCTGACCGTATCACCAATGCCGACCTGCAGCTCTTCCATTATGCTTATATTGTGCAGGCTGGCACGGCTCACCGTGGTACCTTCCAGTTCGACGGGCCCGAATATGGCTATGGGGTTGATCAGCCCTGTCCTGGACGCGCTCCACTCTATCTCCTTTATCACAGTTTCTTTTATCTCGTCCCGCCATTTGAAAGCGATGGAATCCCTCGGGAATTTCGCCGTAGTCCCCAGCGATTCGCCGTAAGCGATGTCGTCAAAAGCAAGGACAAGTCCGTCGGTCGGCAGATCATACCCCTCGACGTGTTCAGCAAACCATCTGACCGCTTCCTCAACGGTTTCCGCATCTACCATGCGGTATTCCACTACGTCGAATCCCTGGGACCTGAGCCATTCCAGCTGCGCGGCGCGCGAATTGCCGAAATCGACTCCGTCTGCCCTCACAAGCGAAAATGCGAAGAAATTCACGTTCCTCTCCGAGGTCACCCTGTTGTTCAGCTGACGTACCGAACCGCTGCAGAGATTCCTCGGGTTCTTGTATTTTAGGGTGGCATCGAGCATTTCCTCATTGATCCTGTTGAAGTCGGAATAGCTGATGACCGCCTCTCCCCTAAGTACAAGGTCTCCCTTATACGGGATGGCGAGAGGTATGTTTTTGAAGACTTTCACGTTGTTCGTCACAACTTCTCCGACTTCGCCGTTGCCTCGCGTGACGGCCTTTTCAAGACTGCCGCCCCTGTATGTAAGTACGAGCGTGAGACCGTCGAGCTTCCATGAAAGCATTCCTTTACGGCTTCCAAGCCATGACCTTAGTGCTTCGACATCCTTTGTCTTGTCCAGCGAAAGCATCGGTTTTTCATGCCGTTCCTTGGGCAGGGCCGTCAGGAGTTCATAACCGACCCGGACTGTCGGGCTGTTGGACAGCACCATCCCCGTTTCCTTCTCCAGCTCGGCCAGTTCGTCATAGAGTTTGTCATACTCGTAATTGGACATTATCTCGCGGTTTTCCTGGTAATACGCTTTTGCCGCCCTGTTGAGCAGTTCGATCTTTTCTTTCATCAGCCGGATCTTGTCCATATTGTCCATAGGAAACCTCCAAAATCCGAATTTTTCAGGATTCTCTCAGGAATTTACGGGGCCTGCAACCTGGCGAAAACATCACGCGGCAGTCCGTCTCGACCTTGAGCCCGACGACCTCTTCTTTCCGCCGAGCATAGTCGAATAAACGGCACAGCATGCTATAATGAACCATATCACGCCCCAGACGACTGCCGGCACCTTTGTCATCATTTCAAGCTGCACCGCGTCCGTGGCAGGCCTGGCCGCTCCCCAACCCGGTATCAGGCCGATCTTGCGGTTTATCTCAAGGAGTATGGTATCCACAAAAGTATCGTAAACTGCATAGACAGCGCAGACTACTCCGATTATGTCAGTGGCCCAGTCATTGATCCTGTCATTTCTCAGCATATATATGATTATCACGAAACCTGCGAAAATTGCTGCGTATATGACTGTGAAAAAAGAATCGCCGTATGCGATCGACATGCCAAGCAGCAGGATGGCACATGCTCCAAGTATGTATTTCCTTGCCTGCGTTTTTTTCAGTTTCAGTATGAGCAGCGCAAAGAGAACACTGCCCAGGTAGCCTCCGTTTGCTATTATAAAGGCTGAGAACCAGTCCTTCGGCAGCGTCCGCGCATAACCGCTCTCATTGAAATATATCCTGAAACCTGCTATGCCGTTCCCGAAAATGACAGCCATCAGGGAATGACCCAGTTCATGGAAAAAAACGGACAGTATTTTCAATGGCTTTATTATGATGGTGTTCCACAGCGCCATTGCCGCTATAAATATGACCGCGTATCTTCCGCTTTGCTTCATTCCGACCCCCGAATGAACATTATTGACGCATCATGCAAATATGACTGCGTTTTCTTAATTATACTTCTTTCGGGGGTCAAAATAAAGCCTGACTAATTGATGTACCGGTCGATGTCGTCAAAGTCTATCCCCTTGTGGAGCGCTATATTGAGCCCGTTGGCTATGACCTTCGACACCCTCCTGACCACATCGTCAATTTCCTTGGGCGTGACGATGAGATTTCCAGAGTAGGGTTCGAGCACCTCGCGTATGAGACTGTATTTCTCTTCCCTGTCGATGCCCTTCAGCATATTGTAGAACTCTGTTCCCTGCGGAGCCTGCTCGATAAGGCTGTCCAGCACCAGGTCGATGGCATCGTTCGCCATGGTGGCCGCATCCAGCACAGTCGGTACGCCTATGGCCAGGACAGGTACACCCAGCGTATCCTTTGAAAGCTCCATCCTCTTGTTGCCGACGCCAGAACCGGGGGCAATACCCGTATCCGCTATCTGTATCGTTGTGTTCACCCTTTCCAGCTTCCTTGCGGCCAGCGCGTCGATGGCTATGATGTAATCAGGGCGTATCCTGTCGACTATTCCCTTCACTATTTCCCCCGTCTCTATCCCTGTTATTCCGAGGACTCCCGGGGCAACGGCACAGACCGGCCTTACGCCTTCATCGACCTGGTCCGGAAGGTATTCCAGCAGATGCCTTGTCACCATCATGTTCGACACCACTTTCGGGCCGAGTGCATCGGGAGTGACATTCCAGTTCCCGAGGCCGACCACCAGAGTCAGTGTATTGTCATTCAGCTTCATGATGCCTGTCAGTTCTTTCGCCAGGGCCCTGCAGGCGTCTTCATACAGGTCGCGGTCATTTTCTTTCAGCCCCGGGATTTCAAGGGTGATGTAGTTTCCCATCGGCTTTCCTATAGAAATTTCTCCGGTACGGGACGTTACCCTGACCCTGGTTATCCTGATCCGCTCATCCCCTTCATTCTCCACTTCGACACCGGGGGGTTCCCGCCATTCCCCCTGTTCCTTCAGTGCTTTTTCCCGCAGAAGTTCATGCGCCTCAAGTGTAAGATCTGTCCTAATGCTTCTCAGTTCCGCCATAACTTCTTCTCTCCTTGCCATAATACCATGTAGTTATCATGAACAATGCCAGGATTTAGTTTTTCACAAAAACCGGAGAAAAATGAGCAAAAAAATTAAACTGGCTGTTTATTTTCCTTGCTTTTTGAGAATGTTCATGGTAGAATATCACATGTTGAAAAAAATCGGACCGCAGGAGGTGAAAGGCTTGGCAAACACGAAATCTGCTGCTAAAAGAGTTTTAGTGATCAGGAAAAAGACCCTCAGGAACAACATGAGGAAGTCGGCTCTCAGGACTGCCATCAGGAAGTGCAGGGAAGCTATAGCGGCAAACAGCGAGTCGGCGCCGGAGATCCTTAGGGCCACGATCAAGGCTATAGACAAAGCAGCAGCAAAGAACATCCTCCATAAAAACACCGCTGCGAGAAAGAAATCACAGCTGGTAAGGGCATTCAATGCTGCAACGGCAGGCAAATGATCCCTCTGTCCGGGATTTGCCTTATCCATAAATGGAAATAAAAAAAGCGCGAGCTTCGAATGGATGAATTCCAGACGGCCGGGCTTTTTTATTTTGCAGTACGGGTTTTTATAAGTCCGGAATCAGGCATGCCGG
>Ga0209608_1001404_pt1 | contig 19881 bp, 10 predicted proteins | sample AD_UKC130_MetaG_FD_184428 | JGI IMG/M metagenome (GOLD analysis project Ga0209608, IMG submission 184428) | Active sludge microbial communities of municipal wastewater-treating anaerobic digesters from Canada - AD_UKC130_MetaG (SPAdes) (version 2) | ecosystem: Engineered > Bioreactor > Anaerobic... | reverse complement strand
TCATACTCGCTCCGGGAAATCGCGCCCACAGTGCCTATAAGATGCGCCGCAAGGCTCTTTTCGGGGTATTCTCGGTATGTTACCACCTCATGCTCAACGCCCCTGTAAAAGTCGCTGCGCTCTTTTATGGCGGCGATTGTGGCGGAGCTTACATCCTCGGCGAAAACATAAGGGTTCGTTATCGAAAAGCCCTGCTTTCTTAAAGACACGCATACCGAGGCGATTTTTATCGCGTCCTCATCGGAATAGTCCTGCAAAGAGAAATACTCTTTAAGAGCGTCAAAGCAGTTCTGCGCGGTGGCGTAGTGATTGAGATTCAGCATATCGGGGGATTTAAGGTATTCTATGTAGCTGTCGCTGTTCTCCTTAAAGCTGACCGAGCCGTCGGGGTTGAGAATAAGCGGCAGATTGTCGTTCCACTCCTCCCCCTTGCTTTCGAGAAGCTTTATTAAAGATATGATAATCTCGTTTCTCTCGGACTGATTTTTAAGAGAGGGGAAATGGGCGGCGGAGAAAACAATCCTGTTGCCCTGACGGTTTGTGGCAAGGACATTGCCGTTTCTGTCAAGGATTTCGCCCCTTGCGCCCTCCACCTTCAGGGTATAGACATCCACATTTTTGCTTGCGGCAATCTCGTCGCGATTTATAAGCTGAATCCTGAAAAGCTGAACGACAAAGATGCCGAGTATAGAGAATATGGCTATAAGGGCGGATGCAACCCTTTTTAAGTTTGTCTTTTTGGAACTTAACATTTTTTCACCGTAGTATGGAACTAAATTTTGTCCAAATCATCGCTTGTCTTAAAATACTTTGAAATATATCGAATGAGAAGATAAAACACAGGAAGAAAAAGCGCCGTTAAAGCGAGGGGAGAAAAGAGTTTTAACGCCTCGCCGTAAATCTTTCTTAAAAAGATGCATCTGAAAAGCGTGTATAATCCGCCGAAAAAGACAGTGAGTATAAGGGCGGATACAAGGTTGTTTCTTAAAATATACCTTACCAAAAGCCCGCAGGCAAAGCCCATAAGGCAAAAGAAAATGGCGTTAAAGCCGTCGGGCAAAGGGGAGCTGATGTCGTAGATAATTCCCGCCAGCGCGCCGTAAAGGGCTCCCGAAAGCTCCCTTTCAAAAAGCCCAAGGCAGATTACAAGGGGAATGAAGGCATAAAAGGAAGAAAGTATGGGAACTGATGGCGTTGTGTGCAGCACTGAAACCGCAATCACAAGGACCGCCAAAATCGCCCTGTATATATGCATCTGCCTGTTGTTTTTAAAGGGCAAAGCAATCGTCCTTCCTTTTAGTTACTTTCCCGTCTGCCTTCCGCTGAAGTCGGTAATTACAAAAACATCGGTAAGCTCTGTAAAGTCAAGCCCCGGCTCAAGCACCGCGGCGCCCGCGGTCGTTATGTTGTCGGTATAAATCTCTGTGACGGAGCCTATTATAAGGTCGCGGGGATAAAGTCCGCCCACGCCCGAAGTGCATACAAGTCCGCCCTTTGAGATGGCGGAAAAGCCGGTAAGGCCCGACATCTCCATAAGTCCGCTCTTGCCGTCGCGGACAAGACCCCTTGTGTAGCCGTCCTCAAAGGTTCTTATCTCATATGCGCCCACATTGATTTCGGGGCTTAAAATGGTCTTTACAAGGGCTGTGGAGGGGGTTACCTCCTTGATAACGCCTATGAGCTGCTTGCCGTAAATGACGGGCATATCCACCTCAATGCCGTGGAGGGAGCCCTTGTCTATCACAAAGGAGAAAAAGCTGTCTGATGGGTCGCGGGAGATAATCTCCGCCGCGGAGAGCTTGAAATCCTTGTGCTCCTCCTTAACGCCCAGCATTGCCTCGTAAGACTGAAGTTTTCTCTTTTGCTTTTCGTATTCCACAAGCTGCTCTTTGTATTTTTCTATTTCGAGTTTGAGCTCATCTATTTGCTTTCTGTAGTAGTCGGCGGACACAAAGCCCGCGTTGAAATCCTTCATAGCCTCAGCCAGCCTTGCGGACAGCTTTTGAAGGGGAGAGAACACAACAGAGGCGGCGCTTGTTATGGGAGAGGAGCCGCTGTTGCTGACAGCTCCGAAGGCAAAGCCTAAAATAAGGGCAGATAACAGTACAGCCAGCACCTTGAATGCGGTTGTGCGTATGTAGGTTTTCATTTGATAATCCTCCGGCGCCAAGAATCGGCATTTGCCTTAAATCAGTCGCTTTTTGTTCGAAAGATTTAAAATATCCTTCTCAAGGCAAATTCCCGTTCCGATTGCAACGCAGTCCAGGGGGTTCTCCGCCACATGCACGGGCATTTGAGTCTCGCTTGCAATCAGCTTGTCCAGACCCCTTAAAAGCGCTCCGCCGCCTGTTAGCATAATGCCGTTGTCCACAATGTCAGCCGCCAGCTCGGGGGGAGTTTTCTCAAGGGTGGACTTAATTGTGTCAAGAATCTGATTAACGGGGTCGCTGAGAGCCTCCCTTACCTCCTCGGAGGTAATCTCAATATTCTTCGGCAGACCGTCAAGCAGGTTTCTGCCTTTAATGTCAAGGGCGCCCTCGCCCTCGTACGGATAAGCGGAGCCTATCTTTATCTTAATCTCCTCGGCGGTGCTCTCGCCGATTAAAAGATTGTATTTCCTTCTGATGTAGTTGACTATCGCGTCGTCAAAATTGTCGCCCGCAACCCTTGCCGAGCGTGATGTTACAATATCGCCGAGGGAAATAACGGCTACCTCTGAGGTGCCGCCGCCGATGTCCACTATCATGCTGCCCTTTGCCTCAGCGACGGGCAGACCGGAACCTATTGCCGCGGCCATGGGCTCCTCAATTAAACTTACATACCTTGCGCCCGCGCTTCTTGCGGCGTCGTGAACCGCCCTGCGCTCAACCTCGGTAACGCCTGAGGGAATACAAATCATAACCCTCGCCCTGTTGAACAGAGAGTTTGATACAGCCTTCTTTATAAAGATTCTAAGCATCTCCGCCGTAATTTCAAAGTCGGCGATAACGCCGTCTTTTAAGGGTCTGATGGCGGTAATGGAGCCAGGAGTCTTGCCTATCATCTGCTTTGCGGCGCTGCCCACAGCCACAACCCTGTGGGGTATGGAGCGGATGTCCACCGCCACAACCGACGGCTCCCTTATTACAATGCCCTTGCCTTTTACAAACACAAGGGTATTGGCGGTACCCAAATCTATTCCGATGTCCTGTGAAAATAACATATTATTCCCCCAAACGGATATTGCCAATGGCGACAAATTCACAGCTTAATTATATATTGTTTGACCTCTTTTCTCAACATATTTTAACTTTTTTAATATTTGAAGTATTTTCATGCCGAATCGGAGAAAATAAAATGAAAATCATTTGCGAGGAAAAAAGAGAAAAACATATGGATTTTAAAGAAAATCGGAGATACTAAAAGGTAAATAAAAATTTATTTTAAAATGTATTGACACCCGAAATTACCTATGCTAATATAATCGGGCACGAAAAAGGCTTTAAAGTTAAAGTATTAGCTTTACGAATTTAATCGGAGGTATAAAATATGTCAACTTATATGCCCAAAGCAGGTGACATCACCCGCAAATGGTATGTTATTGACGCCGAAGGAAAGACTTTAGGCAAGGTTGCGGCTGCCGCTGCTTCCATCCTTCGCGGCAAGCATAAGACCACATTTGCTCCTCATGCCGACTGCGGCGACAATGTTGTTATAATCAACGCCGCAAAGGTCGTCCTGACCGGCAAGAAGCTCCAGCAGAAGAAGTATTATCGCCACACAGGCTATATCGGCCACCTCAAAGAGGTCAGCTACGCAACTCTTATGAGAACAAAGCCCGAATTTGTCGTTGAGAAGGCAGTTAAGGGCATGCTTCCCAACAATGTAATCGGCAGGAACGCCGCTCGCCGCCTGCGCGTTTACAGGGACGCAAATCATAAGCAGACAGCTCAAAAGCCTAAAGTTTGGACAGTTTAAGGGGAGGGCAAAAGATTATGTACGAAACCAATCCATTCTTTTACGGAACAGGAAGAAGAAAGAAGTCTGTTGCCCGTGTAAGGCTCTATGCAGGCACAGGTAAAATAACAATAAACGAAAGGGACATCGACGAGTATTTCGGTCTTGAGACACTGAAGGTTATCGTTCGTCAGCCCCTTGAGCTTACAAACACAACCGACAAGTTTGACATCGTATGCCGAGTATCAGGCGGCGGCGTAACCGGTCAGGCAGGCGCCATCAGACACGGCATCGCAAGAGCGCTGCTCGAGTACAACGAGGAGTTAAAGCCCGTTCTCAAGTCCGCAGGTTTCCTCACCCGCGACCCGAGAATGAAGGAGAGAAAGAAATACGGTCTCAAGGGCGCCCGTCGTGCTCCCCAGTTCTCAAAGAGATAGTTTTTTTGTTTCATTACACACGAGTTTGTTCAAACTTACAAAGTTTGTTTACGAGTTTACAAAACCGTCATAGGTATAAAAACCTTTGGCGGTTTTTTGTTGTGTAAAAAAGCATATAACAATGTATAAAATATGAAATCCGGACGCAGTTTTAATCCCTCGAAAGCAAGTAGAATTCAGATGTGTAGGTGGTTTCGATATTTCCTCCCGTAGGTTATACCCTGCGTATGAATACTCATTACCTTCTACGAGTAAACTTTGTAACTACGTGAGCAAACTTATTTGTAACTAACATTTGACCCTAAAAACTCCAAAATATAAGTACTTTATGAGATCAGATTTAAGGATAAGGGATTTAGTGGAATATTGGAATGGGATAACGAGTTGGTATTCAAGGGTTTGAGGGGTGTTGGTGATAGGAGTTTGTTAGGCTTATATATTTTTTGTATATATCAAATAAACTCTTTGCAGTAACGTGGTTTATTAGAGTTAAGAAAATTCCCAGAAGCCATATTATTATAATTGTTAATTTTTAAAAGTGAATTTATTGACGCATATGATTTAGTATATTATAATTAATTATAAAATTGAATAAATGGTGATGGAGTTCACCACAACCGCATAATGCTAATGACTCCTACAGGGAAATAACACTATTCCTGTAGGAGTTTTTTGTGACTAAGAAAGGGGTTGCTTTTATGGCTATAAGTTTATCAGTAATTTTACTATTGGGATTACCAATGAAAAAAATGTTTGAAAAATTAAGATTACCTGGTTTATTAGGAATGTTAATATTAGGTGTCCTAATAGGACCCCATGGTCTTAATTTACTTCAAGAGGATATGCTTCAAATATCATCAGATTTAAGAAGTATTGCCTTAATAATTATTTTATTAAGAGCAGGGCTTGGACTTAATAAGGATGAATTGAAAAGAATTGGAATACCTGCATTAAAAATGAGTTGTATACCCGGATTACTTGAAGGGATATTTATTGCATTTGCTTCTGTTTATTTCCTTGGCTTTTCATTTGCTCAAGGCGGAATGCTGGGCTTTATTATTGCCGCCGTTTCTCCTGCTGTTGTTGTGCCATTTATGCTTAAGTTAATGGAGAATGACCTTGGAACTAAAAAAGGAGTACCGACTTTAATTTTGGCAGGAGCATCAATTGATGATGTCTTTGCTATTACTATATTTAGTGCCTTCTTAGGTTTATATAGTGGTTCTAATAAGGATATAGGAATACGATTATTGAATATACCAATCTCGATTCTATTAGGTATTATTGCTGGAGTGATTTTAGGATTTGTACTAATAAGAATTTTTAAAAGGTATCATATTCGTGATACAAAGAAAGTACTATTAATACTTGGATTCTCTATATTACTCAATCAGTTAGAAAGTATATTAAAGACAAAGTTACAAATAGCATCCCTTTTAGGAGTGATGACTATTGGCTTTATATTAACTGAAAAACTGCATGATGTAGGCAAGAGACTATCTGATAAATTTAATAAGATATGGGTATTTGCAGAGATATTACTATTTGTATTGGTAGGAGCAGAGGTAGATGTAAATGTAGCATTAAAAGCAGGTGGAGTGGGGATTATATTGATAGTAATAGGGTTAATAGGAAGAAGTATAGGAGTTATTATTTCTTTATTAGGGACAGATTATAATTGGAAAGAAAGATTATTTTGTGTTATCGCATATATTCCAAAGGCAACAGTACAGGCTGCAATAGGTGCAGTACCATTGTCATTAGGAGTAGAATCAGGAGATGTAATTTTGGCAATTGCAGTATTATCTATATTAATCACTGCGCCATTAGGAGCAATTGGGATTCATTATTCTGCAGAAAAGTTGCTAATAGAAAAAGATTAGTATATGTATTAAATTTAATCTAGCATATAAGTCCATATTTATTATACATTCTTATAACTATTTTATTTTGATTCATTGTTTCATTACACACAAGTTTGTTTACAATTACAAAGTTTGCATATCGCAAGCGCCAACCGTCAGGGGGGAGAATTCCCTTTGGCGGTTTTTTTGTGTTCAAAAATAGATATAGAAATAAATAAAAATATGCTAAACGGACATAGTTGTAATCCCTCGAAAGCAAGTAGAATTCGTATGTGTAGGTGGTTTCGATATTTCCTCCCGTAGGTTATACCCTGCGTATCACTGCCCTTATTTTTCCACGAGCAAACTTTGTCATTCTTCACTGCTCACGAGCAAACTCGCTTGTCATTTTCTCATTTTTTATCTCTTTTTTTATATTTTCTCAGTAAAGGCAACCCGAGAGCAAACTTTGTCACTACAAGGGAAGAAACAGCGAGAAGCCTTGAAACAACTACATTTCATCACGAGCAAACTTTGTCACTCCGTGAGCAAACTTATTTGTAACTACACATCATCATTCATTGCATACTCTTTTAATAGATATTCAGCTGAATATCTATTTTTTAACATGAACTCTCTTATTTCTTCACCGAAAAAATCTGCTATTTTTCGATAATGCAAAACATTTTCTAGTTTAAAATTAGGGTGGTTAATCACTTCAATAAAAGCTTTTTTTGATATTCTTGCATACACTTTTAAACACTCAATCAATTCCCAGAAATCCTCACTGTATAGCAGCTTATCTAGATCGATAAAGGAATTATAAAAACTTTCATCATCCGACCGGTTAAAATATTTTGCCACCTCCGCAAACAGTGTTTACTGTTTCCCCATACACTTCTATTAGCTCTTTAGGACATAAACCGCTTTGGAAATACTTTTTAATATTATAGATTTCCGTCATATCATCAATATTTCTGAGTTTTCGGTTTTGAACATACTCATTAAGCACTGACTCTATTATTGAGTCATTAATCAATACAGGGAAACTACTATTTGAGAAATACTTTATTCGCTCCATATTTCCACCCCACGATATATACTTCTGCATAAGCAAAAACGCCATATTGTTGCAATACTTACAATATACGCGGATAAATTCAACTATTATCGAGGCGGCATATACCAAGCAAAACTAGATTATTTCAGAGCCAATGTGTATAATATTTGAGCAACCCGAAATATTTAGTTTAATCTGTGGCGAGAGGAAATTGAAAAATTTGATTATTATAAACGGTACAATGGGTGTCGGCAAGACGGCTGTAAGCAAGGAGCTGCAAAAGCTGCTCCCTGACTGCGTTTTTCTTGACGGTGATTGGTGCTGGGATATGTCGCCCTTTATAGTGAACCACGAAACAAAAGAGATGGTGCTCGATAATATCAGCTACCTATTAAACAACTTCATTTCATGCTCGGTATTCGAGAATATCGTTTTCTGCTGGGTAATGCATGAGCAGAGCATAATTGATAATGTGCTAAGCAGGCTTAAATTAACAGACTGCAAAGTACATAAATTCTCGCTTGTCTGCTCAGAGGAGGCGCTGATTTCCCGCCTTAAAAATGATATTGCGGCGAAAATCAGAAGCGAAGATATAATTGAAAGAAGCGTTCCGAGACTTAAGAATTACGACAAAATGGACACCGTAAAAATTGATGTAAGCCATATTTCAGCAAAAGACGCCGCGGAGATAATTTTTAGACATATAATGCAGTAATATTAAAACCGTCAAAGAAATTCTTTGGCGGTTTTTCTTTTATGGTATAATAAACTCAGAAACCGAGAAACGAGGTGCAATATGGGCAGGGCAGAAAGTATCTGCAAAATGAGCTTCTCTAAGGTTTATCCATATTATCTCGCCAAGGCGGAAAAGAAAGGGCGCACCAAGGCAGAGGGGGACGAAATCATCCGCTGGCTGACAGGCTACAGTCAGGAGGAGCTTGAGGCTCAGATAGAAAAAGAAACAGACTTTGAAACCTTTTTTAATGAGGCGCCGATGCTCAATCCCGCCCGCTCCCTTATAAAAGGAGTAATCTGCGGCGTCAGAGTGGAAAACATAGAGGACCCTCTTATGCGGAATATCCGCTATCTGGACAAGCTTGTAGACGAGCTTGCTAAGAATAAAACAATGGATAAAATCCTTCGCAAAGAATAAAAGCAGGGGAAACCCTGCTTTATGTTTAAATCCACCGCAAAGAATCAGCCGCCCGCGTTAGCGGGCGGCTTTGCCGTTTTACTTGAAAAGGTTTCTTAACATATTGAGGAAGTTTCTGAAGAACTCGGCGATTCTCTGGAAGAACCTCAGTACTCCGTTGGGAGCAAGACCGCCTTCGTCAATTATTCCGACGAGGTAATCCTTCATGAGCTCATTCAGCGCGCCTGCCATATTCCTCAGGAACTCGCTTTCGGAATTGGAGAGCATCTCAAGAGCCTTCTTCCAGTTCTCGTTGAGGTTATCAAGGAAGTTGGCTCCGTGGCCGAAGCCCAAATCGGTGCCGTAGAAGATGTAGTAGAACATACCGAGCACCTGGTCTGCGCCGTTCTCTTTGTTGATAAGCTCGCCGAAGGTTTCAAAGGCTGCCTTGATGATTGCCGCGCTGTCGCCGCTGAGACCTGCCTCGTCGATGACCTCGCTCTTTATAAGCTCAGCGTTCGCGGGATGGAATACAGTCGCCACAATGTATCTGAGCATTACCGTCAGAACATCCTCATTGTCCGCGTCTATTACATAGATTTCCTCGCCGTGGACATTAGTCTTCGGCTTTGCGTATGCCTTGAGCATGTCTGAGAGGTTAATGTCGGGCAGCGTAATGCCGTTTTCGGCGACCAGCTCTCTGATTGCCTCTTTGATGTACTCGGAGGCGGAGAACTCGAACTCGAGGCTGTAAATGGGTCTGATTGTGTCTACTGCAACCAGTATCGGCTGAACGAGGTTGAGTATAGCGGTGTCAAGCACGCCTGAGTCAAGGAAGTAGATGAGGTTCGGCAGTATGGAGAAGATTGTCTCTGTGGGCGCGGCGTATAGTCTCTCAAGCAGTCCGAAGATGGGCTTGATGATAAGCTCAATCATGGAGTTCGGGTCCGCCTCTACCGCTGCCAGATACTCCTCGCCGGTGAGAATTTCATCATAGTCGCAGCCGATTGCCTCAAGGAGCGGAACGATTGCGTTCTTGTAGCCGTTGTAGCCCTTGATTGTAATCTCGCCGTCCATGATGTTGTAGTCCATATCGGCAAGGAAAAGACCGATTGCGTTGTTCAGCGGTGAGAGCGCGTCGCACAAAGCTCTGAGGAACGCGTCCTTATCTCCGTCCTCAAAGCCCCAGTCGTAGCCGTAGTCAACATCGTACCACGGTGTGATGTCCACATCAAGGACCTTGAGAATCTTTCCGTCGCTGTCAAGGCTCTCCAGAGCGTCTCTTGCGCCGAGGATGATGTTTGTCAGGGTGTCATTGGTGTAAAGCTCGCCGAGCTTTTCTCTCAGCAGCTCTCCCGCGGGCTTGAGACCCAGGAGTTTCAGAATATTGTCAATGTAGGTGTCAAGATGGCCTGTAATGAACTTAGCCTGCTGCTTTGTCCAGTACTGGCTGTACTGTACCTTCGGGTACTCGCCCTCGAAGGGTCCGCCGTAGTCAAAGCCCCGTACATCGTACTCTACCGGGTTGCAAAGCTCAACAATGGCTGCGATTGCGTCCTCGGGGCTATTGCCGATGTTCCTTACGATGTCGCCTATGGTGCCGTCCAGCTTATCTTCGCCTTCTTCTTCGCCGAGTATAGCCCTTACGAGCTCCTCATCGCTGAGAATGTTGAAGATGTATCTGAGTATTACATAGGCAACCTTTGCGCTGTCGCCCTGGATGTAGCCTCTGGTCTGCTGCCTTGTGGCGGAGTTGAGGTAGACAACCGAGCCGAGGGACGCGAAATACTTGTTGTTTATCGGCGGCAGCTCAACATCAATCTCCATCTGCTTAAGAACCATCTTCAGAATGCCGTTGATGCTGGAGAGGTCCGCGCCGTAGAGAATGTCGTCCTCTTCCTCGGAGAGCATCTCGAAAGCGTCAAAGGCATATTCGCCGTTGGTAATATCGAAGTCAATGTCTCCGAGCCAGTAGTCGAACACGCCGTCGATGTCGTAGTAGATTGTGGTCTTAATGGCTCTGAGCCAGGATTCCACAAGACCGAACTGCAGCGAGTAGGCTATGTTCGGAAGCATCTCCATGATGTTGGAGAAGGGCGCTGTCGGGATTTCTTCCTCAATCCAAGTAAGCAGCGGATTCAGGATGTTTTCAAGAAGTCCCTTTACGCTTGTGAGGTTGTTGTACTCTGCGGCGGGCATAAAGCCTGTGATGTTAAGCATTTCCAAAAGCGGTACTATCGCTCTGTCGTAAGCGTCAACCGCGTTAATCTGAAGCCTGATGCTTACATCGATGTTGGCTATAAGACTTGAATTCTTCCTGTCGTTGAAGGAGTTGGCGGTAAGAGCCGCTCTGAGTACGGGGTAGATACCCTTGAGGCTGTTTGAGAGAGCGTCAATGAAGCCTTCCTTGTCCAGCTCTCCCCAGTCGAGGTAGTTGGGAGCTTCGGGGTCATCAAAGTTTACCTTGCTCCAATCCTTGTCTGCGCTGTAGAGCACGGACCTGACCGCAGCGTACTTCGGGTCAATCTGGTCTGCAAGGTAGGTCGGGTATACCCAGAGATTGAACTTTCTCAGAAGGTCGTCAACAAGGTCTCTTGCCCTGCCTCTGAAGGTTATCTTGGTGACCTTAAGGTCTATTTCCGCGTTCTCCTCGATTGCGGATTCGAGCTCCTCGATGAGCTTCGGATAGAGCGAGCTCATAAGGTCATTGATTATTTCATTGTTGTAAAGCTCTTCGGCGAGGATGTCCTTAATCTTACGGCTGAGGCTGGACTCAAGACCCGCAAGTGTCGCGAAGTCGTCGCTGAGGAGCAGAGCGTCAAGTCTGCTTACCACATTCTGCATCTTCTCGTAGGTTACGGGGAAGTCGTCTCTGGGGCTTTCGTACCTTGCTATGTCATCCTCGCGAACCTTTCTGACGGTATAGCCGACGGTTGCCTCATAGAAGGAGTTGTAGCCGTGGTTTGCCAGATAGTCGTTAAAGTCGTCGATCAGCTGGAGGTAGAACTCATAGTTTGCTTGAGTTTCGGGCGGGAGAGTTACATACTGAGCGATTGCGTTTGTAACTGTGCCGAGATGTGTGCCGATAAGCTCGTAGTTGAATATGCATATCATGCCGTATTCATCGTAGAACTCTTTAAGCACACTGATTTCGCTGTCAAGTCTCCTTGCCAGCTCAGCCGCGATTGAGACAAGGATTGCGGAAATCTCATCGTAAAGCTCTGAGAAGACTCCCTCTTTAAGGAATACAACATTCTGGTTCTGGAAGGACTTGATAAAGTCTGTTGCGGATATGTAGTAGCTGAGCAGTACGGGTGTCTCGGAGGTTTCGATGTCGCCCGTAAATACCTCTGCCAAAGCGGTACCCGCTACATTTCCGGGAGTTCCGACCTTGTCGGAGCCCACAAGCGGCAGCGCACTGGAGCCTACAACGAAGTTGTTGGAGAAGGTGCCGCTGGTTCTGTAGCCTACAAGGCTGCCTGTGTAGATGGCTCCGGAGGTGACGGATGTGTCGTTTACATAGTTGTAGCTTACACTGTGGTTTGCGTTGTCAATCTTGCCGATGAGACCGCCCGTCATTCTGCCCACCGCGTTTACGGCAGCTCTGTCAACATAGTTGTACTGAACGGTGTTTGCGGTGCCCCAGCCGACAACGCCCACAAGTCCGCCGGCTGCTATATCGTTTGTGGTTGATGTGTTGCTTGCGTTAAGCGTTACATTCTCAACGCCCGACTTTGTAAGGCTTGAGCCGTAGCCCAGGTTGTAGGAGATGCCGCCCATGTACCTTGAGGCGTTAAGGGTGGAGTTCTTAACAGTGCTGTTGGTAATAATGATTGCGCTGTTTGCGAGACCCAGAATACCGCCGACGCATTCGCCGGGTGTATTGATTGTAAGGTTCTCAACCGCAGCGTTGTTAATTGTGGAAGCTGTTCCGCTGTTGGATCCGGAAATACCGCCGATTTCTGCCTGAACGGCACTGGTGCCCGTAAGCGTAACATTCTTAACCGTCGCGCCGTTTACGGTCGAGCCGTTTCTGAGGTAGAACACAAGGCCGCCTATATAGCGCGGTGCTGTGACACTGGTGTCCTCAACGGAAATGTTCGTAAAGGTCATCTTCGGGCTGGTGTCGCCTGCGATGCCGCCTGCTCTTTCGGTTCCGGCGGAGATGTTAACGCCCTTGACCGAAACATCCGTAAGGGTCAGTCCGGAGGTGTCAACATATCCTATGACGCCGCCCACATTGGAGTTGGAGCCGCTGATGGTTTTCATTGTCTCGGTGCCTGTTACGGAGCAGTTGATAAGGGTTACATTTTCGTTCGTCTGACCTGCAAGTCCGCCGACGGACGATGTGCCCCTGATATTAAGTCCGATTACATGGACATTCTCCATTCTGCCTCTGAACAGACCGGCTACGGCGCCTACATAGCTTGCTGTTGTTGAAATATCAACATTTCTGAGTGTCAGGTTCTTTACCACAACAGCGTTGGTGGTGGAGCCTAAAAGACCGATGTCGTTAGCTGTCTTGCTGATATAGAGGTTAGAAATCTCAAAGCCGTTGCCGTCAAAGATGCCCGAATATCTGCTGGAGTTTGTGCCAAGCGGGTCAATGTTCTTGCCGTTAAGGTTAATATCGGCCATGAGCTTGATGCGTGTGTTCGGGTTGCCGGAGTTTACGAACCTTGTTACCCACTCATACTGATAGGAGTTGTAGATGAGGTGGTAGCCATCGGCGTCCTTTTCGGGAGCGGATACAAGGTCTTTCTGCGGAACGGGATAGCCGTCCTCTGAAGCCTCCCAGATGGGAGTGATGTCGTTAAGTTTCTCAAGCAGCGAGCCGTTCTTTACCTCCGCCTTTTCAATAGGAGTTACATTGTTGATAAGCGGAGTGGTGTTGTACTCGCCGATTGCGTTCTGACCGGCTTTGGGAACATAGTAGAGGGTTGAGATTTCACCGTTTGTAAGCCAGCCGAAAGCGGTGCCCGTTCTTGTGGGTGTGCCGATGATGTTGACTAATGTGTCGGAGTAGTTTTCACTTACCTTGTGGCGGGCGGATTCAACCTTGCCGGCGAAGCCGCCGGATACTCTGCCGTAAGAAGTGATTTCGGAGTCAACAACATAGTTGAACTGAATTCTGCCCACGCGGTTGCTGACTATAACGCCGGCGAAGCCGCCTATTTCAATATCCGTTGCGGGGCTGTTGTAGGTGGAGGTTACCTTTGTGTTTACAACGCCGTTGCGCTCTACCACGGAGTCGTCTCTGATGGCGAAGGTAAAGCCGCCCAGGTACCTGCCGCCTGTGATGTCGGTGTTCTTGACCAAGTTGTCATAGGCGAATATCGTGCCTTCATTGTAGCCTGCAAAGCCGCCTGCGCGGGAATCGGTTGCGGTGGCGGAGACATTGACGCCATTGACCACATTGTTCATGAAGTTCGCGTTGCTGGTGTCGTTCCTGCCCACAAAGCCGCCGACATAAGAGCTGCCCACGATGGTGTTCATGGTTTCTGTGCCCGTTACTGACGAGTCGGCGATTGTGATTGTGCCTTCCGTCTGACCTGCAAGGCCGCCGATGTACTGCCCTGTGTTTGTAATCTTAATGCCTCTGACATGGCAGTTGATAACCGAAGCGTTGTTAAGTACGCCCACAAGACCTCCTGTGTAGTTACGGTTTGTGGTAATCTGGACATTTTCGAGATTCAGGTTCTTTACAACGCCGCCGCTGCCCAGCTTGCCGAAGAAGCCTCTGTCAACCGATGTTGTGGTGATGAGGACATTCCTTACGGTAAAGCCCTGACCGTCAAATGTGCCTGTGTACCTTCTGTCGTTGTTGCCTATCGGGTACCAGTCTTTGTTTCTCAGGTTAATGTCGTTCAAGAGCTTTGCGTTGGCGTTCGTGTTGCCTGCGTTTACATAGTTTTTGAACCACTCAAGCTGGAAGGCGGTTTCAATCTCGTAGTAGCCGTTTACCAGCTGCGGAGGCTCGGCGTTGCCGATTACGGGATAGCCGTTCTCATAGTCGTTGTTGTACTGAGCCCAGATATCCGTTACATTGTTAAGCATTTCCGTAAGGTTGCCGTTCTTGATATCCTGGAGGGAAACCTCTGAAATGCCTGTGGAAGCGCCGTAGCCTGCGAGAGGCAAGCCGCTGATGGGCTTTGCGAAGTTGTTGGCGAAGGTGCCGCTGGTTCTGTAGCCTACAAAGCTGCCGCCGTAAGTGCTTACATTGCCGCTTATGTTTGCATTTGCGTAGTTTTCAAGAATCTGATGGTTGGCGGTGTCAATCTTTCCTATAAGACCGCCGACCATCCTGCCTGTCGCGGTAATGGTTACATTCTGAGCGTAGCTGTACTGGATTGTGTTGCCCGTGTTCCAGCCGACAACACCGATAAGGCCGCCGACGCAGATGTCGGTTGACGCGTTGGTATTGGTAGCCGTAATGGTAACATTTTCAACGCCGACCTTAATAATCTTGGTGCCGTTCATGGCTGTGTAGGAAACGCCGCCTATGTAGCGGGAACCCTTAATGGAGGAGTTTCTGATTATTGTGTCGGAGATTGAAGCGGTGCTGTTGATGTAGCCTATAATACCGCCCGTTCTCTCGGATGTGGAATTGCCTGTGTAGTTTTCAACAAGGGACTTTGTAATCTTGACCTCGCTGCCGGATGTGCAGCCTGCGATGCCGCCCAGCTCCTCAGCGCCGTTTATGGTTACATTCTTTACTATCGCGTTGTTGACGCTGGATGCGTTTCTCAGACCGAACACAACGCCGCCGCCGTATCTTACGACCGAGATGGTGACATTATCCACATTGACGGTGTCGAAGTGGCCGGTGCCGCCGTCGGTGTCGCCGGAGATGCCGCCGGCTCTTTCGTTGGCGTTGATTACAAGGTCCTTAGAGCTTACATTTGTAATATAGCTCGTTGTCTTGATATTGCCCGCAAGACCGCCTATGTTGTTGCCCGTGCCCCTAATCACATTCATGCCGGGCAGACCGATTACCGAGCTGTCCTTAATGCTGCCGTTTGACTCAATCTGACCTGCGATGCCGCCGACCTGAGCCTTGGCGACGATATTAACGCCCTCAACGGTGACATTTTCGACCTTGCCTCTGAGCAAACCTACAACAGCGCCGACATATTCGGATGTGGAGTTAAGAGATACATTTCTGAGAGTAAGGTTCTTAATTACCGCGTTGGGGTTGGTGGAGCCGAACAGACCGCGGTCGTATGTGGCGGGCTGAATCTTAAAGTTGCTGATTGAATGGTTGTTGCCGTCAAAGATACCGTTGTATCTGCGGCTGTCTGTGCCGATGGGTATCCATTCCTTGTTTCTTATGTTGATGTCGGCTATGAGCTTTGCGTTAGCGTTCACATTTCCGTCATTGACGAAATTCCTGAACCACTCAAGCTGGAAGGTGTTCTTAATCTCATAGTAGCCGTTTACAAGAGCGGGAGGCTCTGCGTTCGCGATAACGGGGAAGCCGTTTACATAGTCGTCATTGTACTGCGCCCAAAGGTCGGTGATGTCGTTGAGCATCTCGGTCAGGCTGCCGTTTCTGATATCCGCAAGGCTGACTTCGGTAATGCCCGAAACATCGCCGCTGGCTCCGGCGGAAGCTCCGCCTGTGCGCGGGAAGCCGTTGGCTCTCGCAAAGTTGTTGACAACATTGCCCGAGCTCTTATATCCAAGGAAGCTGCCCACATAAATCTTAGTATTGTTGTTTATTGAGGCATCGGCGTAGTTTTCGGCAATTGCATGGTTTGCATTGTCCATCTTGCCGATAAAGCCGCCTATCATTCTGCCGACGCCGGTAATCGTTACATTGGATACATAGTTGTACTGTATCGTATTGGCTGTGTTCCATCCTACAACACCGATAAGGCCGCCCACGCAGAACTCGTTGCCCGTGCCGGTGTTGGTGGCGTTGATGGTAACATTGATAACGCCGACTCTGCTTATGAAGGAGCCGTCTTTAAGGGAGTATGAAACGCCGCCTATGTACCTTGTGCCTGTAAGGGATGAATCCTTGATTATGGTATCGGTGATGGTTGCCTTATTGTTGATGTAGCCGATGATGCCGCCTGTTCTCTCGTTATTTGAAACGCAGGTGAAGTTCTCAACAAGGCTGTTGGTGACTGACACGGGGTTGCCGTTGGATGTGCCCGATATGCCGCCCAGCTCGGCGCCGCCTGTAATTCTTACATTTCTGACGGTAGCCTTATCCACTGTGGAAGCGTTGCGGACGCTGAATATAACGCCGCCAGCGTAGTGGTTGACGGAGATGTTTACATTCTCAACAAGAGCCTCGCTGATTCTTACCGTACCGCCGTCGGAGTCGCCGAAGACGCCGCCCGCTTTTTCATTAGCGGTAAAGTCAACATTCTTGACAATTACATTGTTGACGGGCATGGTTGCCTTGATGTTGCCGGCTACGCCGCCCACAAAGGAGCCTGTGCCCTTAATCGTCTTTGCGCCCGTCTCGCCGATGACGGTAATATTGTTAAGCTGGGTCGATGCCTCGGACTGACCTATAACGCCGCCCACATAGGACGCGCCGTTAATGTTCATGCCCTCAACGGTGATGTTGGAAACCGTGCCTCTCAAAAGACCTACAAGACCGCCGACATAGCTGCCGTTGGTGTTTATGTAGACATTCTTAAGTTTTAAGTTTCTCAGAACCGCTGTGGGAGCCGTGGAGCCGAAAAGACCCTTGTCGTTGCCTGTCTTTGAAATATAAAGGTTGGAGATTGTAAAGTTCTGACCGTCGAATGTGCCGGCATAGCGCACATTGTTGTTGCCGATGGTGTCCATCTTTTTATTGTTGAGATTGATGTCGGCAACAAGCTTTGCGGAGGCGCTGGTATTGCCCGCGTTGACATGTTTCTGGAACCACTCAAGCTGGAAAGCGGAGCCGATAAGGAAGTAGCCGCTTGCGTCCTTTGAGGGAGCGACGGCAAGATTCCCGTCAATCACGGGATATCCGTCGTTTCCTGTTTTCCAGATGTTTGTAAGGTTGTTAAGGTAGCTGAGAAGCGCGCCGTTTGTTGCCTCAGCGGCGGTGACGCCTCTGATGTTGGTAACCGTAGAGGAGGAAACCTGCTCGCCGATGGCATTCTGACCGCTTGCGGTGACATAGAATAAATCGTTCAGCTCAGCGTTGGCGACATAGCCCACCAGAGTGCCTGCCCTTGTGGGAGCGGCCCTGAGGTTTAATGTCGCGGCGCTGTAGTTTTCGGAAATGAAATGTCTTGCGGCCTCGATTTTTCCAATAAAGCCGCCGCTCATTCTGCCGGCGCTGCTGACGGTTGTGTTGTAAACAGCGTTGTACTGAATGGTGTTTGCCACATCGCTTGTTACAACGCCGATAAGGCCGCCGATTTCAACATCGGTGGTCGCGCTTGTCTGAGTGGAGGTGATGGTGGAGTCTAAAACCATGCAGCGCTCTATAAAGCTGCCGTTCTTGACAGCAAAAGCAAGACCGCCCATGTACCTTGTGCCTGTGACATTGACGCCCTTGACAATTGTGTCATACATGTCGAATCTGTAGTCGGCGTGACCTATGGCGCCGGCGATTCTCGAATCCGAAGAGGTGGATGAGATATTAAGATTCTCAACTCGGCAGTTTCTGAACTGTACATTGTTTGCCTTTATGTAGCCTACAAGTCCGCCGGTGTTGTTTGTGCCGACGATGGTTTTCATTGATGATGTGCCCGTGACGGAGCAGTCGGTGATAACCGCCGCGCCCTCTACCTGACCGATAAGACCGCCGGTCTGAGCCCTGCCGGCAGAAATGTTTATGCCGGTAACATGGCAGTTGCTGATTGTGCCGCCCACAGCAACGCCCAAAAGACCGCCGGAGTAGTCACGGGTGCCCGCGATTGTAATGTTGTTGACATTAACATTCTTAATAACGCCCGAGGTGGTGATTTTTCCGAAAAGGCCTCGGTCAACAGAGGTGGAATTGACATAGACATTTGATATGGTAAAGCCCTGACCGTCAAATGTACCCGCGTACTGGCGGTCATGGTTGCCTATGGGATTCCACACCTTGTCATTAAGGTTGATGTTAGCCGTGAGCCTGCCGTTTATGCTGCGGTTATTGTTGTTTACTATCTGATTTCTGAACCACGCAAGCTCTGCGCCGTCGCTTATCAGATAGTAACCGTCCGAAGCCTGAGCAGGCGTCTTAACGGACGAGCCGTCCCACGGCGTACCGATGTCGTCGGCTGCGGCCGCGACAACGCCGAAGGCCGACGAGAAGCACGACAGCATAATAACTGCTCCCAGGAATGCCGCTAGTGCCCTTTTAGACAATTTCGATAGATTTGACATCTCATCACCTGCAAAATTAGATATTCTTACAAGCTAATAATATCATTTAATTTTCCTAATTGCAACGAAAACATTACCAAACTGTGAATTTAGTCATAATGTCGAAACAAATTAAGCAATTTTTGTAATCCATGACATTTTTTAATTCAACTTTTATTCCCGAAGTGAAAAATCCGACAAAATGCGACAATTCACAACACCCCGACCCCAATTATGACGCCTCACTGATACTCTATATATAATGAAAAAAAGCCCGTCTGAATCTCCCACAGTGTGTTATCAACGAACAGCCCCCTCTGACACATAGCCCCGCCTTCCAAGCGGCCAAAGCCTCGCCCCATCACCGCCCCAAGCCGCCGCCTTGTGCCGATGCTCACTTCCACTAAGCCGGCCAAAAGCCGTCCACGCCCCCTTTCCCAGTGCCGCCACGCCATCACCGCCCGCAGGCAGCCCTCTCGAACCATAACCCCGCACCCCGCCGCACAGGGGAACTTAACCCCCGCATACCCTCTCATCAGTGCCGCCGCTTTTCGCCCCGCACCTCCGCATAGGGAAGCAAGAGCCGCCCACGCTCCTTTCCCAGTGCCGCCGCCCCACTGCCCCACACAGGTCAAACTGAGCGCAATATCCCGCTCCCCGCCGCCTCGGTTTGAATTTCCCGCCGCGCACTGATCTCGGGAAAATTTTTTTCCTCGCTATCCCCCTTTTTCAAAGCAGCTGCATAATATAATGAAAAAAAGAGGCAAATCCAAAATGGAGTTGCCCAATATATAAATAGAAAAAATATTCTCAAAAAACTTTGACGCAAACAAAAAGCCTCCCACGGGGGAGGGTATGGAGCAAAATCAGCGGAGAACATTAAATGGGACAAACAGGAATGCAATACATCACTGTGAATAAATATTTAAAATTTAAGCAAAAATATTTAGGTAACGCCGTTAAATATACAATCTCAGCGTATATTTAATTTGAGATTTTTATCGCACAGGCGGAACGCCCGGCGCAGTTTGAAAATCAGTCGAAAAACAGTTGACAATATCAAAAAAGCTATGCTATTATACTTGAGCCGTCCGGAAGGGCGGTAAACGAGCGAAGAGCTCGGGCGATTGAAAAAGCCAAAAAAAGGCAAAAAAATAGCTCTTG
>Ga0209608_1001402_pt1 | contig 19900 bp, 20 predicted proteins | sample AD_UKC130_MetaG_FD_184428 | JGI IMG/M metagenome (GOLD analysis project Ga0209608, IMG submission 184428) | Active sludge microbial communities of municipal wastewater-treating anaerobic digesters from Canada - AD_UKC130_MetaG (SPAdes) (version 2) | ecosystem: Engineered > Bioreactor > Anaerobic... | reverse complement strand
TTGTACCTTTCCCAGCTTCATTATTGCCGTCTAATAGCGCTAGTTCTACACCAGCAAGCGGGGTCTCGTCAGCAAGCATTAGTACAACTCTTGCAGTCCCTGGCCTGCCCTCAAACAGGCTGCAACCAGAAAGCACTACCAGTACCAATAATAAGGACAAGCTTAGTCTGAGTTTTGCGTTCATAGCAAGTAATCCCCCTATTCCCATAAGTTTTTTACGCTCAGTAATTCTCGTATCAGAGTATAATTCCCTCTGCTTGAAACAAAGAACTACTGTTGCGAATGTTGTCGGAATTGCCTAAAATTGCCATCCGGACCTGTTCAATAGTGTTCGGCAGAGTTTATATACCAAGTTGTCTACGCAACTCGTTTTTGCTGTACGGACACCAATGGAATATCAGAGCTAGGTATAAAACGCAACGGTACAGAACAGAGCACCTACCAAGAAAAATGAGCTTGAGCAGTTCAAACTTATCTGTACAACTCGGCTTCTGCAGCTTTGTCAGCGAAGACCGAGCAGCTGCAGGATCAACCAAAATGGCTAAAGGCAACCTCCAATGAAAAAGAGCTGTAGAGCCGAAGCTCTACAGCCTTCTGTTATGCAAATCGCTTATGGAAGATTAAAAATCGCCAAGAGATCGATTTCGTCGAGGTCTCCTTCTGCAGGTTGACCTCCGCCTAGGATGCCGTCGACCTCTACCTCACCTAGGAACAACCAGTTTGTAACCTGCTCAATGTAAAATGCAACGAAGCGGGCTTCTGCTTCTAGTGTATAGCGTAGAGTGTGAACTGTAAGATCGTCTGGCTGTGCGTACTCCTGTCTGTCAAAGACCTCCCATTCGACACCATCATTGGAAACTGCAACTGTAAGTGCTTGAGGAGTTTGGATGCCAGGACCAACGTTTCGCAGGCAGATTAGCCTAGCTTCAGAAATCTCGTTCTTCTCACCTAAGTCTACAACTAGGATCTGCCACAACTTGCCTTCTATTGGCTGTTCTCGGCTTCCGAGGGTCCCAACCCATGCTTCATGATTGTAAGCAGTTGTGCCGACTTGGCCGTCTGTCAGCTCTCCACCGCTGTCAGCGTACTGAGGTTCGAAAGGTTTGTACAATCTGTATGGCTGACCGCTTGCTACATTGACAATCGTGGCTACGGGAAGCGGAATAGTCACTGCATTGGCACCAGCATTTACGGTAACCTCGTAGTTCTCCACCACGCCGCCATCTTTTTGGACATCAATGTAGTACGCGCCGGTCTTCAAGACATAAACTGCTTCTTGCTTAACTCCCGACTTTTCAGAGAGTACTTTTTTGTTGCTGTCTTTAAGAGTGACGTTTCCTCCATCTGTCTCATAATTGTGTTTGTCTTTGAACGTCAAGGTCAGCACACCGACGTTCTCAACTGTGACCGACTTAGTGGTTGTTTTGTCTCGTTCTATAGCAATGCTCTCTTCAATCTGGATGGGGTCACCTATGACCTGAACTGTTACCTCTAGCTTGTAACTGCCAGCTTTAGCGGGTAGCTCCACAATACCTTCTGTGTTGACGCTACCTTTTGCGACCTCTTTTGTGCCAGAAAGGAGCCTAACTTCTGCTTCGGTTATTGGTGTTCCGTCTACCATTTTCAGAGATACTTTCGCTTTCCCGGGCTCCCCGCTAAAAAGTGTACATCCCGAAATCAACACCACAACCAAGAGTAAGGGCAACCACAATCTAAACTTGGCTTTCATCAGAGCACCTCCCTAGTATATTAGACTATGGGTCCCAGCTCTTAGTTCTGCTTTTGAAAAAAAATTCCTTCGCTATGGGAATATTCAGTTAACCAAAAAAGGATGCCACCCCTGTGCAACCGCATCCTGTGGCTGTAACGTCTGGTAGCTCAATCCGAGAGCTACAGCATTATAAGGGCAGTGGATGGCTCCAGACGCAAGTATAACACTAAAACGCAACGTAGTACTGTTCTGTAGTTCTCTGTTTTGCAAAAAAAAAGAGGAGCTCTGCCTCCTTTTTGCGGGCAGCGCTCCCCAGTTTAACTTAATTTTCGATCTCGAAGATCGATGTCAGATCGATTGCTTGAATATCTCCCTCGACTGCTTCTTCTCCACCGACTGCTACATCGATTTCGATCTCGCCGAGGAACAACCAGTTGCTGGACTGGTTAATGAAGAACGCTACAAAGCGGCCTCTTGCATCCTCTGGAAGCTCGTAAACTACAGTGTGAACTTCCGGAGTCCCTGAGAATGTATAGTCGACTTTGTCGAAAACTTCCCATTCAACACCATCGCTTGACAGTGCAACGGTGACTCCTTTAATTGTCAAGATGCCGACGTCCTCTGAACGCAAGTTGTACAAACGGGTCTCAATAACTTCTTGTTCTGCGCCGAGATCGACTACCAAAACCTGCCACCAAACTCCTTGAGCTTGGCCTTCACCTTGACCCCAGGTGCCAACCCATCCATCAGCGCGGAAACCATTGCCCGGTATCGCACCGTCGGTCAGTTCGCTACCGCTGTCTGGGTACTCTTCTCTAGGTAGCTTAAGCATCCTATACATCTTGCCCTTTGCAGCATTCGTCCTGACGGCAACGGGCAGACTAAGCTTTTTCGAGTTTCCACCAGCTGTTACCGCGATCTCGAAGGTTTCTACCTTCTCTCCATCCGCTGAAGCTTCGATACTATAGGTACCGGGCTTCAACAAGAAGCTGATCTTGCTTACGTCAGATTTTGCAACTTCAAGATCTTTGCCATCTTTAAGGACTGCTGTTGCAACGGTCAGTTCGACGTCATACTTACCAACGAAATCCACGTCCAACCGCGCCAAGTCTTGTACAACAACGTCTTTAGTCGTTGTTTTTGTCGACTCAATGGCAACTTCGTCCTCCGCGGTGACTAACTGGTTGACAGCTTCAATCTTCACTTCAACTTTGTAGCTTCCGGGTTTTGCGGACAGTTCTACAATACCTTGTGCATTAGTAGTTCCCTTAGTAATTTCTTTGCTACCTTCAACTAACCTGACATCCGCCGATAGGATTGGGGTTCCGTCAGACAGCTTGACCGCAATTTTTGCAGTTCCTTCCTTTTTACCAAACAGGGTACATCCTGCTAAAAGGACCATCACGAGAAGCAAAGACACAACCAATCTTGACCTAAATCTCATTTGGTTAATCCCTGACTAAAGGAACACTGATGGTTGCCGTTTGCGCACCAGCAGTTACGACAATCTCGTGATTCTCGACCTTGACTCCAAGCTTTTCCGCATCGACGTAGTAGGTTCCTGGTTTCAGTAGGTAGCTGATCTCATCCACCAGTGAGTTCTCCGAAAGCAAGTTCTTGCCGCTGTCTTTGATAATAACTGTTACATCGCTGAGCGGATTGCCGCTTCCGTCCTCAAAGGTCAGGGTCAGCATACCTACATTTTCGAACACGACTTCCTTTGTCGCTATTTCTCCTGCTTCGATAGTGATCTCATCTTCGATCTTAAGCAGCTCATTAATCACTTCCATGCGAACTTCCAGACTATAGGTTCCGGGACTTGCTGAGAGTTCGATTATGCCCTGGTTGCTTCCCCAGGCCGCTGCTATCTCCTCAGTTCCTAAAAGGAGTTTCGCATGCGATTCTGGGATTGGCGTGCCGTCTGTCATCTTTACTATGATCCTTGCTTCTCCTGTCTCCTCTGCTGCAAACACAATCTTCCTGGTATTGGCGCCGGCACTTACGGTTATCTCTACGTCCTCAAGGCTTTCATCGCCTATAGAAGCATCAACGTAGTAGGTTCCTGGTTTCAGTAGGTAGCTGATCTCATCCACCAGCGAGTTCTCCGAAAGTAAGTTCTTGTCACTGTCTTTGATAATAGCGGATTGCCACTGCCATCTTCGAAAGTTAAAGTGAGCATACCAACATTTTCGAACACAACTTCCTTAGTCGCTATTTCTCCTGCTTCGATAGTGATCTCATCTTCGAGCTTAAGCAGCTCGTTGATAACTTCCATGCGAACTTCCAGCTTATAGGTTCCGGGACTTGCTGAGAGTTCGATTATGCCCTGGTTGCTTCCCCAGGCCGATGCTATCTCCTCAGTTCCTAAAAGGAGTTTTGCATGAGATTCTGGAATTGGCGTGCCGTCTGTCATTTTTACTATGATCCTTGCTTCTCCTGTCTCCTCTGTTGCGAACACGATTTTGCTGGAGTTTGCGCCTGCGTTGACGGTTATCTGAACGTCCTCAACCCTTGCATCACCTACAGACGCATCTACGAAGTAGGTTCCGGGTCTGAGGAAGTACTTGATCTCCTCAACACCGGAGTTCTCCGACAGCACTTTTTTGGTGCTGTCTTTCAAAATTACACTGACATCTGTCTGCGGGGTGTTGCTGCTGTCTGTAAATGTCAGGGTCAGCACTGCAAAGTTGTTCACTACAATTTCTTTGTTAGTTGTTTTTTTGCTTCAATTACTACATCGCTCTCGACCAAAACCAACTGGTCTATTGCTTCGGTCCGTACTTCAACTGTGTAGCTGCCTGGCTTTGCAGTCAACACCACGACGCCTTGCGAATTGACCGAACCTTTCGTAACTTCTTTGCTGCCGTCTAGTAGTTTGACTTCAGCCTCAGTTATTGGAGTTCCGTCAGTCATTTTAACTGTAATTCGTGCTTGTCCAGTTCTTTCTCCTATAAGACTACACCCTGTCATAAAAGTCACAAGTATAAGCAAAAGCAAACACAATCCAAGTCGCCTTTTCATCTAGCCAGCCCCCTAATTGGCGTTAGAATAAAATCTTCGTAGCTATGGTCGACTTCTTCCATAATACTCCTTTAATAATGAGACTATTTTACTAGTCTTGACTAGAAACAACTTTGGGAATTTACTGTAATTCATTGTGGTGATAAGGGCAAAAAAAACTAGCCTATGTTTGTGCATAGGCTAACAAATTACCACTTTCCTGATGCCCCCCCGCCACCGCTGCGGCCTCCACCTCCATAGCGGTTCCTTCCAGAAGAGCCTCTGTAACTGCCTCCTCTGTAGCTACCACCACGATAGGAGCCGCCTCTGAGCAGCGAATGGAGTATTGCCCCTACGATCATACCGCCGGTAAACCGGAAATCCAGTAAAACTAGGGCAACAATGATCACAAACAAGATCAACCCGGCTAGAGGGTTCGGACCGTCATTAGTTTCATATCTGGAAATGCCTTCTGTCTCCCCAGCCGCGCGAGGAACTGCATCGCCTTGTGCGATGATGCGCTCTTCTAGAATTGCAACGAACTCAATCAGTCCGTTGATGTCGTTATTCGCCAGCGCCGGGCCTACGTACTTCTGCAGGTTTACACCTACGAAGCTGTCGGGCAGAGCACCCTCCAAACCATAACCTACTTCGATGCGCATCTCGCGGGGATTTAGGGAGATTAGAAGAAGGAGTCCTTTGTCTTCACCCTTCTTGCCAATTCCCCAATCCTCGAACAGCTTAACTGCATACATCTCTATCGATTCATTTCCCAGATCGGGAACGGTTACAACCGCCATTTCCACACCAGTACGCTGGTACATAGCTTCTATACGGCTGTCCAGAAGGTGTTCGTTACTCAGAATACCAGCAAAATCATGAACATTTGTACCGGGAATCGGGGAAAGAGCACAGACTGCCAAAGGCAGCATCAGCAGGACTAAGATGATGTAAAGTCTTTTCATAGGTTGAGAAAGTAGCCTTCCCTTCTCCCTCCATCCTTAATATCGCTATCTAAAATTCCACTCTCGGTGCCACTTCGGCGCCAGCTGCTGCTTCGAAATACGTTCTCGGACCAAAGCCGAACATATTTGCTATCAGTACAGTTGGAAAACGCTTTACGCGGCTATTGTACTCCTGCACTTTTTCATTATAGCGCATTCTCTCTACAGCTATACGGTTCTCCGTTCCGCTCAGTTCGTACATGAGTTGGTTGAACTGGGCATCAGCCTTGAGGTTAGGATAGTTCTCTACTACCACTAGAAGTCTTGCCAAAGCCGATTCTAGCTGATTTGATGCTGCAACCTGTTCTTCAACAGTTCCAGCTCCGGCCAGTCTTGCGCGAGCATTGGCAATGGATTCGAAAACCTCCTGCTCATGGCTGGCATAACCCTTTACGGTGTTTACCAGGTTGGGAATCTTATCATATCTTGCTTGAAGTTGATTTTCCACCTGTCCCCACTGAGCATCAACAGACTCGTTTAATGAAACCAAGGAGTTGTAGCTGCTCACAAACGAAATACCGATAAGCAAAATAACACCGAGTACTACAAGGAGAATTATTGTACCTTTTTTCATGATGTTGGCAAAATCGCCCTTTCCTCCCATCTGTTATTGATGTTTCCACCTGCTTCTACTATATGTTTCTAGGTTTTGTTTCACAATGCTGCGAAGTTATTTCTCGACTCTTCAATAACTTTCAGAGCAAAGTCCAGATCCCGCCAGCCATCGACGGCAGTCTCTTTCCCTTCGAGCTGTTTGTAGATCTGGAAGAAGTGCTCGATTTCCTTCAATATATGGTGCGGTACGTCTTTTAGCGTCTGTAGTTCATCGTAGCGGGGGTCGTTGTCCAAGGCCGCGAGAATTTTGACATCTCTCCCTTTATCATCTACCATTTCCAAAGCCCCAAGCACCCTGGCCTTGACCATGCATCCCGGAAACGTTGGTACGTTTGATAGAACTAGAATGTCTAAAGGATCTCCATCTTCAGCGATTGTATTGGGAATGAAACCGTACTCCCCGGGATAGTGAACGGAACCGTAAAGGACCCTGTCCAAAACAAAATGACCTTTCTTCACATCGAACTCGTACTTGTTCTGGCTTCCTCTGGGAATCTCAACAAAAGCATCGACTAACACATCTCTGCCCCCTTCGGAGAAAATCCTTTAGAATTTGCCAAAAAGCCTGCAAACTTTCAGTTTGCAGGCTTTTCATTGCTATGGTAGCCCCAAGGGGATTTGAACCCCTGTCACCGCCGTGAGAGGGCGGCGTCCTAGGCCACTAGACGATGGGGCCATTTGGCTGGAGGAGAAGGATTCGAACCCTCGCCGGCGGGGCCAGAACCCGCTGTCCTACCACTAGACGATCCTCCAATTACCTCAGCGGCAACTCTTATTCTACTTCATAGCACTGAAACCGTCAAGTCCTTTTAGAGAACTTTTCTGCTTTTTAGCCTGCCTCTTAGCCATTTTTTATGAAAAACCTACAACGCCTAGTTTGTCCCCACAAACAGCTATGTTATCCAAAAGCCCACAGTGCTACTCCATGAGTTTTTGAATCCATTGTTATGTACGGGAAAAGGTTCTTTCGGGGAGATGCCCTGCCTGTGCCTAATAACTCTGTAAAGGGCAGATCCCAGGCCAGCTTTTATAGATCTGCCCTCTATTAACCTAAATTCCTTTGCGTAGATCAGGTTTGCCCTGCTTAGAAGTGGGTCTTGGTTGAATCCTTTTACTTGCAGGTTTTCGGTTCCTGCTGCAGGCGGGGAATTGCCTTCAGCAGAAGGTTTTTAAGGTTTTTGGAGTTTGCTCTCATCACCTCAACCACCTTCTCGTGCTCAAGTGGCTCTTCAGAGATTCCCGCTCCGAGATTTGTCACGGTACAGATGCAGCTGTAGCAGATCTCCGCTTCCTTGGCCAGCGTGACCTCAGGCACATTGGTCATGCCCACAACGTCTCCGCCTAGTTGGGCGAACATCTTAACCTCCGCCGGGGTTTCGTAACGCGGCCCTTCTGTGCAGACATAGCAACCTTCGGCGTTTTTGATACCGAGACTCTGCAGTTCTTCTTTGAGTATAGCGTTAATCTGCCTGCAGTAAGGTTCGGTGAAATCCAAATGCTTCACCTGAGTTTCATCGAAGAGAAGGGCTCGGCGTTTGGTAAAGTCCAGAAACTGATTGAGGATGACAAACGTTCCCGGAACCAGTTCCGCTCGTAAAGATCCCACCGCAGAAGTGGCCAGGATCCTCTCTACACCGAGCATTTTGAAAGCTGCGATGTTTGCCCTGTAGTTGATCAAGTGGGGCGGGACGCTGTGGCCTTTGCCGTGGCGGGGAAGAAAGAAGATCTCTTCCCCGCCAAAAACTCCTCTTTCAAATTCAACTTCGCCGTAAGGCGTAGTTATCTTATCTGCGGTAGTCTGAAAGAGTTCGGCATCGTAGACTCCTGAGCCTCCGATGATGCCTACTTTCATTTGAGATCAACCTTGGCAAAGGCTTTGGCAAGAGCTAAAGCTGCATCAAGGTCTCTGACATCGACCATTTCCGACCTGCTGTGAACGTAGCGGGTGGGAACGGAAATCACCCCTGACGGAACGCCTTCACGGTTGAGGTGAATCGCTCCGGCATCGGTTCCTCCGAACTCGAGGACCTCCATTTGATAGGGGATGTTGTTGGCTTCTGCAAGTTCAACCAACTTGTCTTTCACGTATGGATGAGCCAGAAGCGAGTTGTCCTTCACCTTGATAGCGGCGCCTTTCCCCAAGGACACGTCCATGGTCATGGCTTTTGGAGTATCTCCAGTTGCAGTGACATCAATTGCCAGGCCGTAATCTGGGTCGATACCGTATGCCGCTGTCTTGGCACCTCTCAAACCCACTTCTTCCTGGACTGTGAACACTGCAACAATGTGGTTGTCGGTCTCTGGTAGCTCCTGCATGAGCTTGATCAATAGCGCACAAGCAACTCTGTTGTCCATGGCTTTGGAGACCAGTCTGTTGCCCAGATCGATAAAAGGCGAAGTGAAGCAGGCGGTGTCGCCGATTTTCACCAGCTTCATGGCTTCTTCTTTACTCTCCACCCCGATATCGATGTAGAGGTTTGATTTCTGCAAATCGGCGATTTTATCCAGTTTTTCCACGCCGATAACGCCTAAAGTCCCGTTTTGGAACTGCACTCTTTCTCCTGGGAGATAGAAGGGGTTTACTCCGCCGATAAAGTCAAAGCGCAAAAACCCTTCTTTATCGATATGGGTTACGATTATCCCGATTTCGTCCATATGCGCAGAAAACATAATCTTGCTCTTAGGTCCCTTTTTCTCGACAATCAAGTTGCCCAGCGCATCGGTTCTGGTTTCGTAGTTTGGCAGCTCGGATTTGATAATCTCGCGGATACACTGCTCGGAACCTGAAGGACCGCAAGCTTGCGTTAGTTTCTTAAGCAGCTCTTTCATTCAAAGTCAACCCCTTTATCTGCAATATCATGCACAAACAGCTCTACGAGCTTGATCATATGCTCCAAGTCGGACTTGCTCATCACGGTAACCGGAGAGTGGATATATCTGCAGGGAACGGCAATTGGAGCGGTGGGCACGCCTTCCCGGCTGAGGGAGATCGCGCCTGCGTCTGTGCCGCCTGTGATAGTCCGCTTGTTTTGGATCGGTACACCGTGTTCTTCAGCAAGCCTAAACAGTCTGCCCACAACTTTGGGATGAGCGATAACGCTGCGGTCCATAACCGAAACTGCAGGACCAGCACCGACTGTTGTGGAGTAGCCTTCTTCATCTGTGCCGGCTACATCAGACGCGGTGGTTCCCTCCAGAACCAAACAGACATCGGGACCCACTCTGTAAGCTGCAGGGCCTGCTCCTCTGAGACCGACTTCTTCCTGCACGGTAAAGACGAAGTAAACCGGGCAGTTGAACTCCAGCTTTGTCAGCTCAACCAATGCAGTACAGCCGGCTCTATCGTCGAAGGCTTTACCTACCACCAAGTCCCCCATCTCTCCGAAAGAAGTAGCAAAAGTCGCCACATCGCCGGGTTTCACAAGCTTCTTGGCGCTGTCATCGTCTACTGCGCCGATGTCAATATAGAGATCGTCAAAACCCAGGACCTGGGTTCTTTCTTCAGGTCTCTGCAGGTGAATGGCTTTTGCGCCAATAACACCAACTACCTTATCTTTGCCGATGTAAACGGGCTTGGAAACCAAAACCCGGGGATCTATACCGCCCACCGGTTGAAAACGCAGAAGTCCGTTTTTTTCAATAGTGGTGATCATCAGCCCCACTTCGTCCATATGGGCTGCGAGCATGACTTTGGGTCCTGGTTTATCCTTTCCCTTAACTCCGTACAAGTTCCCCAGAGAGTCGTTGAAGACTTCATCCACATGAGGCGTGATGTACTCTCTGATCAGGTCTCTCACTTCGTGCTCTCTGCTCGAGACGCCCCGTGCCTCACTTAACTCTTTTAAAAACATGGCAATCCCTCCACAAACTCGCGATCGGCTTTGAGGGCGAACTCTGCGAGCAACCTACCGCCTTCTTTAATGTCTGCCAGATCCAGAGTTTCAACTGAAGTGTGCATATATCTCAGAGGTAGGGACACCAACGCACAGGCAACTCCGTTCCTGGCGATTTGAATACTCCAAGCATCTGTTCCCCGCGCACTAGTCGACGCCTCAAGCTGATAGGGGATCTTCGCTTCATCTGCTACCTCTTTCAACTTCTCCAAAATCTTCGGATGGGTGTCAGGTCCCATGCTGATTACAGGTCCTTTGCCGAGACCAAAGCCCCTGTCTGCCCTTACACCGGGGAACTCACCGTGACAGACATCCACAGCAATAGCCAGATCGGGGTTTACGCTGTAAGCACTCACAGCTGCGCCTCTAGTTCCCACTTCTTCCTGTACTGTGGCAACCAAGTAGACATCAAGGTTGTGGTGCACTTCAGTCAGCCTTTCCAGGCAGGCTGTAAGCATGACCACACAAGCTCTATCGTCAAAAGACTTTCCGGCATACCTATTGCCTGAAAGCTTCTGAACTTCTCTGTTGATGGTGATAATATCTCCTACTCTAACCAGTTCTTCAACTTTTTCTTTTTTAAGACCCACATCGATATAAAATTCGTCTTTCTCGTATGCCTTTTTCTGTTCACTCGGCGACTGCAGGTGAGGAGGCTTGGCTCCGATAACTCCCCGGAGTTTCTCCCTGCCGTGAACTGTGACTTCCTGGGCAACTAGAGTGCGGAAGTCAAACCCGCCGACAGTTGCAAAGCGAATAAACCCATTGTCGTCGATTTTCTTTACCATTAGACCAATTTCATCTATGTGGGCGGCCAAAAGCAGCTTACCGTGCCCTTTGCCCTTCTTAAAAGCAATTACATTGCCCAGGGCGTCTTTCCTAACTTCGTCTGCCATAGGAAGCCATCTTTCGGCTATTAGATCAGCTGGCATAGTTTCATATCCCGATACGCCACTTGCTTCGGATAATGACTTCAAAAGCTCAGCTAAATCCATGCTCTCACCTCCCAAAGTTGTTGCACTTATTATATTCCCCGAATGCCGGGGAAAACAACGCCAAAACCATCGGCCTACCTAAAACAATTCGCCTGCGCCGCAATTTTGCCTCTTTTTTCCAGAGGTCTTCACAAAAAAGAGCAGCCGTAAGGCTACAGGTTGAACTAAACTAGGCTTTCGGCAAAGCTCCGAATTCTTTCCACCCCGGCCTTGATGTTTTCCATGCTAGCAGCATAGGACAGGCGGACGTACTCGTCGCTACCGAAGGCAGCACCTGGAACTACCGCAACAAGGGCTTCTTCCAGAAGTGCTTGGGAAAAACTCTGACTGTCGGAGATCACTGTGCCCTTTGGGGTCTTTTTGCCGTAAAGTCCGGCCACATTAGGAAAGACGTAGAAAGCTCCCATGGGCTTCTTACAGGTGATGCCGTCAGTACTGCTGAGCCCGGCCACAATGACATCTCTTCTCTCTTCAAAAGCCCGGCGCATGGTCTCCACATCGTCTTGGGGACCGGTGATGGCCGTTACTGCTGCTTTTTGAGCAAAAGATGTAGGGTTGGAAGTGGAATGGGCCTGCAGGTTGGCCATGGCTCTGATGATCGCTCTCGGTCCCGCTGCATAACCAATACGCCACCCGGTCATGCTGTAGGTCTTGGAGACTCCGTTGACCACTATCGTTTTTTCTTTAAGTTCGGGAACAACTGTTACGATGGACTCGGCTCTAATGCCGTAGGTGAAATCTTCGTAAATCTCATCGGAAATCAGACCGATGCCAGTCTCTAGAACTGCTTCGCCGATATCTCTCAGTTCGTCAGCGGTGTACACTACACCGGTGGGGTTACTTGGCGAAGTAAGCACCAAAAGCTTGGTGTTTGGAGTTACAAGACTTCTGATGGTATCACCGGTAATCTTCAGTTCTTCATTAGGTACGGCGGGAACCACCTTGGCACCGCACAACCGGATCTGCTCGTCATAGCTAACCCAGTACGGAAGAGGCAGGATCACTTCATCTCCGGGATCGAGAAGACACATAAAGGCGTTAAACAGGGAATGCTTTGCGCCGCACGAGACGATAATCTCATCGGGTTTGTAATCAAGGTTATTGCGCTGTTTAAACTTGTGAATGATCGCCTCTTTCAGTGCTGGAATTCCATCTGTTGGAGTGTACTTAGTGAACCCTTCGCCGAGAGCCGCGCACGCTGCGGCTACTATATGTTCCGGCGTATCAAAATCCGGCTCTCCGGCGCCGAAATCGATAACGCTAAGACCTTGGCTTTTCAGCTCCTTGGCCTTTCTGCTGATGGCCAGAGTTGCCGAAGGAGCAATGCCTTTTGCCCTCCTTGATACTTCCATGTTCTCACCTCATTCTAACCTAATACTTGCACGCAGACCCTTCTAGTTCGCGGACCGTCAAACTCGCAGAGGTAGATGCCCTGCCAAGTGCCAAGGGCCAACTTCCCGTCCCGCACAGGAATCACCTCAGATGGTCCTACAAGGCTTGTAAGGACGTGTGCAGGAGAGTTTCCCTCCATATGCCTGTATTCCTTGAGATAGGGGCTGATGAATTCAAAAGCAGCGAGCATATCCTGCCTGACGGTAGGATCGGCGGCCTCGTTGATCGTCACTGCACACGTGGTGTGTTTGGCAAAGACGAGACAGATCCCGCTTTCGACTCCGCTCTTTTTGACAATATCTTCCACCCGATCGGTTATGAGGACGATCTCTCTTCTGTGCTTGGTGGCAACAGTAAGATCATCCTGAAAACATGCCATCTTTTTCACCTCAAAGACTTAAGATATTCATCGATGGACCTGGCAGCTGTTTTTCCAGCTCCCATAGCTTTAATCACCGTTGCAGCTCCTGTAACGATGTCGCCTCCGGCAAACACCCCTGGAATGGACGTTTGCTGGTTTTCGTCCACCAAAATCAATCCTCTCTCATCGGTTTTCAGTCCCGGAATACTGCGCGTCGCCAGGGGATTTGGTCCCTGACCTATAGCCACAATCACCATATCTACATCGAAAACCTCAAACTCGCCTTCGATGGGCACCGGAGCCCTCCTGCCTTTTGCATCCTTCTCTCCTAGCATCATCTTCTGACACCTGACGCCATTTACCCTGAACTCCTCGTCTCCGAGGATCTCCACAGGATTTCTGAGTAGGTTGAAGACTACGCCCTCTTCTTCGGCATTCTCTACCTCTTCAGCTCGCGCCGGGATCTCCTCACGGCTTCTGCGATAGACAATGTGGACCTCCTTTGCTCCCAATCTCAGTGCGGTTCTCGCAGAATCCATAGCAACGTTACCAGCGCCGACAACCGCAACCTTCTCACCGACGTAAACCGGAGTGTCCACTTCAGGAAACTTGTAGGCTTTCATCAAGTTGACCCTAGTGAGAAACTCGTTGGCAGAATACACACCGTTGAGGTTTTCACCGGGTATGCCCAAGAAGTACGGAAGGCCTGCCCCCGCACCAATAAAGAAGGCTTTGTAGCCCTGAGCTTTTAAGTCTTCCAAGCTCACCGTAACTCCCACGATCACATTGGTTTGGAAGGTAACACCGAGGCTCTTAATGTACTCGATCTCTGCGTCGACGATGGACTTGGGCAGCCTGAACTCAGGGATGCCGTAGCGCAGAACGCCGCCGAGCTCGTGTAGAGCTTCAAACACCGTAACCTTGTAGCCTAACAGGGCAAGGTCGGCAGCAGCGGTCAGTCCTGCAGGCCCCGATCCGATCACTGCAACTTGCTCTCCGGTAACTTCTGGTTTTTCCACAGATACTCCGTCTGCCCGTTCCTTGTCAGCAACATACCTTTCAAGAGCTCCAATGGCCACAGACTTACCCTTCTTACTGAGAATGCAGTTAGCCTCGCACTGGACCTCCTGGGGACAGACCCTGCCGCAGATGGCAGGCAGAGAGTTTTTCTCCTTGATGATTGCAGCGGCTTTTTGCAGATCGCCGTCTTTTACAGCCTGTATAAAACGGGGGATCGGTGTTTCCACCGGACAGCCCGCGACGCACTTAGGTATTTTGCAGTTTAGACAGCGCATGGCTTCAGCCAGCGCTTGATCGTCGTCAAAACCGAGGGCCACCTCTTTGAAGTCCTTCGCTCTTTCCTCAGGTGCCCTTCTCGGCATTTCGTTCCTATCTGAAAGCACCAATGGTTCCACCTCTTTAACTATTTCTCCTTATAATACACCAACTAGTGCGAATTAGGAAGGTATTTTCCACATGGCGGCCTATTTCCTCCACAAAATGCGTAAGTTCGTCATGAATTAAGTATCTTGTATCCAAGGATACACGCAGGTTCCCTGCCGAGCCTCACCACACCGTTTTCCACAAACCCCAGATCCCCAAGAGACTCAAGAAGCACTGTGTCGCGGACAAAAACAACGGAAAGAAGCGTTTCCACCTGCCATAGGGCAAAGGGCATTCTACCCAGCCAAAGGCCAAGAACGTGGGTGATGAACTCTTTAGTCCTCAGCTCGTTTGAGGCCACATAAAAGAAGAAGCGGGCACCGATATCCTGCCCGATGCCGTAGAGGTCGATGTCGCCTACGTAGTTTTCTGCAAGTTCCACAGACCAGAGTCTGGCATAGGGGTCCGTTGTCACCAGCCGGTACCAACGGCGCATCTCCCTACGCCTCGACTCCCAGAGAGTACCCGGAGGTACGGGGCTCCCAGTGAGGGAATAGTGGTGTTCAGGATGCTCTAGAGACCTTGTTCTTTCCCGCATGTGCTGCGTTTTCAAACCGGTGATGGCAAGGCTCTCATGAGTTAGGTCCTCAACTGCAACCCTCTCGCCTTTTTCCGCTTTGCCCTTTCCGGAAAAGATCCGGCCGATTTTACCGCACTCGGATGCTGTAAGGCCGCCAAATCCGAGCCTGTGGACTCTCTCTGCAAAACCCTGCTGGTAGAGAACGTCCCAGATCGTGTTTTTCTTCACAATCCCACCTCGCGTTGGTTTACCTGACTTGGAAATCAGGGTACAATGTAAAAGGATTTCATTGGTAGCACAGAGTTAGTATGCATCTATTTGTAAACTGCTAAAAAGGTGGAATTTCCATGTTTAATTCAGAAGCAACTCGAGATCTTCTCGTAGAATGGTTAGCTGAATATGTCAAGTCTGCTGGAGCAAAAGGGCTGGTCTTTGGTCTTAGCGGTGGCATCGATTCTGCGGTTGTGGCCGGCCTCAGCAAGCTGGCTTTCCCCGATACATCCCTCGGGGTGATCATGCCCTGCCACTCCAATCCCACAGACAAGGAAGACGCCCTCCTTGTGGCTAACGCTATAGGCCTGCAGACGCAGGAGGTAGATCTGACAGAACCATTCGACTACTTGGTGGCCAAAACCGGAGTGAACGCAGATACCATGGCAGCCCACAACGTAAAGCCCCGCCTGCGGTCGTCTACTCTGGGGCTTATCGGTCAAAGCTTGGGATATCTCGTTGCAGGAAGCAGCAATCTCGCCGAATGGTACACCGGCTATTTCACCAAGTACGGCGATTCTGCAGTTGACCTTTTGCCTTTAGCAAGACTGACTAAAAGCGAAGTCTACCAGCTGGCAAAGGTCCTCAAGATTCCGGAGAAAATTATCACTAAAGCCCCAAGCGCCGGACTCTGGCAAGGGCAAACCGACGAAGAAGAGATGGGGATCAAGTACGCCGATCTCGACAAGTACCTTACCGATGGTACAGGCGAGGAAGAGATCATCGCGAGAATCGAAGCCCTGCATAAAAGAAGCGCCCACAAGCGGCAGATGCCACCTATGGGCCCGGTTGTCAGAGGCTAAGCTCCGATTAGCGTTTAATCATATGCACGGCACTGCCGTAAAGGCCAAGTCCTGCTTCAAAGAGGGCCTCTCCGAAGGAAGGATGGCTCAAGATGGCTTTGGCCAGATGATCCCTGCTCCCTCCGGAGGCAAGGAGGCTGCCTGCTAGGTTGATCAGCTCGCAGGCATCGGGCCCTACGATAAGGACACCGTTTACGCGGTCGCCATCACCGTAAACTTCAACAAAACCTGTCGCTTCTCCGCTTGCAAGAGCCCTTCCATTTGCACTAAATGGAAAGCGGCTCTTTTTTCCTTCCAGAACGCCCACTTCTGCAATCTCCGGACTGGCAAAAACAGTTCTCGGCACCAGCTCATCGCTGTAGTGGGGAGTCAGGCCGGCGAGCTTCTCCGCTACAAACACGCCTGCGTGGGATGCCGCATGGGCAAGCTTGTAGACTTTGTCCGTGACATCGCCGATGGCATAAACACCTTCTTTTGTGGTTTCAAAATCTTCTCCAACCACGATCTCTCCTCTTTGGTTCAGCGAAACTCCGTTTTCCTCAAGGCCTAGACCGACTGTGTTGGCTTTGTTGCCCAGCGCCACCAAAAGAACGTCGCCTTTGATCTCCACATCTCCTGCAATGAGGGCTGCATCCTGCTCTCTGTAGCCGGTGACAGTGGTGTTTGTCAGGATCTCAACGCCTCTGTCCTGCAACCTTTTTGCTGCCTGCCTTGCGGCCTGCGGCGCAAACTGCGGTAGAATGCTTTTTTCTCTTTCCACGATGGTTACCTTTGTTCCCAAGCTGGAGAAGATGGTAGCAAACTCCACACCGATGACGCCACCGCCCAAAACAACCATACTCTCCGGAAGCGCTTCTAGCTGCCAGATCTCTCTGGCGGTAAACACCCGTTTTCCGTCAGGTTTGATGCCCAAGATGGTAAGGGGAGATGCTCCAGTAGCGATGATAACCTTATCTGCTGCAATAACCTCGCCTCCAACGCTTACGCCTCCTGGGGCAAGGATTCCGGCACCCTTTACCACTTTGACTCCCGCCGCTTGCAAAAGGCTTTCCACGCCGCCTACAAGCTGTCTGACAACGCTTTCCTGCTTCTCCTGAAGCTTATCGAAGTCAACCTGCAGCATTTGGCCATTGGCGATCTCTGCAGCTCCTCTAACCTCCTCAAGGACCTTTGCTGTGTGATAGAAGGTCTTTGTGGGAATGCAGCCCCAGTTCAGACACGCACCTCCGAGGTGCTCTTTTTCTATCAGCGTGACATCCAAACCCAAATTCGCCGCTCGCAGAGCAGCTACATATCCGCCGGGACCGGCGCCAAGAATTGCAACTTTCATAGCGTTGTTCTCCTTTCATTACGTCCACCTAGAATCAAACATGAGTAGTACTACCATCGGATTAACTTAAAGCATCATGAAAACCCGAATTTATCGTCCATCCTCTACTAAGCTATTACCCAATGGGCTAAGATAAAAACAGCAGCTCGTATCCTGCTCTCCAAACGGGCAGATCTTACCCACTACCGGTGTCTCTTTCTGCAGGCTTCCATCTCCCCTTCGCCCCTAACGATTGTCTAGGTAAAACAGAACCGGCCCATTGTCCTGATGCGTATACTGTGGAGCCGGTTTTCTAACTATTGATGTTTTCCGCAAAAAAGACGATTATCCTTGCCATTTGGGGTAAGAGCCCAAGATCTTGAGGAAAGAGGTTTGCTCTTTCACCTTGCTCAAAGCTGCACTCACCACAGAGTCCTTTCTGTGCCCGTCGCAGTCGATGTGGAAAAGGTACTCGCCGAGATAGCGTTTTGTTGGCCGCGACTCAATACGCGTGAGGTTGATACCGTAGTCGGCAAAGATCGCAAGGACCCTGTACAGTACGCCGGGCTTGTCGTTCAGCGTGGAAAAAATGATGCTGGTTTTGTCGCGTCCGGTGGGCTCTGGACCTTCAGACCCAAGAACTGCAAAACGGGTACTGTTGTCCCTTCGATCCTGTATGCCTTTCTCCAGAATGGGAATGCCGTAAACTTTTGCAGCCTGCAGAGAGCCGATAGCCAGGGCTCTTTTCTTTTTGGCCTCAAGCACTCCATAGGCTGTGGAACTTACCGGGATGGGCTCTAGGTTGTTTCTCTCCAGGTACTCCCGGCACTGACCTATAGCCTGGGGATGGGAGTAGACAATTCTGTTCGTCTCGTTCTCATAGCCCAACAGGCAGTGGGAGATCTGCAGATTCACCTCTCCCACCACATGAACTTCAGACTCGAGCAGAAGATCCAGAGTCTCACCTACAGACCCCTCTATGGAGTTTTCCCACGGTACGATCCCCCGCCCATTCCTGCTGTTTTGGAAGACTTCTTTAATGGACTTCACCGCAATTGCATCTTCATCTAGAAGCAGCGCTGCTTCGTGAGAGTAGGAACCTTCCGGTCCCAAGTAGTAGATCATACGCCCTCACCTAGATTTAAACGGGCCATCAGACGTTCAAACTCCTCGAAGTTCAGGGACTGGGGTCCGTCAGAGAGAGCTCCGTCGGGATTGGGATGGACCTCAATGATAAGGCCGTCTGCTCCAGCTGCAAGGGCAGCCTTTGCTAGAGGTTCCACAAGGCTTCGCTTGCCCGATGCATGGCTGGGATCTGCCAAAACCGGCAGGTGGCTGGTTTCTTTTGCCAGCGCAATTGCAGAGATGTCCAGAGTGTTTCTGGTCCAGGGCTCGAAGGTTCTGATACCTCTTTCGCACAGCACCACCTGGCTGTTTCCTTCCGCAAGAATATACTCTGAGGCCATCAGCCACTCTTGAATTGTAGATGAAAGTCCGCGCTTCAAGAGGATGGGTTTTCTGGTCAGGCCGACTTCCTTCAAAAGAGAGAAGTTCTGCATGTTACGCGCACCGATTTGGAGCATGTCTGCATACTGTGCCACGATTTCCACGTCCCGAGGATCGACCACCTCTGTAACTACAGGAAGACCGTACGCTCTTCCTGCTTCGCTGAGGAGCTCAAGTCCTTTTGTCTTCAACCCCTGGAAGGCGTAGGGCGATGTGCGGGGCTTGAAAGCACCGCCCCGGAGCATGTTGGCTCCGGCTTTTTTCACTGCTTCTGCGGTTTTTAGCATCTGGTCCTCTGTCTCCACCGCACATGGACCGGCAATTACTACTTTTTCCTTGCCGATGGAAACGCTTCCTACTTTGACCACACTGCCTTCAGGCTGGCATTCCCTGCTGACAAGTTTATAAGGTTTACCAACTCTAATAGCCTTTTCCACCTTCGGCCAGAGCTGGGCCTGCTCAAGGAGTTCATCGGTGATGGTGCCGACGACGCCGATTACGCTTTGATTAACTCCATGGATCACGTGACAGGAAAAACTCAAAGTCTCGAGCTTACTGCAGACTTCCTTAATCTCCACCGACGAGGCTTCTGGCTTCATAACGATGATCATAGCTTTCCCTCCTAAAAAAATAACCTCGCCCCAAAGGGACGAGGTTTTCTCGCGTTACCACCCTAATTGGCTGTTTCCAGCCCACTCCTATCAGGTACGAGCTTAACGCTGATACCCGCTTCCTTTTAACGGTGGAAGTTTCCGTCCCGATCTACTTTGCGTTCAACCGGGCAACTCCGGGGAGAACTTCGCTTACGGCTTTCTACCGGGTTTCCACCATCCCCGGCTCTCTATAAGTCCCCCGCAAGGTACTTTTCCCCTTCACAGTCTTTAATATATTGAAAACATATTAGCAAGCACCAGACGCCTTGTCAAGAAGAAAAAGTCGCTTTTTTCGCCATCTAAAGTGCAATAGCAAATGCAACGGCTAGCCAGAAACCCGTTCTATAAAGCATTTCACAGTTGCGTCCAGCTTCGATAGTTCCTCCTGGAAGAGCTCCAACGGTGTGCGGTAACCCAAGATCTTC
>Ga0209608_1001381_pt1 | contig 20119 bp, 17 predicted proteins | sample AD_UKC130_MetaG_FD_184428 | JGI IMG/M metagenome (GOLD analysis project Ga0209608, IMG submission 184428) | Active sludge microbial communities of municipal wastewater-treating anaerobic digesters from Canada - AD_UKC130_MetaG (SPAdes) (version 2) | ecosystem: Engineered > Bioreactor > Anaerobic... | reverse complement strand
AATGATCGTTCTGCAGGGCATATACGCCCTGGGGAAGAGACCGGCGCACCTTGCTAATGGAAGACCACCAGTAGTCGTGATTGCCGCGGATCAGAAGCTTCCTCCCCGGCAAGGAGGCCAGCCAGCACAAATCCGCCTCCGCTTCGGGCAGCCCCATGGCCCAGGAAATGTCTCCTGCCACCAGTACCAGGTCTTCCCCCCCGACGTTCCGGCGCCAGTTGACTTCCAGCTTTTGCGGGTGGTTCTCCCAGACGGGACCGAAGACGGACATGCTTTTATCTGCCTGCCCGCCCGGCAGGTGCAGATCACCGATTGCATAGATTGCCATTTCTTCACCCCGGTTTCCATTTGACCGCAGTTCCACCATATCGAGACCCTATTTGGAGAAACCCGGGAGATAACCTAGCCCCCTTTCCGGTAAGCTATCCCCTCCGGGTCTGAGCAGCATTAAATCCCTTTGCCTTTTCCGCCCGTTATTCGTTATGATAGTCGAGATGCCTAAAGGGAAAGGAGTGCTGCCCAATGCTGTTGGAATTGCAGCGCAGGCTACTGCGACGCAAATTCTGGCGGTCAAGAATAATCTTTTTAACCATTGCCTTGACAGCCCTTTGCAGCGGGATCATCTTATGCTGGCCCCTGGCGGCCGCTCCCCTGTTCAACGCGGAGCCGGCGGCAGAGGAGGCCGATCAGGGCCAGGAGAGCGAAAAGCAGTCCAATCCCCCTGAATCCGGCCAAGGCCTGGAGATCGCTCCGGAAGAGAAGGAGCTGCTGGCCCGGGCCGTGTACGGCGAAGCCCGGGGCGAAAGCTTCCAGGGCCAGGTGGCCGTGGCGGCAGTAATCCTGAACCGGGTGGAAGACCCCCGTTTTCCGGACAGCATCGCCGGGGTCATCTTTCAACCCATGGCCTTCACCGCCGTCTCCGACGGCCAGTTCTGGCTGGAGCCGGACCAGGAAGCTTACCGGGCCGTGGAGAAGGCCCTCCAGGGGGAAGATCCCACCGAGGGAGCCCTCTATTACTACAATCCCGCCACGGCTACCAGCTACTGGATATTCAGCCGGCCGGTGCTCACCAGGATCGGCCGGCACCTGTTTGCCGACTGACGCCGGCATCTCTACCTTCCACCGGGCCTGCAAGGCAGGCCCGGTTTTTTAATTAGTTTTTCAATTTTAAAGATAATTAAAGATAATCAATGAGGAAAATAGAATACCTTCATTTAATGTAAATCTTTTTAATTATAAAAGGTTTGCAATTTTTAAATAAAATGGTATAATGTCTGCAAATATGTTTAATGACTCCTTAATTCCCAATTCAAGGAGGGCTCTCGCCTGATGAATAGCGTAACAACCGTTCAGCGAAGACCAAGGCGCTACCTGCGCAGCCGGATCACCAGGAAGCTGATCCTGGATACCGCCATGCAAATCTTCCTGCTGGAGGGCTACACCAAGACCACCATCGCCAGGATCAGCGAACAGGCCAACGTGGGTTATGGAACGGTATACAGCCATTTCAAGGGCAAGGACGATATCTTAAACCGGATCCTGGATCACGTATTAAGCGATCTCTACAACCTCCTGGGCTCCCAGCCGGAACTTTCCCGCCCCCGGGAATACTACAACTTCTTCCAGAAGGTGATGCAAACCCTCTTTCTCCTGGTGGAAGAACACCGCCCAATCATGAACGTATACGGGGAAGCGCTGGTCCATTCCGAAGATATCGCCGCCTACTGGGAAGAGCTGCTCCAGAAGTTTACCGATTACATCGAGAGCTACCTGGACCTGGCCCGGCGGAACAACTTCACCCGGAATGTCAACACCCGCAAAAGCGCCCGGGCCTATGCCCTCCTTCTGGACCGCTATACCTGGGAAATCGTCAAGGAAAAGGAGAGTAAGCCGGAAGAGCTGGCCCAGAACTTGACCTCCATCTTCTTCTACGGAATCTTTAAGTCCCAGCCCACCGCCTAGCCGCCGGGGCCGCTCAGCGGCGGCCTACCCGGATGACCCTTTTCTCGGTAACAATCAGGTCCACCGGCCGGTCCCAGGGCTGCACGGGCACCTCGGGGACAATTTGCAGCTCAAAGGCCAGGGCCAGCAGCGGCACTTCCGGCCGGAGCCGGCCAAAAAAACGGTCGTAATAGCCGCCGCCGTAACCCAGGCGCCGGCCGTCTTCGGAGAAGGCCACCCCCGGAACGATGAGCAGATCGATCTGGAGAGGGTCAACGGCTCTCAAGGCGCTCTCTTTCGGCTCCGGTATACCGTAGGCCCCCGGGGCCAGATCCTCCCGGCAATCCAGCAGGCGGGAGGCGATCAACTCCCGGGAGTCGGGAAGGGCTTTGGGCACCAGCACCTCCTTGCCCCGGGCCAGGCTCTCCTCCACCATGGAGCGGGTATCCACTTCGCTCCGGAAAGAGAGGAAGAACATGATCACCCTGCTCTCCCGGTATTCCGGCAGGCCGTAGAGGCGCCGGGCAATCTGCCGGCTGTACTCCCGAATCTCTTCCCCGCTCAAGCGGTCCCGCCGTTGGAAAATTTGTTTTCTTAACTCTCTCTTGGTCACCACCGGTCTCTCCGCCTTGCCGCCTGCGCCTGCAGGCTCTCTAGTAGGAGCGGGCCCAGTAAACCTGGGCTTTCGCCGGCTTCCCGCAGACCAGGCAGTTATGGCCCGCCGCCTCCTCCTGCTGGAAGGGAATGCAGCGGATGGTGGCCTTGGTGTCCTCCTTGGCTTTCAGTTCGCATTCCGTACGGCCGCACCAGAAGGCCAGGTAGAAGCCCCTTTGGGTCTCCATAACGGAGACAAAATCTTCGTAACTTTCCCCGCGCCGGGTATTCTCCTCCCGGAAAGCCAGAGCTTTTTTAAACAGGTCCGTCTGAACCGCCTCCAGGAGGGCGGGAAGCCGCTGCGGAACCTCTTCCAGGGGAACCGCCTCCCGGGCTCCGCTGTCCCGCCGGACCAGGACGACCTGCTTATTCTCCAGGTCCCGGGGTCCCAGCTCGATCCGGACGGGCACCCCCTTCATCTCCCACTGGTTGTATTTCCAGCCCGGAGAATACTCCTCCCGGTCATCCAGCTGGAGGCGCACCAGCCCTTTCAGGGAGTCGGCCAGCCTGTTGGCGGCGGAGAGCACCTCCGCCCCGGCTTTCTTGGAGAGAATGGGCACCAGGACGGCCTGGATGGGCGCCACCCGGGGAGGAAGCACCAGGCCGCGATCGTCTCCGTGCACCATGATCAGAGCCCCGATAAGACGGGTGGATACCCCCCAGGAGGTCTGCCAGACGTATTTCAACTGGTCATCCTTGTCCAGGAAGGTGATATTGAATACCTTGGCAAAGTGCTGCCCCAGGTTATGGGAGGTTCCCGCCTGCAGGGCGCGCCGGTCGCTCATCAGCGCCTCGATGGTGTAAGTATGCATCGCCCCGGCAAACTTCTCCTGCTCCGTCTTCCGCCCCGGGATAACGGGTATGGACAGCTCTTCTTCCAGGAATTCGCGGTACACCTCCAGCATCTTCAGGGCCTCTTCCTCCGCCTCTTCCGCGGTGCGGTGGCAGGTATGCCCCTCCTGCCATAAGAATTCCGAGGTGCGCAGGAAGGGGCGGGTGGCCTTTTCCCAGCGCACGATGTTGCACCACTGGTTAATCAGCACCGGCAGGTCGCGCCAGGACTGGATCCAGCGGGAATAGAAGTCGCAGATTATGGCCTCGGAAGTGGGCCGCACCACCAGGGGCTCGCTCAGCTCTTCGCTCCCTCCCTTGGTTACCCAGGCCACCTCCGGGGCAAAGCCCTCCACGTGCTCCGCTTCCTTCTCCAGCAGTCCTTTGGGGATGAACATGGGGAAGTAGGCGTTCACATGCCCCGTCGCCTTGATCCGGCGGTCCAGCAGCTCCTGGATCTTCTCCCAGATGGCGTACCCGTAGGGGCGGATGGCCATGCAGCCCTTTACCGGGGCGTAGTCCATCATCTCCGTCTTTAAAATGACATCTATGTACCACTGGGAATAGTCCTGGTCCCGGGGGGTTATCTCCTTGACAAATTCCTTCTCCCCGGCTCCCGCTCCTGTTTTCCGCTCCATCACGGTCACCCTTTCCGGAAAAATGCTGAACAACATCCTCATTTTAACACAGTTTGCCCCCGGGAAAAAGGCCGGAGCCTGCTTCGCCAGGCTTAAGACCTGATCATGACCAGGAGCATCTTGAACTGTTGGAGGGCGTGCAGGCTGTGGGGCTCATGGGCCGGCATCAACAGCACCTGGCCCGCCTGCAGCCGGCGGCTCTCCCCGGAGATGACCACCTGGGCTTCGCCCTCCAGGGCGTAAACCAGGGCATCGTACGGAGCGGTATGCTCGCTTAAGCCCTGCTCCCGGTCAAAGGCAAAAAGGGTCACCGTTCCCACGGGACGGTGGATAATCGTCCGGCTAACCACCGCTCCCTGCTGGTAGTCTACCAGGCCGGCCAGCTCCAGGGGCCGGCCTGCCGGCAGTTTCCTGTCATTATTTGCCTCCATGGCCGCTCATCCACCTCCTTCCCGGCTCCCGGAGGCCGGGAGAAGCTCCAGGGCCAGAGCCCGAACGGGCGACGCGTCGCCGCCGCCGATCTTCAAGGGAAAACAGCAAATCAGGGGGCGGGGAAAATCCAGCTGCTCCAGGTTGACCAGGTTCTCCACCACGATCCCCCCGTGCCCGGCAATCAACCGGTGGAGGATCAAGGGGGAGGCTCCGGGAGCGTCCAGCCCGGGAGCATCGATTCCAAAACGACGCACCCCCCGCTGCAGCAGGAAGCGGCAGGCCTCTTCCTCCATAAAAGGATGGCGGAAGTACTCCGGCCTTCCCCCTTTCCCGCTCCAGCCGGTATGGAGAAGAACGAAGGCTTCCCCTGACATCCGCTCTTCCAGGCCGGAAAAGTCTTCCCTTTTGATGGGCTCCCCCGCTTTTTTCCCCCGGAGGTCCACCACCAGGCCCTCCCCGGCACAGTTTCCCAGGGGAATCCCATCGACGCTCAGCCCGCGGCAGCAGGTATGCAGGGGAGCGTCCAGGTGGGTGCCGGCATGGGTGGAAAGCTCCAGGCGGTGGACAACAAAGCCTTCCCGGTTAAAAGCGGAGACGGGTTCCATGGAAAAAGGCGGATCCCCCGGATATACCGGGGTGACCCCGTCCAGGCGCATGCTTAAATCTACGACCCGCCCTATTCGCCACATATCCTCCTCCGGAGATCCAGTTTTTTAAAGCAACCACCGGCCGCCGGCGTCATTGCTCCGGCGACCGGTCAAGGCCAGGCCAGGATCCGCCGCTGCGGCCTCAGCCGGGCCGGGGCAGGACCAGGGAGAGGGCGTGCTGCTCCTCCTGCAGCTGCGAGTTCAGGAGCGACTCCACCTCTTCCCGCTTCAACTGCTTCAAGAGGGCGGGCACGGCAAAGAAGTCCGCCCCCCGGAAGCGGTAGGCCAGGTAGTTGTTGGCGATAAATTCCAGGGAGTTGAAGCGGCGGATGTACTCCCCCAGGTGCTGGCGCCGGTGGCGCTCAAAGGTCTCCTGGGGTATCCCCCGGCGCCGCTGCCGGTGGATGGCCTCCATGAGCCGCTGGTAGAGCAGTTCCGGGTCCCGGGTCTCCCCGCCAATCAGGGTAAAAGCATAGGTATTCTCAGCCTCGTACCCGGCATCGAAACGGTCGTCGATTAGCCCTTCCTCGTAGAGCTCCTGGTAGAGAGGCTCGCTGGGGGCAAAAATAATGCTTAGCAGGAGATCCATGGCCAGTTCCCGGCGCAGCAGTTCCTCCCCCGTCAACCCTGCCGCCTCCGCATCCTTGAAACCCAGGTGCAGGATGGGCTGCGAGACCACCATTTCCTGGCTGACCCGGGTCCGGTTGACAGCAGGGGGCTCTTCCGGGTAAAAGCGGCGTATCTCCCCCAGGGGCCGGTAGTTCCGCCGCGCCAGGTTGGCCGCTACCTGCTCCCCCACCTGGCGGGGGTCCACGTCGCCCACCACAAAAAGAGCCATGTTGCTGGGGTGGTAAAAGGTCCGGTAGCAGTCATAGAGCAGTTCCGGGGTGATCCGGGCGATGCTTTCCAGGGAACCGGTGATATCTTTGCGGACCGGGTGAAGGGCGTACAGGGCCTCCAGCAGGTTGAAGAAGACCCGCCACTGAGGATGATCCTGGTACATGCGGATCTCCTGCCCGATGATCCCCTGCTCCTTCTGCACCGTCTCCCGGGTGAAGTAGGGCTCCTGAACAAAGTCCAGCAGCAGCTCCAGGCAGTCGGGGAAATTTTCCGTGCCCGAGAAAAGGTAGGTGGTATGGGTGAAAGTGGTAAAAGCGTTGGGAGAGGCGCCCAGGGCGGCAAACCGCTCCATCACATCCCCCTGTTCATCTTCAAAGAGCTTGTGCTCCAGGAAATGGGCCACCCCGTCGGGAACGTCGATAACCTGGTCCGATCCCTCCACTTGGAAGCGGCTGTCGATGGAACCGAACCGGGTGGAGAAGATGGCATACTTCTTCCGGTAGCCTTTTTTAACCAAAACATATACCTCCAGGCCGGGTTCGATGAGACAGCGGCAAGCTCTCTCCTCCAGCTCAGGGCTTTTCAGTATATCCCAGGATATGCTCATGCCGACGCCTCGCCTCCTTCTTCTCCCCGCAGCAAGTAGACGGTATCCAGTTGGACTTTTCGGGCCACCCGGGCGATCTCCTCCGGCGTGACCCTCTCGATGGCGCGGACCATCTCGTCGACAGTCTCGATGCGGCCCCCTATGGAACCCTCCAGGTGGGCATTGATCAGGGGATAGGGGCTGTCTTCCTGAACCCGCAGGGCGTTGATTAAGCTGCGTCGGGTATTCTCCATCTCCGCCGGGCTAATCTCGCCCCGGGCCATGGCCTCCACTTGCTTTTCAATTATACCCAGGGCCTTCTGGTATTCCCCGGCTTCGATGCCCGCGGCGATAACCATGAGCCCCTTCAGCCGCTCCAGCCGGGAGTAGACGTAGTAGGCCAGGCTGGCCTTCTCCCGCACGTTGACAAAAAGCTTCGAATGGGGAAAGCCCCCCAGGATGCCGTTGTACATCAGCAGGGGATAGTAGTCTTCGCTGTCAAAGGAGGTGCCGGTCCGGTAGCCCAGGACCAGCTTCGACTGCTGGACGGGCATCGACTCTTCGTAATAGCGCACCTTTTCCACCTCCGCCCGCACCTCCGTGGGAGGCAGAGAAGCGCTCAAACCGTCGCGCTGAATCCGGAGCTCCTCCTCCACCAGCCGGAGGACCTTCTCCGGGTCCAGGTCCCCCACCATATATAAGTCGATGGGGCAGCGGGGCACCAGCTCCCGGTAGAATTGCCCCAGGGAGGCGGGGGTTATCTGCTCCAGGTCTTCCAGGCGGCCCAGTTTGTACACCCCGTAGCGCTCCCCCTGGCACATCTTGCTGAGGCACCGTTCCAGGGCATACTGGGCCTTGTCGTTAATCAACCCCTTGATCTCCTGGGCCAGGTGCTCCTTCTCCTGGGCCACATATTCCTCCCGGAAGGAGCCCTTCTCCAGCAGGGGATCCCCGATGATGCCGCCCAGGATGGAGACGCCCCGGCGGAACAGCTCTTCTCCTTCGCCGACAAAGCGGCTGTGGACCATCTCCAGGGTACAGGAGATCAGGTGCCGCTCCCCCTTCTTGTGTATATCGGTGGAAAGCTCGGCCCCGTAAAGCTGCTCCAGCTCCCGGCGCAGAGTCAGGCTGTCCGGGTAGCGCCGGCTGCCCCGCTCCAGCACGGCGGAAAGCAAGGCTGCCCGGGTCGCCAGGTCGGCCCGCAGCTCCAGGTGCAAAAACAGGGCCAGGCTGACCGTCTTAAACTTGTCGGTAGGTATAAAAACAAGGCGCATACCGTCGGCCAGCTGGTAGGTCACGCTCTGCTGTAACAACACCAAACCTCCCCATCGTAAATAATGGCGATCTATTCCATAAAAAGGCCCATAATCCTGCTTCAAGCTGTCAACTTATTCCGGGTCCCCTCCAGGCGCTGCCGGATCATGGCCTCCAAGACCGGGGGGACGCCAAACAAGAGCATGGTGGCCGCCGCCACGACCCCGGAATCGTTGGTCAGCAAGGCGGCAATACTGCCCACCAGGGCCGCGCCCATCCCCAGGAGCAGGTACGGCTGCTCCTGCTTCAAGGACTTCAGCAAGCCCAAGGGATAAAAGAACAGCAGCCCTTGCAGGCCCAGAAAAGTGACAAAAACCCGGCTCCAGATGGAATACCGCACCAGCCTCCAGTTCATGGCCAGCTTCCGGGAGGCCGTCTCCCAGAAAACCTCCAGGCCCCGCTGCTGGAACATCTCCCCGAAGCGCCCCACGTGGGAAGGGTTGGCCTGGGGTGCGCGGATATTTAACGCCCAGAGGAGAGCCAGGGACAGCAGGGCAAAGAGGGAGACGGAGAAGGCGCAAGCCCCCTTCCAGGAGAGGCGGGGCCGGTGGGGGAAGACCAGCTTTACCAGGCCGGCCTGGCTGACGCCGAAAGCCGCCGCCGCCGAGAGGGTTCCCCCCAGGTTGGCCCCCAGTCGGGGAGAAGCCAGGGCAAAGATTACGGCCAAGTAGAACAGGGCCACCCCCGCCAGCAAGGCTGCCATGCCCGGGCGGCAAAAGGAATCTCCTTCCCTCTTCCCGTCAAAAAGGGCCACCAGGGTCACCGTCCCCAGAATGGCGGCCCCGACGAGCACCCCCATGTACTCGTTCCCGATGCCGTAGTAGCGGGAGCCGCCGACGGGATCATAGCCCAGGAAGGAGTACTTCTGCCAGGAGGCGCCGGCCAGGGTATCCAGCAGGATCAGGAAGGCGGTCCCCAGGCCGAGAAGGCTCCAGGACAAATAGCGCCCCTGCTTCTTCAGCAGATGAAGCAGCGCCGCCCCCAGGAGCAGCCCACCCGCCAGCAGCAGGGCCGTATGGTGCAACTGCTCCGGGGGGAAGCGGTCCCAGGCGGGAAGGAGGAGCAGGACTAGGGGAACCAGCATCAACAGCTCCAGGAAGGCGGAAATCCTAAGGGCAAAGGGCAGCTTCAGGGCCAGAGCGGCCAGGGAGGCCAGCAGGGCGGCGATGATTAAAAGCACGTAGCCCTTTAGCACCGCCGGGCGCTGGCGGTAAACGGTTACCGTCCGGCGAAAAAGCTGATCCAGAAAAGAGAGGGGCTTCTCCCGGGAGGCAACGGTCATGGCGGCGCCGAAAGAGGGTCCCGCCCCCTCTTGGAAACCAAAATAATCAAAGATCAGGTGAACCAGATCGGTGTTGGCCACCAGGCCCGGGCGCCGGGTGGTGGGGCTGACCGCCAGCCCCGCCGCTCCCCGGGGCTCCGCCGCCAGCAAAAAGGGAACCAGCTGCTCCGTCCCCCCGTTTATGTTTTGCGGCGGGGAGGGGACCACCAGCATCAGGGCATCCCCCTCCTCCAGCAGGGAAAGCAGGCGCTCCAGGAGGAGATCCAGCCGCGCCATGGTCTCCTTCAAGAGAAGCCGGCGCTGCCGGGGAGCCAGCTCCGGCCAGGACACGTCCAGGCGGCAGAGATCCCCAAAATCGACGATGACCAGCGCCGCCCCTTCCTCCAGAAAGCGGTGCGCCTCCTCCACCAGGGCCGGGATATGGGAGCGCTTGCCGAAGGGGAAGCGGGGATCGGAAAGCAGGATCTCCTCCCCCACCCGCCCCCGAGGGACTTGGCCCCGGTGATCCATGCCGATGAGAACGGCTCCCCTCCCGGGGGCGCCGGCGTCGGCATTCCCCAGCACTGCCACCGTCAAGCCGTGCTCGGCCATGACCCGGCCCAGAAGGCCAACCTGGACGGGATAGTTGAGCGCCTCGTTCTTCTCGTGGAGCAGCGCCGGCAGCAGGCAGAAAACCTCGCCCCCGGGAAGGCAGCCGTTGTAGCGCTGGAAAAGAACTTCCGCTTCCACCCCCTCCGCCGCCTCTCCCCGCTGGTAGGCCCGTCCTCCTTCGCTGCCGGAAACGGCCCGCGCTCCCGTTCCCAGGCTCAAGTAGCCGCTCTCGCTTCCGGAACGGCCGCTGCGGACATTCATCAGGGCCACTGCTCCCTGCTCCGCCAGGGAGGAGAGCACCGGGCCCGCCTCGCCGCTGAACTCGGGGTAGCCCAGGCGGTCAGCCACCAGGAGCAGCAGCCGACGCTCCGGGAGGGACCCTTCTAGGGCTGCCGGCTCTGCGCCGGCTCCAGGAGGGGAAGCCCAGGCAGCGGGCAGCCAGAGCCCCCAGAGGAGCAGCCCCAGGCAGCAAAGCAGGGAGCACCTAAGCATCTCCCGCCAGCTCCCGGTAAACCTCTTCCGTCCGCTGGAGCATGGCGGCGGCGGTAAAGTTCCGGCACACTTCCTGTTGGGCGCTCCTGGCCATCCGGCGTGCCCGGTCCGGGTTGGCCAGCAGGCTGGAGACGGCGGCGGCCAGGGCGGCAGCGTTTCCAGGAGGGACCAGGAGGCCGTTTTCCCCGTCCCTAATTATCTCCGGCACCCCTCCCACCTGGCTGGCCACTACGGGACAGCGGGAGGCCATAGCTTCCAGAATGGTAATGGACTGCCCTTCCGTCAGGGAAGGGAGAAGCAGGACATCCATCCGCGCCAGCTGGCGGGGAAGGTCGGGACAGTACCCCAGAAATTGCAGCCGGGAGTTCAAGCCCAGCCGGGAAGCCAGCTGCTCCAGGCGCCGGCGCTCCGGCCCCTCCCCCACCACCAGGAAGCGGAGGCCGGGATAAGCAGCCGCCAGCAGGGCCGCCGCCTGCAGAAAATAGGGCAGCCCTTTCTGGGGGGCCAGGCGGGCCACGGTGCCCACAATCTTTTCTTCCCCCGTGAAGCGGTCCCGGCTGTCCTTTACAAAAGGAGCCGGATCGATCCCGTTGTAAATAACGGAGATTCGGGAGGGGGGGATCCCCCACCGCTCCAGCCCCCGGGCCAGGGCCCGGGAAACGGCAATAAAATGGGTTTGCTCCCGGTCCTGCAGTCTCATGAGCGGCGGGAGCAGCGCTTTTCCCCGGTGGGCCGGGAAATTGTGCACCGTGACCACCGCCGGCACGCCGGCAATCAACGCCGCCGGCCCGCCGATGAGGGCCGCTTTAAAGCCGTGGATATGCAGCAGGGAGGGCCGCATCCGCCGCAGAAGCCGCACCAGCAAGCCCAGGGAGAGAAGATCCCGGGCCGGGCTCAGCCCCTCCTGCAAGGGCAGGGGGATAATTTCCGCCGCCAGCCCCCGGGCCTCCGCCTCCCAGGCCTGCCGCTCCCCCCCGGACCGGGGAGCGGCCAGGTGGGTGCTGTAGCGGGAGCTGAAGTGCTTAATCAAAAGGCGCAGGTGCTCCCGCATCCCTCCCGCCGCCGGCCGAACCAGGTAGAGCAATTTTTTTTGCTCCCGCTCCATCTTCCCAACACTCCCGTCTTTTTCCTGGGCTCTTGCTGAACACTAGGTTGCCCTGAAACGAGGCGAAAAAAACGGCCCGGCGGGCAAATCTTTAGGCCCCGGGGCCCGGGCGCAAATTTCGGCGGAAAGCCTGCAGGCAAAAAGTTGGCGGAGCGGCCGGCCGGTTGACTTCCTTAAAGGTTAGTGTTATCATATCTGTGCAACAAATCAGGCGCCCGTGGTGAAAGGGATATCACGCAGGCCTCCGGAGCCTGAAGTCGGGGTTCGAATCCCTGCGGGCGCACCAAGGTCAAAAAAAACAGTCCCGGAGGGGCTGTTTAATATTTATTGTCAAGTTATTGACTTAGGAATATACTATTGATGAATAAGTGGGAAGGTGGTGGTACTGTGGACCCCGAGGACCCTAAGCTTTGCTCGAACCACGAACTCTGGCGTACTCACAGACCGTCAAAGGAGGTACCTTCCCATGCCCGTTACAGATCTAAACCTGCTGGAGCTGCTGCGTCAACTTAGAGCCACCGGCGAGCCTCCCGCCCTTCCGGAGCAGGTAAAAGAGCTGCAGCCCTACGACCTTTCTCTGCTCATCCAGGAGCTGGATTTCCAGGACCAGCTACTGCTCTGGTCCATTCTCCCCCCGGAGCTGGCCGCGGAAACCCTGAAGCATTTTGAACCGGACCAGCAGTACCGCTTCCTGGACCACCTGGGGCAGGAGCACATGGCCAAGATCCTCAACGAGATGTCCAGCGACGAACTGGTTCAACTGTTTACCGCCATCCATCCCCGGCGGGCGGAGCAGCTTTTTCAACGCCTGGAGAAGCCCTTCCAGGAGCAGATCCGCAATCTAATGTCCTATCCCGAAAATACCGCCGGAAGCCTGGTCTCCGTGGACTATATCGCCGCCCGCCAGTCCTGGACGGTGGAGGAGACCCTCCAGCACGTGCGCAAGGTCGGCTATGACGCCGAAATCTATAACTACCTGTACGTGCTGGAGGCCACGGGGGAACTGGTAGGGGTCATCTCCCTGCGGGATCTCATCGTGGCGGAGCCCAGTACTCCCGTTGCGGAACTCATGAGCCGCAAGGTAAAATCCGTGCCTGCCCGGCTGGACCAGGAGCAGGCGGCCCGCATGTTGTCCCAGTACGACTTCGTCGCCCTCCCCGTGGTCAGCGATGACGGCAAGATGGTGGGGGTAATCACCGTTGACGACATCCTGGATATCATCCAGGAAGAGGCTACCGAGGATATCCAGCGCCTGGGGGGAAGCCAGCCCCTGGAAAGCCCTTACCTGCACGCCGGCTTCTGGTCTATCTTCCGGAAGCGGATCGGCTGGCTGGCCCTCTTTTTCATTGCCGGAACCTTAACCAGCAACATCCTGAGCCACTACGAGAGTATGCTGACCAGCATGGTGGCCCTCTCCTTCTTCATACCCCTGCTCATCGGTACCGGCGGCAACGCCGGCGCCCAGACCTCCACCCTGGTGATCAGGGCTATGGCCATGGGAGAGATAACCACCAAGGATACCCTGAAAGTGATCGGTAGGGAGATACTCCTGGGCTTGGCCCTGGGTCTGGCCTTGGCGGTCATTACCTTTATCCGGGCCGCAACCCTGGGAGGGCCCAGCAGCTTGGGACTGACCGTTGCGGCCGCCGTTATTGCCGTGGTTGCCTTCAGCTCCTCCATCGGCGCCCTGATGCCCATTATCGGCAAGCGGCTGGGACTGGATCCGGCGGTCTTTTCGGCACCGATGATTACCACCCTGGTGGACGCCTGCGGCCTGATCATCTACTTCCAGTTTGCCCGGCTCATGCTGGGCTTGCACTAAGCCCGGCCCGGGAGGGCTTAGAAAATATTTCCGATCCCGGGTACCTCCATATCCTTCAGGCGCCGGGCCAGCCTCCTGGAGACGGCCAGCTGCAGCAGCAACTCCTCTTTCTGGCGCAGCTCCACCAGGGTGAAGACCCGGGTGAGGGATTCGTCCAGGAGATCCACCTGCCGGTGGTCCATGATGGGGGTCCAGGCGTCGTCCGCCCTGGCCCAGATCTCCTCCAGGCCCCGGACTTCCCGGTCCGCCTGGGACCAGCTCTCCGTCTCCACGGCTTTATACAGCCGATCCAGGCTGTCCTGCAGCTGGCGGTAAAGCATGGAGGTATACCAGTAGAGGCCGCTGGAGGCCAGCAAAATCAGGATTAGCAGCCCCAGGGCGATCCAGACCGTTCTCATTTCTTGCTCTCTTCCTTGGCCTGGTAATAGAGGTTGCCCGCCGTATCCAGGCTGGCAAAGAGCACCTTCCTAATATCCTCCAGTCCGAACTTGGCCAGCTCTTCCCGGAGCCACCCCTCGTCCAGCTGGACCTTCTTTAAATTCTCGTGATTGATGTTGCCGTCGATTACCAGGGGGTAGGAGAGCCCCTCGTAGGAGGTGCTCAGACCCAGGTCCGCGGGGCAGAGAGGGCGGCACTGGGATTTGGGAATAACGCTCAACTCCCCGTTGGTCTCAAAGATGGCGAACTCCACGTCGGAGATATTGGTGTAGCCGGCGATGCGCAGCTGCTCCAGCAGGTCGTTGATATTGATGTGCAGCTCCTTCAACTCCGACTCCACAATCCTTCCATTCTCGATTAAGATGCTGGGGCGGCCGCTGATCAGGGACCTGAACTTCTCATTTTTCTGGGCGATAAAGGAAGCCATAATCTGGAAAACAAAGAGCAGGATAATCGGTATAACGCTGTTTACCAGGGGGATGCCGATATCTTCCATGGGGATGGCCGCCAGAGCGGAAACCATGATGAGCACGGCCAGCTCGTAGGGCTGCAGCTGGCCCACTTGGCGCTTCCCCATCAAGCGGATCACCGTTATAACCAGGGCAAACAGAATCAGGGTGCGCAGCATGACCACAAACATGGCGGCCGGCCTCCAAATAATACAAATGATGAAAACGGTATTGCCCGGCCCGGCGGAAGCCTTTTCCGCGCGAAGCCTCTATGATACAATTCGGGGAACAGTATTAGGTTGGACCATAAAAAGGACTTCATACCTGGAGACGATAAAAAGACCCGGGGAACAATAATATTTTAATTACATTTTTTAAAATTTTGTGTTGACATTTTGTTATTGTTATATTATTGTATAGGCGTATAGATTATTTGGCAGACCGGAAGATACAACTTAATAAATACAGAAGCAAGGATTGGAATCCTGACCGACAAGGGCAAACCTTTCGAAAGAAAGGGGCGCAAAGCCATGGGTCTAAGTTCCCGCGGGAATACGATCGCCAGGCTGCCGAAACAGGATTATTTGTTTTCACTTTTGGCTTAACAAAACGCCTGGAGGAGGTTGAAGGGAAAAAAAGCATCTATCCCGGCCCGGAAATGATCTTTATATAATAGCTGCCGCGAAAGCGGAACCGGACGGGTCGATTTCCCCGCTCAAGCCGGTGCGCCTGCCACACCAGTGCAGCAGAGAGAGCGATTGAGCTGAACCCAGCGGAAAACCCGGCCGAGGAGCAGCAACATTGACGGCACCGGTTTCAGAAGAAAAGGAGGCAGGAGCAAAAGAAAGGGGAACGGGCTTTGAAAGTGACCTTCCAGCGCCCGGCCTTTCCCGTCGACCCAAGCAAAGAAATACCGGCCGCCACCACTCCTCAACCCGTTCCGGTACGAACCAGCAAACCTGCCCGGCCCGATGCCGGTTCCGCTTTCGCGGCAGCTGCCCTTTATCAAGAGCAAGGGCTGTCCCTTGCCGGGACAGCCCTTTTAGATTAATGGTTTCCTCTCCACTTAAAAGCAGGGTCAGTTAAGCCCGCTGCCTTATTCAAACGCTTACCACCGGCGCCGCAGGATAGCAGCCCCGCCGCCCAGCAGCAACGCCATGCCCAAGGCCGCCAGGCTGCCGCCGTCAGTGCGGGGGAGGTTGGTCCCCGGTCCGGGGCTGGTGCCGGGCTTCTCGGGCGGGGTGTCGCTGGTCTTATCATCATCAGGAGTTTTACCGGGATCATCATCGCCGGGTTCCGTGCCCGGGTCTTCCGGATCTACATCCTGGCCGTTGTCATCGCCATTGTCATCGCCGTTGTCATCACCGTTGTCGCCGCCGTTGTCGCCGCCGTTGTCACCGCCGTTGTCGCCGCTGGGAACCGCTTCAAAGATGGCGACCAGATCGTAGTCGGGGGACTTGAAAGGCTGATTCTTACCCGTAAAAGTATATTCGGGTTCGTAGCTGACCGTTCTATAATAAGTATTCCCCAACAAATTCTGCCGCTTCTCTTCCCACCTTACGAACTTGTACCCCTCGTTCGGGGAAGCTTTGACCGTAATTTTGGCCGTAAACAGTTTAAAAGGATTCGGCTTGTAATTGCCGCCGCCGGAGACGGTTCCGCCTTCCGCCGGGCTGGCGGTAACCCTTACGCTGATTTTTTCTCCCAGAAGGTTATCCGATTTTGTCAACTCTATACCATCCAGGTCGCCTATTAAACCTTCCAAGGGATTGGCAGCCGCGGGAGCGGCCATGGCCAATAAGAAGATTACAAACACCAGTATGCTTACCCAATTCCGCTTCCTCATTAAATAACCTCCCTTTTTGTTTGCGTTAATCTAAATGTTGAGGTGAAAACACGCCTTGGCTGTTGGTTGGCGTCTATTTAACTGCAGGAAACAGCCCTTCCCTATATCGCACCACCTCGCTCAAAAATGAGAAATTTAATAAAACATGAGGCCAGGTAAAGCTTTGCTAAACAACAATTATGAAATTATTTCCTCTGCTTCGTCCCAAGACTGAACCGCCATGGATCGGTCCGCCTTGCCCGTTTTCTCCACCGCTTCCTGCATGAGCAGGATCATCTCCAAGGTGCTCCGGAAAAACTTCGTACTCTTGCCCTCCAGCCACTGGATGGAGCCCTGCCAGCTGGCGTTCTGGCAAAAGTGGATGCGAATGAAGAATGTTGGTGCCCCCTGGGATGGTATAAGCTTCCTTCTGCTTTCTACTCCTGCCATGCCATCATTTCTCCTTGTCTGGTAATTATATTTTCTTTTTCCGCTTCCCGCCCGGCCTCCCATGGATTTGCTGGTCCAGGTGCGCAGCTCCACTTCCGCCTGGGGGAACCGGTGGGCCTCCAGTTTCTCCTTGATCAGGAGAATCATCTCCAACAGGCTGCGGAAATCGATTCTGCCTCCCGACAGGGGATGCTCGATTATCCCATCCCAGGATTCCGCACCCGCGTGATGCAGGTGAACCATGAATTCCGACGGCGCCCCCGGGCGCTTCCCCACGGCTTGTTTTTGCTTGACCATGCTGCAATCCCATCCTCAAAGGAATTCCAAACTCCGGGCTAAGTGTGCCACTCTATTTCCAAACTCCGGACTAAGTTTACCACCCCCATATCACATTCTGATCACATGCCGGTCTTAACAAAATATTTTTTTGCAAAAAACCGGGGCTGCCCCCTAAATATGGGGGCAGCCCCGGATCAAGATTATTTTCCAATTTTATAGTACCGCCTTATGCCGGCAGGTGAACGGAACCAAAAAAGCCGGCGCCTTGCCGGCCCAGATCCCAGCTAAGGCTTGTCCCGCAAGGGCTAGACAGATTCTCTCCTCTCCACCCTGGCCCGGGCCATCTCCTTCTGATCTGTCGGGCGCAGGGGCTGCAATTTGAGGCGCAGCACCACTTCATCTCCCTTGTAGCGGCTCCGAAAACGGGTCTGGATGCGCTTCAAAACCGCTTCCCCCTGCTCATAATTCAAGCCGGGCAAGAGAACCAGGTACTGGGCATCGTTCCACCGGGTAATGACATCGCCCTTGCGCAGGCTGCCGATGATCACCTGCTTCAAAATATCCATTACCTCGGCCAGGGTTTTCTGATCGGGGAGACTGTAATTGGGACGGGTCAGAGTGAGCAAGGCCAGGAAAATGGATTGCCCCGTCCGTCCTACCCGGCGCTCCTCCAGCTTGTACAGGTCCTGGAAAACATCGGGATCGCAATAGAAAGCGCCCACCGCCTGCTCCCGGTCTTTCATGCTGTCCTGGATTAAACCCAGGTCCATTTCAAAACTGGCGTCGTCCATCTTGATCCTGCGGTAAAGGCTCATCAAGGCGTTGGAGGGCTTGACCCCCATCTCCCGGTAAAAAATCGTAGTTACATACTCGTAGTGAGCCCGGGCCTGGCGGTACTTCCCTTCCTCGATCAAGGCCTCCAGGAAGCGCAGGTGCAGTTCTTCTTCAAAGGGTTCCAGCAGGAAACTCTTTTCGCATATTTTCCTGATCTCGGCATAGTGCCGCTCTTTTTTTAGCAGGTCGGTGAGGTTGACGATGGCTTCCAGGTAGAGGCGCCGGTAGTAGTTGCGCATGGGGGTGATCCAGTCGTTGTACGAATATTCCGGCAAATATTCGCCCTTGTAAAGGCTAATGGCCTGCTGGTATACTTCCACGGCTTCTTCCGGGTGCTCGTCCTCCAGCCGGCCGGCCTTGTGGCACAGTTCCTCGAACTCCTCGGCGTCCAGCCAGTAGTCGGCACTGGCGTTCCAGCTGTAACATCCCTGGGAAAAGGTGATATACATCGCCGGTTCGCTGGTGCTGTTCTCCTGCAAAACCTGGCGCAGGCGGTAGATCAAGGTCCGCAGGGCCTGTTCCGGGTTGACATTCTCCTGGTTGGGCCACAAGATATCGATCAAGTCCCCGGAAGGAACGGACTTGCCCTTTTGGGTCAGCAAATAGTTGAAGAGGTTCCACAGCTTGTACGAGCGCTTCGAACTCTCCGAGATGATGTGCTCGCCGCGCTTAACCTGGAATTGGCCCAAAGTATATATTTTCAACTGTTGTCCGGACTGCCTGCCTCCCATGCTCTTCTCCCGCATCCTTCTACATGTTTCTGGCTTGCGGACGCCAGGAACCGCGCCGGGGAAAGCCGGCGGGACCGCGTGTACTAGATTATACCAAGGATTGACGATAAGTCAATTAAAAAAACCATATCACTGTGTCAATACTTAGCGGGTATATTTCCTCGTTCCAGACAAATTAATTTAAAACCACCTTTGACTATTGCTTGGGATCAGCCTGGAACTACATAATTACTTCCATTTGATCATAGATAGCCTTTATGAAGAACCACTCCTTCAATACATTAATGGCAATTTTACGATACTTTTACTCCACAGTGCAGTCGTTCAACATGCTACGCAATAGCTTGGCATAGCCTTGGGTGCCCCTGTCTAATGCCGGGAAACCTGCCTGGTGAATACCTATCGCCTTCTTGCCTACAACTTTGGCCACCTTGCCGGCACTCATAGAAACCAGCTTTTCATTATCAACCTTTTCCCCCAGGGATAAATCCAGCTGCTTTATGGAGTTGTGCAAGATATTTTCATAGAGCAAGCCCAGCATGTGTAAAATTGCTTCCAGACCTTTTTCCGACCAGGACCGGCCCCGCTTGGAGGTCCTCAACTTAAACCGGTCTACATTAGACTCCGCAGCACCCATCCCGCGCCAGTCAGGCGATACCTTTAATCCCCGCGCCTTAAGGCGTTGACGATAATCTATGAGAGAGTCTCTATGTTCTTCTAACCTTGCTTTTAACTTCAGCACCTCAAACATTTTTTCCAGGCATTTAGTTTCCTTTGCAGCCTTGCTCAAGACTTTAAGGAGCCCTTCGGGATTGTTTTGGTCTACCTGTTCGTGGGCCAGCCTAATATGCTCCTTGCTGCCGCTTAACACTTTCTTTAGCTCTTTTTTCAAATGGAAGCGGTCATACTGGTATAAAGCATTCTTAAAATGTGCAGTGCCTGCTCTGATCCAAGAGGCAAAATCCCCATTGATGATAACCTGGGTCTCCTTAAGGTTTTTGTATCTTTGGGCCAATCTAAGCCTGGTCTGCTCCCAAGCACTTTCCTCATTGCCGGCAGTTACGGTTATGTACATGGGGTTTTTTAACCGGTAATCAGCATTCTCACCCACACCCTGCCGCCTTTCCCAGCCCTCGTGAACAACAACTAAGTGTGTTTCACGCTTTTGCTTGGTCTTGCGCCCTTTTCCTTGAACCCCGGTCCAAAAACCATCAGCCTCAATAAACAGGGCCTCTACTTGTTTCTTACCGGGCTTCTCATTCATATAAATGGCGTCTTTTAAAGCATCTGCGGCCTGCAGCAGGATTTGACGTATCTTCTCATGGCTTAGTACCTGGTAGCCATACATATCCTTTAACCGCTCCCGCACATCGCGGTAGGAAGGGCCCTTAGTGCCCCAGAGAACCACCAGCTCCTTTAAACAGGAACTTACCTGGTCCCTGGCATTAAGCTTCAGTGCTTCATCAAGCAGATACACCCATTTCTTTTCGTCCCTGTCCCAGTAATAGCGGCGCTTAATGGTGATGGTGCCCAGCATGGTCACGTAAGTTCTTTCTTTTATCTCTTTATACTCGTAACGCTTCTTGTCCCTTGCCGCCATTAAATACTTGTCCAGCATAGAAAGGATTTCTACCATCGCCTGTTGAAATGTCTCTAACACAGCATTCCACAGTAGCTGCTCTAGCTCAGCAAAGTTTAATTTAATCTTATCGTTCATTCTTGAGAGGCCTCCTTCCTGGGTGTTGTTTCTCAAACCTATACCTTCTGGAACGAGGCCTCTCTTTTCCTGCTTAAAGCAGGTTTTCTTGATCCTCTCCCCCCGCTAACATTTTACTCATAGTTCTACATATCAGCGGGAAGTTCTCCGAATATATGTCATTACATATATCACGGGGAGGGTTCCTTTGATTTATTCCAGTATACAGCCATGTCGTATGA
>Ga0209608_1001376_pt1 | contig 20177 bp, 14 predicted proteins | sample AD_UKC130_MetaG_FD_184428 | JGI IMG/M metagenome (GOLD analysis project Ga0209608, IMG submission 184428) | Active sludge microbial communities of municipal wastewater-treating anaerobic digesters from Canada - AD_UKC130_MetaG (SPAdes) (version 2) | ecosystem: Engineered > Bioreactor > Anaerobic... | reverse complement strand
AGCGGAGTATATCGTGGACGATTCCAGAGCTCGCATCATTTTTGTGGACGGCCAGTACCAGTACGATAATGTTATGAAATTCTACAAAGGCAATACCAAGATCGGACGGGTAATTGTATTTGACAAATCAGTGAAAATCGATGAAAATGACGAGCATATAATGTATATTGATGATCTATACGAGTTGGGCCGGAAATCCAACCAGGACGAGGAACTGCAGCGGCGGCTCAACTCTATTACCAGCGAAGATATTATGTCAGTTATATACACCTCAGGAACTACTGGAGATCCCAAGGGAGCCATGCTCTGCCACCAAAACTTCCTTACAGAGATTGAGGCTTTGAATTCCAGATTCCCAATGGGAGAAAACGATATAGAAGTAGTGTTCCTCCCCTTAAGCCATGTCTATGAAAAGGCCTCCAGTTACTGGATCCATTCCCGGGGTGCTACTCAATACTTCTGCAGCGATACCAACAAGATTGTGGAATACTTCTCGGAAGTAAGACCTACCTACATGTGCGGTGTCCCCAGGCTGTTTGAGAAGATGTATGCCACCATCAATGCCAGAATGGAACAAGCCGGGGGTGTGAAGAAAAAGCTCTTTGACTGGGGTATAGAAGTAGGCAAGGAATATGAGTATGCCAAAATACGCGGCGAGAAGATTTCTTCCGCCCTGGAGTTCAAACATAAAATTGCCCATAAGCTGGTGCTGTCCAAAATCAGAGATTTACTGGGCGGGCGCTTGAACTTCTTCTCTGCCGGAGGTGCTCCCCTGGCCAAGGAAATAGAAGAATTCTTCTTTGCGGCCAATATCTTTATTGCCCAGGGATACGGACTTACCGAAACTTCACCCATGGGCTCCTGTAACTGCCCCGCTTACTTCAAGTTCGGCACAGTGGGCAAACCCATTGAGCAAAATCATATAAAGATTGCGGAAGACGGCGAAATACTCATCAAAGGCCCCAACGTGTTCAAAGGTTACTTCAACAGGCCCGAAGCTACCAAAGAAGCCATGACGGAAGACGGTTATTTCAAAACCGGTGACATAGGAGAAATCGATGAAGATGGATACCTGAGAATTACCGACCGGAAAAAGGATATTATTGTCACCGCCAACGGCAAGAACGTTGCTCCCCAGTTGATCGAATCCCGGGTTGGTCAGGATTATTATGTTGAACAGATAGCCGTATTCGGTGACAAGCGCAAGTACTTAACCGCTCTCATTGTACCGGCCTTCCCCGCACTGGAGGAATATGCCAAAGCAAAAGGCATTACTTACAAAGACTACAGCGACCTGGTAAAGAAACCGGAAATCATCCAATTATACAGGGACAGAATCGACGGACAATCCAAAGACCTGGCGCGTCATGAAAAAATAGCCAAGTTTACCCTGATGGATCATCCGTTTACCATTGAAGAAGGGACGATGACTCCCAGTAATAAACTGAAGAGAAAGGTCATTGCCCAGAAATATGCAGATATTATTGATAAAATGTATGAAGAAGAATAGTCTTCTGTCTGATAAGCACATGAGCAACCTGCTCATGTGCTTATTTTTTATCCAAGACTACTTTAAGGGGATCTCCAGGAGTGATGCTGTTCTCTGTGACCTGGCAATCCAGGGCTAAAACCTGGACCCCTAGTTCGGCAGCCTGGCACAGGACCCTGCCAAATTCCGGGTGAGTATCCCAATTGGGTTCAAAATAGATTACACCCTTCATCTTCACAATGAAAACCACGTATGCCTCAAATCCTGCCTCGAGGCAGCGCATCAGATCCTTTAAGTGCTTAATGCCCCTCTCGGTGGGGGCATCCGGGAAACGGGCCACTCCCTTATCCTCCAGGGTAACCCCCTTGACCTCCACAAAGGCCTGGCGCCCGTCCCCTTCCACATAAAAATCAAACCGGGAGTCTCCAAACTTTGTCTCCGGCTTGATCAGGGTTGTATTTTTAAACAAGCCGCCCTGGGACAGCCACTCTGCAAACACCCGGTTGGGAGCGCTGGAGTCTATATTAACCAGCCGCTCCCCTTTATAAACCGCAATAAGGTCATAGCTGGTTTTGCGCTGGCGAGCTGCAATTTCCTGGACCAGTACCGGGGCTCCGTGATACAGCAGTTCCCAGCAGCGCCCGGTGTTCTTTACATGGCATTTTTCCACCCGTCCATCTATTGCAATATGAGCTGTAAAGCGGTTAAGACGCTCCAGAAAAGTTGCCGGCTTAATATGGTCATAAATCATGCCATCATCCTCTGTTAATAGCTTTACCCGATGATACACCAAATCAGTGATTTTTGGCAGCTGATCCTGGTAAGTTTTCTCCTCTGCCTGGCTGATATAACAGGAACCTTCTGTAGACGAATTCATAATATGAGGACAGAGAACTAAATAGGGAAGTTAATAATGATAGAACAATTAGCCCAATTCAACGTTATTTACCTGGGAATCGCCGCTAGTATGGCGGCGGGTTTGGCCACAGGTATAGGATCTATTCCTATTTTTTTTACGAAAAACATATCCAGGATGGTATTAGATGCTGCCCTGGGCGGTGCCGCTGGCGTGATGCTGGCAGCCACCTCCTTCAGTCTGATCGTACCGGCTCTGCAAAAGGGCGGGGGCGGAGTTGCGGGAGCGACCGTAGTCTTAATCGGCATGTTGTTTGGCGGTCTGTTTATTGACATCATTGACAGGTTTTTCCCGGATACCAATTTGCTTACCAATGCCGTAAACGGCGTCCAGGCCAACGGGCACTTCCTGAACACGCTGCATTCTCTCAGCAGCCTGAGCCCGCAAATGCGTAAAGTATGGCTGTTCGTAATCGCCATCACCATCCACAATTTTCCGGAAGGATTGGCGGTGGGTGTGGGTTTCGGCAATGGCGACATTGCCAATGGCATCAGTTTGGCCATAGGGATTGGCCTGCAGAATCTGCCCGAAGGCCTGGCAGTAGCCCTGCCCTTGGTAAGGGAAAAATACTCAGCGGGCATGGCCTTCCTGGTAGCATTGGCAACCGGCCTGGTGGAGCCCATCGGCGGCCTCCTGGGCGTGGGTCTGGTGCACATTGCCAGCCCCATCCTGCCCCTGGCTATGTCTTTCGCTGCCGGGGCTATGCTCTTTGTAATCAGCCACGAAATTATACCCGAAACCCAAAACCATGAAGGGCATTCCAAACTAGCGGCCCATGCCCTGCTTATTGGTTTTGTGGTGATGATGTTTTTAGATAACACTTTAGGGTAAAAATGAGGGCTCAGCGGCCGGTAAATTTTCTAAAAAAAATAGCTGTAATTACGGGAAGCTATATGGTAATAATGTATAAGGAGTAATGATGAACAGCTGAGATCGCCACGCGCTGCGCGCTCGCGATGACACATAAGATGGCTTCCTATCACACTGTCGCTGGGCTCCTCGCGATGACACAGCGATGGCTGTACTACAGCAATTTCTGGCGCTAAGCCACTCCAGAAAATAATTTTACGTAAAGGTGGGACATGCCATGACTACCAGACCTAATGAAGAAATTTCCACCAAACCGCCCTATATCGACCTGGTTTATTCTCAGAGGTGGGATGACAACACCAAGCTTTCTATCAAGATAAACCGGCATATCTATACGGAGCAGACTCCCTACCAGCGCATTGACTTTTATGAATCGGATACTTACGGTACCTTTTTCACCCTGGATGGGCTGGTAATGGTGACCGAAAAGGATGAGTTTATTTACCACGAAATGATAACCCATGTGGCCATGGCCACCAATCCGGCTATTAAGAAGGTTTTGATTATCGGCGGAGGAGATGGAGGTACATCCCGGGAAATAGCCCGTTACTCCCATATCGAGCGTATTGATATGGTGGACATAGACGAACGGGTGGTTCGTCTATGCCAGCAGTATTTGCCCCGGACCGCCGGTCACCTGGACAAGGACCCCAGGATACACCTGCATTTCCAGGACGGTTCTTCCTTCGTAAATCAGACAGAAGACGGTGCCTATGATCTCATCATCGTGGACTCCACCGATCCCATTGGGGTAGGTGAAGGCTTGTTTACCAAAGAGTTTTATAAAGCATGCTATCGTATCCTGACCTATGAGGGTATATTGATCAACCAGCACGAGTCACCTTACTTTGACTTTCACATTGAAGAAATGCAGAAAGCCCATAGAAAAATCCGGGATCTGTTCCCTATCGTCAAAGTATACCAGTACCACATACCCACCTATCCCTCCGGCCACTGGCTGTTTGGTTTTGCTTCCAAAAAGTATGATCCCATCAAGGACCATAAGCCCGAAGTATGGGAATCCTTTGGGATCAAGACCAGGTATTACAACTCCGATATCCATAAAGGGGCTTTTGCTTTGCCCACCTATGTTTTAGAACTGCTGAAAGCCAGCTATTAAAAAAAACAGGGACGCTTACCTGGTGATGAGCCGGGAATCGTCCCTTTTGTTTTCCTTTAACTTGTCTGATAAACCCCGTCACTGCTGATTATAGCCCGGTAGAGTTCGGGACGGCGGTCGCGGAATACTGTCCAGGATATCCTCTGTTCTTCAATGGCATCCAGATCAAACTCGGCAGTAATCACCATCTCCGAAGTGCGATCCCCTTCAGCAATAATTTTCCCGGTGGGGTCAGTAATAAAAGATGATCCGTAAAATTCTATAGCCGAGGAACCAATGGTCTCCTTTCCCACCCGGTTGGAGGCTATTACCGGCATAATGTTGGCGGCAGCATGTCCCTGCATACATCTCTGCCAGTGCTCCTTGGAATCTACCTCCGGTTCATCCGGCTCGGAGCCAATAGCGGTGGGATATAAAAGCATCTCTGCTCCCATCAGGGCCATACAGCGGGCCGCCTCCGGGAACCATTGATCCCAGCAGATGCCGACTCCGATACGGCCATAACGGGTTTTCCAAACCTTGAAGCCGGTGTCCCCGGGGTTAAAATAGAATTTCTCTTCATATCCCGGACCGGTGGGAACATGGGCTTTCCGGTAAACTCCCAGAATACTGCCATCTGCGTCAAGCACAGCTACGGAATTATAGTAGGCCAGGTTTTTGCGCTCGTAGAAACTTACCGGCAATACTACCTGCAGTTCCCGGGCCAGAGTACGCAAATGCTGAACCGCCTTGTTATCTTCAACCTCCGCTGCCAGCTTGTAATAGGCAAAATCCTCCACCTGGCAGAAATAAAGGGTCTCAAACAATTCCTGCAGCAGAATAATCTGGGCTCCCATGCTCGCCGCCCGGCGGATAAGGGCTTCAGCTTTGCTGATATTCTCATCCCGGTCAGACGAACAAGCCATTTGGGTTGCGGCTACGATAACCTTTCTCACTTATAACCTCCTGAATATATTGTCCATCGCATTTAGTTTTCCGCTCCAAGCTCATTAATATATTACCATATGGGCCTCAAGGCAGCATTAAAGAGCGTTATTACAGCAATTGTCACCGGATTGGCAAACCACGATAAACGAAAACATTACTGCAGAGCGGGTTCCACAGAAATAAAACAAAGAATGAGTCTACATCCAAAAAATAATTGCGTCAAACTAAATTAATAACTATTATAGTTCATAAAGCCGATTAATCCAGAAGATAGCATTATTTTAGGAAATTAACTTCTGGATGCTTCAAATTGTTCCTGGTTATGCTAAAATAGGATAGTTTGTCACTGACATTTTGAGAAGAGGTGAATGTAATGACAGAAAGAAGAAAAAGCTTTCGCTTGTACGAAGTGGTATTATCAGTTATCACCATCGTCTTTGTTGCAGAAGCAGCCGCACCGGCAGCTGCCATCGGCAACTCCCAATATTTTTGGTGGGTATTCCTCATCCTGGCTTTCCTGCTTCCTTACGGATTAATAGCTGCTGAGCTGGGCAGCGCATACCAGGATGAAGGCGGACTCTATGATTGGATCAAACGTGCCTTTGGCCCAAAATGGGGGGCCCGGGCGGCCTGGTATTATTGGATCAATTACCCGCTGTGGATGTCCTCCCTGGCGGTTATTTTCCCGGAAGTTATAACTTCTATATCCGGAAACGAAATCAGTGTCTTCTGGGCTACAGTGATTGAACTAGCTTTCATTTGGACCGTTGTCTTCATCAGCCTCTTTCGGGTCAGTGACAGTAAATGGATATTAAATTTGTCAGCAGTGATCAAAGTTTTCATCGCTCTGGTACTGGGGTGCCTGGGACTGTATGTAGCTTTTACCCGGGGAATGGCTACTGAATTTACCTGGAACTCTCTTTTGCCGTCCATGAATCTGAGCAGTCTGGCCTACGTTTCGGTAATACTGTTCAACTTTATGGGCTTTGAGGTTTTGAACTCCTTCACCTCGGAAATGGAAAATCCCCGCAGGCAGGTGCCCCAGGCTATTGTAGCCGGCGGTATTGCCATTGCTTTTTTGTACATATTCTCTTCCTTTGGCATCGGGGTTGCCATCCCTGCGGAAGAAATCAATACCTCCAATGGTTTGGTGGAAAGCCTGCAGCTCCTTACCGGTACAACCATGGGCACCTTCATTACCATTATGGGCACTCTCTTCCTGATTTCCTTAGTGGGCAATATGCTTTCCTGGTCTTATGGAGTCAATTATGTAGCCAGTTATGCAGCCAAAAACAACAGCATGCCTGCCATATTCGGCCGGCTCAATGAAAAAACGGGGATGCCCCTGGGTGCTCCTTTGGTAAATGGACTGGTAGCCTCAACCCTGGTTATCATTGCTCCGTTCTTGCCCAGTCAGGACTTGTTCTGGAACTTCTTCGCCTTAAATATAGTCACCCTGCTGCTGGCTTATGTGGCAGTATTCCCTGCTTTCCTGAAACTGCGCCAAATAGACCCGGACCGGGAGCGGCCCTTTAAAATACCAGGAGGGGAATTCAGGCTCAGAATTATCGCCTATTTGCCCATGGTGCTGCTGCTGATTGCCATCATGTTCTCCGTGGTTCCTCTGGAACTGTCCGCAGAAGAATTAAGCTTTAAGATACCCTTGACGGTTGGAACCATACTGGCGATAATTGCCGGGGAAATAATGGCTGCCCGGGCAGTAAGGGTTTCCAATAACAGCCGATAAATATCTTGGCTGAGTGTATTTAGCCATTATAAAAATACGGCAGGAGGTTTGAGAAAAATGGTGAGGCATTTTATTGACACCAATGATTTTACCAAGCAGGAAATCCTGGACATTATCCGCTTGGGACTCACCCTGAAGAAATGTATCAATGTGGGTTACTACCCGCCTCTGCTGAAGAATAAAACTCTGGGTATGATCTTTGAACAGACTTCCACCCGTACCCGGGTTTCTTTTGAAACGGCTATGGCCCAGCTGGGAGGACATGCTCAGTACCTGGCACCGGGACAGATCCAGTTTGGGGTCCATGAGACCCTGGGAGATACCGGCAAGGTACTTTCCCGGTTGGTGGATATTCTGGTAGCCCGGGTCCATCGCCACCAGACTATCGTTGATCTGGCCAATTCCTGTAACATACCGGTAATCAATGGTATGTCTGACTACAACCATCCTACCCAGGAAATTGGCGATGTTACCACCATGGTGGAACACCTGCCTCCGGGAAAAAGACTGGAAGACTGCAAGGTGGTCTTCGTAGGCGATGCTACCCAGGTATGTGCTTCCCTGTGCTTTATTACTACCAAGCTGGGCATGCATTTTGTCCAGTTCGGTCCCAAGAGTCACCAGCTCAAAGAGCATCACCGTACTATTGCGGAAGCCAACTGCAAAGTATCTGGAGGCAGTTACCTGATTACCGATGATGCCGATGAAGCGATGAAAGATGCGGACTTTGTCTATACCGATGTATGGTATGGATTGTATGATGCTGAGCTTTCCCAGGAAGAAAGAATGGCCATTTTCTATCCCAAGTACCAGGTAAATCGGGAACTGATGGCCAAGGCCAGCCCTCACGCCAAGTTCATGCACTGCCTGCCGGCTACCCGGGGTGAAGAAGTTACTAATGAAGTTCTGGATGCTCCCTATTCCATCGCCTGGGATCAGGCCGGCAACCGTTTGACAGCTATGCGCGCAATATTAGTCTACCTACTGCGTCCCCAGGAGAGCCAGCAGTCCAAAATAGATGCGGCTAAAGCAGAATTGGATCAAGTCCTAGCTGATATCATGTAAAATGATTAATAGGCTTTTATAGTTTTAAGGTGACAATAGCCCTCGCATTGTAAAAAGAAGTCATTGCTGTGAAAATGCCTCTCGGGGCGATGTGGGCATCGCCCCCTACATCTAATATGGTGTTTTCATTCATCGTGGCCTGTTTTTCAGGTGAAAATTGCTTCCTTTTGTGTCATCGCGAGGAGCGAAGCGACGTGGCGATCTGTTGACTCAAACCGTTAGTTGACATAGAGATTGCCACGCGCTACAAAAAACAAAATGGTGAGCTGTTTTTACAGCAATGACACAAAAAGCGACTTTTCATCATCGTGGTCTGCACCGCAGGTAACAATTATTACGGATAATCTTTCAACAGGAAAGGATGGGAAAAGATGGCCAGAACTTTAAATACCACCCCCAGACAGGACGGGTTCAGAATGCCCGGGGAATTCGAGCCCCACAAACAAACCTGGATGCTGTGGCCGGAAAGGCCCGACAATTGGAGATTAGGCGCCCATTATGCCCAGAAAGCCTTTGTGGAGGTGGCTGCCGCCATCGCCGAATTTGAGCCGGTTACCATGTGTGTTTCCCGGGAACAGTACATGCACGCCCGCAGCGTTCTGCCGGAGTCGGTGCGAGTGATAGAAATGTCCTACAACGATTCCTGGATGCGGGACTGCGGCCCCACCTTTGTGGTCAATGACAAGGGGGAGGTACGGGGCATAGACTGGACCTTCAATGCCTGGGGAGGACTGGTGGACGGCCTTTATTTCCCCTGGGACCAGGATGATCTGGTGGCCAAAAAAACCTGCGAAATAGAGAACATCGATACCTACCGCACCGAAGGTTTTGTCCTAGAGGGAGGTTCTATCCATGTAGACGGAGAAGGCACCCTGCTGGTCACAGAAGAATGCCTGTTAAGCGAAGGCCGTAACCCCCATATGAGCAAAGAAGAAATTGAACAGATGCTGAAAGAATACCTAAATGTGGAGAAAGTCATCTGGCTCAAGTGGGGGATCTATAATGACGAAACCAATGGCCATGTGGACAACATCTGCTGTTTTGCCCGGCCCGGGGAAGTTATCCTGGCCTGGACCGATGATGAAAATGATCCCCAATATGAACGCTCCAAGGCAGCCTATGACCTTTTAGCCAGCACCACCGATGCCAAAGGCAGAAAACTGAAAGTCCACAAGCTGCATATCCCTCGACCGGTGCTGATAACCAAGGAAGAAAGCGAAGGAGTAAATGCTATTAAAGGCACCCTGCCCCGCAATGAAGGGGATCGCCAGGCAGCTTCCTACGTGAACTTCTATATTTGCAACGGCGGTATCATTCTCCCATTATTCAATGATCCAGTGTACGACGAAATGGCGGAAAAGAAACTCAAGGAAATATTCCCGGACCGCCAGGTAGTGGGTATATATGCCCGGGAGATCATCCTGGGAGGCGGCAATATCCACTGCATTACCCAGCAGCAGCCCCTCGGGATAAGCAAATAAGGTCCATATCGCCACCAAGTACCCCCTGTGATTGCATACACCAGTCCAGGGGGTATTGATTTAAGCAGTCTGGCAATATTCCTGCCCTATTCCCTCTAAAACTGCTACAATAATTTATACTTGGTGCAGTGACAGATTGGATGGCAAATCAACATTTTATCTACGGAGGCTTATATGAAACTCATCTCCTGGAATGTCAACGGCTTACGCGCTTGCCTAAACAAAGGCTTCATGGATTTTTTCTGGGCAGAACAACCGGATATCTTCTGTATCCAGGAAACCAAGATGCAGCCGGAGCAGGTGGATTTCCAGCTGGAAGGCTATGAAATGTACTGGCACAGTGCAAAGAAAAAGGGGTACTCGGGTACTGCTGTTTTCACCAGAATCACACCCAAGTCGATTACATTAGACCTGGAACAGCCAGAACACGGGGGTGAAGGCCGGGTAATGACCCTGGAATATGATGACTTTTTCCTGGTCAATGTCTATTCCCCTAATTCCCAACGAGGTCTGGTCCGCCTGGAGTATCGCATGCAATGGCAGGACGATTTCCGGGACCACCTTATGAAACTGGATGCACAAAAACCGGTGATAATATGCGGGGACTTAAATGTAGCTCATAAGGAGATCGATATAAAAAACCCCAAATCAAATGTGAACAATGCCGGCTTTACCCCTCAGGAGCGGCAGAAGATGACGGAACTCCTGGAGGCAGGATTTATAGATACCTTCCGCTACCTGTATCCTGACCAAACCGGAGCTTACACCTGGTGGTCCTACATGTTCAATGCCCGGGAAAAAAACGTGGGCTGGCGCATCGATTATTTCCTGGTATCCGAAAGAATTAAAGATTGGATTAAAGAAGCCATTATTTATTCGGATGTCATGGGCAGCGATCACTGCCCCATCGGCCTGATAATTTAAACGGGAGCACGGGGCATGTACCCCGCACTCCCATTTCTAAATATCACCTAGAGCGTCAGCGGCAATGATGGCGTTTAACACCGCCTCTTCAGTAACCGGGAAGGGCATGTTATGGATGGTCTCATCCGGAGCGGTTGCTGCCCGGGCTACCTGGCGCAGCCGTTCGGGATCAGCAGATCCAATTCCTAGCTCTCTTAAAGTAGTGGGCAGACCTACTGCCCGGCAGAAATCGATTACCTCAAATATTTCCTCAGTAGGCCGGTTTTCCAGAACCAGCTGCACAATGGTGGAAAAGGCCACTTTTTCTCCATGATAATAGTGGTGTGTTTCCTCCAGTGCGGTAAAGCCGTTATGAATAGCATGGGCGGCTGCCAGACCGCCGCTTTCAAATCCTATGCCGCTCAAAAATGTATTGGCTTCCACCACCAGTTCTACCGCTGGTGTGATCACTTTTCTTTCCACCGCCAAACGGGCAGTCTCACCATATTCAAATAGTATTTTAAAGCACAGGTCAGCCAAAGCCAGGGCACTGGCTGAAGGCCTTCCCCCGGCCATGGTAGTCAATTGTCTTTTGCTGCTGGCTTCGGCTTCAAATTTGGTCGCCAGAGCATCACCCATGCCAGCCACCAGAAATCGGGCGGGAGCCTGCACCACCAGACTGGTGTCCATCAAGACAATATCAGGATTTTGGGGCAGCAAAAGGTACTCTTCAAATTCCCCTGACTCAGTATAGATTACGGAAAGAGCGCTGCAGGGAGCGTCTGTGGAAGCTATACTGGGAAGAATAGCTACCGGTTTTTGCAGGTAATAGGCAACCGCTTTCGCGGTATCCAGGGTTTTGCCTCCGCCAAAGCCAGCAATCACATTGGCGCCGCTGCTGCTGGCGATATTTTGCAAGCGATTGATCTCCGCTTTGGAGCATTCTCCTCCGAATCTTTCCAGGGTGTATCCTAAGCCATTGAGACTGGGAATCAGCCTTTGTTCAGCAATGTCATGCACCGCACTGTCCACGATAACCATTACATGGGATCCCAGACTGCCAATAAATTTGCCGGCTTCTTTCAGAGCACCGGCACCTTGGATATATTTGCGGGGAGAGCTTAATACCTGAACCATGACCATCCTCCTATCACTTATTCAGTTTTAGTATGGTATGGCCAAAACGAGAATATTCTCTCCTCAAAAGGCGTTAAACAAATTACTGTGCATTACTTTGCTCATACAACAAAGCCCACCTAGTGGCCTAATATGTTCAGTGCCCGGGGAAACAACGTGGGCTGGCGTATCGATTATTTTCTGGTATGCGAAAGGATTATTAACCTTATCAAAGATGCCGTTTTTTATTCATAGGTTATGGGCAGTGATAATTGCCCCGTTGGACTGGAAATCCAGATACAAAAACTGCCATCTGCCCGGGAAATGGGCAGATGGCTTCAGACTGTCGAAAAAGGCCATGTAAGAGATCGCCACGTCGCTGCGCTCCTCGCGATGACAAAACCAAAAGCCCATCATATGTGTCATTGCGAGGCACGACGTGCCGTGGCAATCTCGAACGTCCAACTCTTAATAAGCTTTTTTTACACGCTGAAGCCATCTTCACTCCGGTTTTATGGACTCCGACCCCTTGCTTCTTATTATGTTTGTCTACTCCAGCAAGTCATCATCCACCAGCAGAACCTTTTCAAAGATCTCAATATATCGTTGGATAACAGTGGCAATTTCGGCTCTGGTTGCTGGGGCTGCTGGGTCCAGAATACCTTCATCTCTACCGTACATCAGCCCTACAGCTACAGCCCATTTCATGGCTTCCAGCGCATAATCGGAAATCTGGCCGGCATCTTCAAATCTGCTCAGGTCACTGGAGGCACCGGTGTCTCTGCCTTTGAACATGGTATAACGGTACAGGAACACAACCAGCTGTTCGCGAGTAACAGGATCATTGGTCCCAAACAGGTTGTTGTCGTATCCTTTGACTATCCCCAGGGATTCTGCCCAGGCAACTGCATCAGCATACCAGGATCCTGCTTCCACATCAGCAAAACTGCTGCTTCCGGAAACTTGCGGACTTCCCGCCAGACGGTAGAGTACCGCTGCCAGCATACTCCGGGTAGCAATACCGGTCGGTGCAAACAGATCTACAGCTACCCCTTCCATGATCTTTAGGGCATGGTTATAAGCAATTGATTCAAAATACCAGTCATCCGCTTTAACATCCTGGAACTGGGTTTCCGCCATGGGTACTTGTTTGTTGCCTACCTGAGTGTACTCTCCTCGATAAGGCACTACATTATATTGATCGTCGAGTATCGCATAGGAAGTCAGTTTATCTGTTTCAAAGCTGAGCATGCCGTCTTTTACAGTGACATTAATCACCTGCATTTTGCCATTCTGGTAAGCTATAACGGTCAATGTCTGACCCTCATATTCCATACCTACCGGGATATTGACGGTAACCGTACCATCGAGGTTCTGGTTCACGGTAATGTTATAATTGGCCAATACCTTGCCCTTATTCATCAAATCAATGATAAAGCTGCTCATCTTGTCAGTTCCCTGGCCCTCCGGAGCACCGGTGGTGATTGTCACATCAGAACCCTCAAGACCTGGGCCGATAATGGTAATGTGCGTATTGGAATCAGTAACAGTTCCAGGTGAATCATCGCTGCTATCGCTTTCAGGAGTTCCTTCATTATTATTATTGTTGTTTCCGCTGCTTGTATCACTGCTGCTGCCACCCGGTTTATACAAAACACTGGTGTTGACCGTTCCATAGGCTGATGAAGCAGTAATCACAGGGGACTTAGTTACAGTCACATCCAGGGGATTTCCCGATTCGCCCACATTACCAAAAGCGCTTATACTGAAATTACCCACATGAATATTTCCCGTTCCTCCATCTACCACATTACCTGCCGTGTGAATATCTGCCTGGCCAGGTACTTTCATACCGTTGATCTGCAGGTTTCCGGAATTATTCTCCAGATAGAGGTTCTGAGACTCCACATCAACTTCACCGGTATCGATACTTAAGTTATTGCCTTCCGCACCGATACTGCCGGAGGCTTTCAGTTCCAGCTGGTCAGCAATAATATTATTGCCGTTGCCTTCGCCCGCCGCGGAGCCAGCAGTTATATTGCCAGTCGCTTCAATATTTACCGTACTGCCGGCAACCGTGTCTATGGTGAGATCCTTGAGGTTCTTGATATATACCTTTTCTCCCACCGCCGTCAGGCGATCCAAATTAACCAGGAGCGGAACCGAAGCTGCTCCGATATCTCCGCCCAGACTGCTGAGCTCAGCATTGGCCGCGGTGATAATGATACCCGTATTACCTGGCTGGCCTATAAGGTCTCCCTTGGAGTCAATGACTACTTTGCCGTCAACTGTCACCGGAGCCAAGTACAGGTTGCCTCCGCTTTCCAGGTATAATCCGTAGATGCTGGTACCGGTTTCGGTGGTAACCGTCACTGTTCCGGCAGCGGTTACTCCCAGACTGTTATCCTCTTCACCAATGGTACCGCCATTCAGCAGCTTCAGGTTCAGATTGCCCTCGGTAGTAATACTTGATGCTGCTGTCTGGGCTTCAGCCAGCTTGGCAGCTGCTATAGCCTCTAATGTTTGGGCAGTGGCTTCCAGACTGTCCCGTTCGGCCTCTTTGGTATCCACCAGATCAGCCTTGGCCTGGGCAATCTCGGCATCAATGGCATCCAGAACACTTTGGGCTTCATCTCTCAGCCGTGTCAATTCCGGTATAGTAACATTCTCTAATTCTGCTTCCTGCTCCTGAAGGTCTGCAATCTCTGCACTCTTAGCATCCAGTTCCTTCTGTTTTTCATCGACTGCCGCCTGTGCTGCTTCAAATTCCTGGGTCTTTTCGGCGATTAGCTGGTCCTGGGCTGCTATTTCCTCGGGATCAGTGAGACCTTCGCGGTCAGCTATCGCCTGATCCAAAGCGGCTTGAGCATCAGCCAGAGCCTGGTCAGCGGCAGCTTTTTCGTTTTCCAGGATGTTCAGCTCTTCCTGGGCTGTGGTAATCCGTGCTTGAATGTCCGCCAGCGCCTGCTCAGCTGCGGTCAAATTAGCTTCGGCTGCATCCAGAGCCTGCTGAGCAGCGGGGCGTCCCAGCAATTCAGGAAGAATATTGGCAACGTAATTCTGCAGTATAATTAGCTGCGCTGCAGCCAGATCTGCTGCGCTGCGAGCCTGGATGGCCTTCAATTTAGCCTCGGTAGCAGCAGCCAGGTAATCTGAGGTATCCTTCTCGGTGATATTGCCGTTTTCAGCGATCAGGGTTACATCTCCCCCGCCGGTGGAAGTCACAGTACCTATCTGTATTCCTCCGGCAGCAGAGATATTGACAGTGCCATTGCCTTCTGACCGGACTAGTTCAATAATGAGATCTCCGTTCCGTTCCCTGATATTGATGGCTCCATTGGTAGCCTTGGCGGAAAGAGTTCCGCCGTTTTCTGCCGCGGTATCGATATCGATGGGTGCTTCAGCAGTTCCAATGCTGCCATTCTGGGCAGTCAAATCAATCGTCTGGGCTTTTATGTGCACGTCCTTGTTCAGTTTGTTACCGGCAATGATGCCTGCTACGGATACAATGACTGCTTTACCGCCTGCGTTAATAGTTCCGATCACCAGGTTGCCGGTTGTATTGGATAAATTCAGGTCATTGGCTGCATTTACATTAACCTGTCCATTGCTGCTGTCGGCTACCAGGGTCAGGCTGCCGCTGTCGGTGATGTTTATGTCACCGCCGGCTGTCACTTGTATCGTACCATCCACATTGGCAGCCAGATATTTCTGGTTCGTTCCTACAGAACCTCCTGCTGTGATCACTGCATCACTATTGGTAATGATGTTTTCTCTGGTTTCATTATCTGCCTGGACATCAATTCAACCGGTGACCTTCAGCTGGAGTTACTTCCACGGTCAAAACGGTTCCTACCTGGACATCATTTTCCGTTACTGATCCACTGGCATTGGAAACAATCACATTGCTGGCTGAATCTTTAACGGTAATAGTTCCGTTGCTGATGCCGGAATCAATGGAAAGTTTTTTGTTGACACCTTCAAAGGTAACGGTAACTATTACATTGGCTGCCGGCATGGTGAATTGGTACTGGTTAGGCTGGCCAGTAACCGGTTGCGCTGCATGAGATTGCTTTGCACCTGTTGCGTCAGTATAGGTAACCAAAACTTCCTTAACCGTATAGCCGTCGTTGGGGGTGACATTAATAATAAAGCTGTCACCTGCATCACCATATCTGGGACTGGTATAGAAGGTACCACCAGTGGCATTTTCATTGCTGCTGGTGATGGTATAAGCCTTGGGAATGAAGGTAGCGGCTAGGGTAACAGTACCTTCAGGCATGGTGAATTTATATTTGTCATCCTCTATCTTTGTCAGGGTGACTCCATTACCAGCGGTGATGTTTTCCAGCTTGTATCCAGCGTTGGCATGCACTGTTATGATGATTTCATTCCCCGCTTGCTGATTTTCGGTTTTATCTATAGTCAGGAACCCGTTTTGGGTGGTCTCAAAGATAACATTGCCCTGGGTACGGCCATTATAAGTCATACCGGTTTCCTGAGCAGGAGTACCCGCATCAGGATTAGCCACTCCAGTAGCCCCGGTACTGGTTCTCTTAATAGGAGATCCATCGGCTATTGTTTCGTTGATGGTAGAGCTTTTCGCATGGACTGCCAGAATTCCTTGGGACTTAATAGTTCCCAGGGTATCAATGAAAGCCATATTGCTATTTTCAGCATAGGTTACCGCTAACGCTCCCACCAGCTGGGTGCTGCTGGTGGTTCCGGCTTGCCCGGTTCCGGTAACTCCGGCAGTTCCGGTATTAACCAGATTAGTGGTGCCGGTACCTGCGCCGGTCAGCTTGGAAGCTACAGCAGTCAAGCCGGAACCGCCCCGACTGCCGGTACCGCTCGGACTGGTTTTTTGCGAGGACTTGGTGAGCAGGCTGTTAATCTTATTGATTAGATTTTCCAGTGTAAAAGAAGTCCCGCCGTCATCAGGATTGGAAGTGGCTTCATTCTTCACCCGCTCGCGGGCTGTTGAACTCAAGGTCAGATTGCCTCCGGCATTGGCACTGGCACTTTCCCTTATAGCAGTGAATACATTCTGAACAGCTACAGATACTGCAAAGAAACCTCCAGAATTACCCGGTGTCTTTGGGCCAGTGGAATCAGAACCGGAAGAACCTGTTCCGGTGGTCGCTTTCGGTCCGGAAGCTGAAGTGGTAATATTTGTCCATCCATAGGCTGAAAGGGTGGTGTCTCCCTGGGAATTCACCTGGGTGTTGCCCTTGATATCCACATAAGCGTCATTGACTACAGCAGAGACAGCCAAAACGAAGGGCAGCACTCCGGATACGGCATGAGTTGCCAGGGTAACATCGGAATCGGCTTTCAAATATATTCCGCCGGCTGTAGAAATCAACCGGGCATGATCCCTTGCAGTTATACCCGCTTCGGAAACTACCACTCCTACTGCCAAGGGCATACCGAATTTGGCTAAGTTATCATTCATGGCGGAAACATTCACCAGAGAATCAGCAATGGCACGAATAGCTGCTGCATTTATTACACCCTGAATATCAATTATCGCGCTGCCTACCTTAACGGCCACAAAGTTTATGTCGAGAGTATCCTCATATTCATCGCCAAAATGTTTAAGCAAATCTTCTAATGTGGGAATAAGCGGTTTGGTTTGTTCACTGCGGGCTTCCAAAGATACTGTTTGAGTCGCGATCAACTCGCCGCTGGGCCCAATATTTATGGATACATCACTTACGATATCAAAGAGGCTGCCCTCCAGATCATAATTGTCATTCTCCTCATCGGTTAGATCGTTCTCAATGATCGAAAAAGAGTGGCTGTCAGTGTTCACTACCCTGACCAAAATGTTTTTCCCCGATTATATATATACTGCCTGACTGGTTCAGGGAACTGTCTTCGGCTGAAATTATTATATTTACATGAGGCGCAACCAGTTTCTCTATGGTTATATTGCTGCCCTCAACAATGAGGTTGGTAAGAAAGGTACCATTGCCGCTGTCGTTTTCATCGTTGACATTACCAGAGTCTCCATCTATGACATAGTTGGTGAAGCTTTCAAAAACAATATTGGATAACAAGTCATCTATGATAACTGTTTTCTTGTTGGCCAGTTCATCGGTAACTGCCTCAAGGTTGTCCATGTTTACTGCAAGATTGCTTTTTAGCTTGGAAATAGCTGCAGCATCATTCAGGATACTGATTTCCGCCAGAGTGCTCATCTGCACCTTGCTGGCATTCCCGCTGATATTATTGTTGTTATCTTCATATTTCTCATGTTTCCTTCTTCATCGGTGGTATAGGCATCTGCGGCAATAATCTGCAGCAAAATTTTGCCGGGTTCTTCAGTGGAACCTTCTCCTGACTGACCACTGCCTGACTGTTGAGAAGGTGCCGGAGCAACTACCTTGATTCCTCCGGCATAGACTCCGTTATTAACGATAATGGTAACCTGACTGGTTGCATTGGCCAATGCAGCCTCTATTGCCTGCTGGATGGCATTCTGGGTGGCTGTATTATAGTAAATGGTATCTTCACTGCCTGCTATGTAAGCTGATCCGCCGGGGATCTGATATTCAGGAACCGGTTCGGCTTCAGGTGTAGGAGTACCGGCCGGGTCGGATTCTTCTTCGCCGGTGGTACTCATGGTCATCATGGGGAAGGTATCGGTTTCTGAACCTGCCGAGCTTCCTGATTCTACCAAACTCCCTGAATCTCCTGAGCCAGCAGCATCGCCTGCTTCACTTTCAGAACCTGCATTTTCGCTTTCGGGGGATTCAGTATTGTCAGAGGGATTCTGGTGGTCGGAAAGATCTGGATTGTTATCACTGGAAGAAGTGCTGCTATCAGGAGTGTCTTCTCCTCCTGAGGCATTTTCGTCAGATACATTTCCGGACTCATTGCTGCTCTCATTGGTGCTGCCTGCTTCACTACTGTCTGGACTAGCACCTTCATCGGATGAGGCACCTGAGGTGCTGCTGTCACCGGCAGGGTCGCTTCCCCCCGAAGTATCTCCGCCAGAGTCGTTACTGGAATTGCTGCTGTCACTAGTTCCGCCTATATCACTGCTGCCGGAAGTGTCACCTGAAGAATCACTGGATGTGCTCATGTCTCCGGAAGTGCTGCTACCTCCTGCACCATCACCGCTTGAGCCGCTGCTATCACTGGATGTAACCGTTGAAGAGACAGATCCCTCTCCATCAGAGGCGTAAGCATATGTAGAAAAGCCAAATACCAGCAGCGCAATCAAAAATACGCTGGCCACATAGAACATAATTCGTCTCGCGGTTTTTGTCCTCCGGGCGTCAGTTTCAATCACGATGACCTTTCCTCCCATGGTAAGAAAACAATGGTGGTTTTCTTTATTTCAACACTTGACCTATTGGTCACTGTCCGCCGAATCCACAGGCGGCAGGATAATCTCAGGTTGTATGGTATCTCCCGCTATTGCTGTCTCTACAGATCCTTCATCTACTGATTGTGCCTTCTCCAGTTCCGCTAGGAACTGCCAGGCTTGTTTGGTTACTTCTGGGTCATCGCTGCGCCCGGCTGCATACTGAATATCAGCCAGTCCTTTTTCGTATTCATTATTCATCAGCAGACAAATACCGCGAGTATAATAACTGGCGTGTACCATATCTTCTCTTTCAATTGAGACGGTTAAGTCTTCAATGGCACCTCCATAGTCTCCCAGGGACATACGGCAGACGCCCCGGTAATAATATACGCCGTCAAAACTGTCGTCTTTGGCAATGGCACTGCTGAGAGCTGCCTCTCCAGCAGCGAAGTCATAATTTCGGACTGCATTTAACCCGTATAGGTATTCGATTTCAGCGCTGGGATCCTTTTGCATTATTTCTTCATATTGCTCCGCCGCCCCTTCATAATCCCCTTCAGCAAATTGGACCTGAGCGAGCAACGCACGTATCTGGTTGTCCTCCGGCCTCATATGCAGGTAGGCCGTAAGACAATCAGCCAGTGCCTCCATATCCTGACGTTCCGCATATATTTGGGCTTTGATCAGATAAACGTCTGCCAGACCGGGGTCTTCTGCTAATGCCAGGTCCAGGCTCTTTAAAGCTTCATCATAGCGCCCCAGCATCACCAGCAGGCAGCCGCGCTTGAACAAAAGATCGAGATAAAGGTCTTTCCCTTCGTTGTTATATAAAGCAATACATTTTTCTATGCTTTCCAGGGCAGGTGCATATTCCTCCCTGGCGATCTGCATTGCAGCTAAAGTGTAGTAGTCTTCCAATGTTTCTTCCTGGCCCAGTGTTTGCAGGTAATCCGCTGCTCTCTCGACTCTATTCTTGTGTACATACTCTGTATTTTCGGCCAAATAATTTACGGCAGCTTCTGTCTTGTCCTCACTGGGGGCAATAGTTACCATAGTAACTGAGTGCAGAACCATGGTAACAAAGAAGATCACTATCGTTACTCCTGCGATCACACGCATGGATTTTCTATAATAAAGTTTGGTTACTTTTTCTTTGATTGCCAAAGACTTTACCTCTTCCGCGACGGGCAACCAATATTTCTAAAAAATGTCACAATATAACATT